>JAEEGI010020456.1_pt1 | contig 13255 bp, 7 predicted proteins | sample 8958751 | NCBI WGS metagenome assembly JAEEGI01 (sample SAMN16246545, study PRJNA631951) | gut metagenome | biome: gut microbiome; feature: rumen; material: KS-attached | host: Bos | place: Iran: Karaj | collected 2018-10
ATTCCCTAATAAAAAACAAATATGAAGCATAAAAAGATTATAAATTAATATTTGAATGATATAAATATAATAAATTAATTAAAAAAAGATGATGAATAAATTTAGATATAATTCAAATTGAAATATCAAATTTAACAAAATTCATTTTATATTTATAACATTTTAATTTTTATATTTTTTATTGATTTAAATATTTTTAATATACAATTAAAAAAAGCAAACAAATAAAAAAAAAATGAGAAAAAACAAAAACCCAAATCAACCAAAAATTCAAAACCAAAAAAAAGCAGAATTAGAAAACCTAAAAAATCTAAAAGAAGAGAATCAAAAAAAGAAAAGAACTTTAATAAACTTTGCAGTATTTAATGAGAAAATAATATCAGAAATAAATTTAGCTCGTGTAAAACCAAGTGAATATGCAGCAAAATTAGAACGTATATCAACTCAAGTAAAAGATAATAAAATTTTAGTTGATGATCAAGAAATGATATTAAAAGAAGGAATAGAAATTTTTGATGAAGCAATTCAATATTTATTAAATATTTCTCCATTAGAACCATTTATTCCTGAAGAAGGATTAAGTAAAAGTGCAGAAGAATTATTATCAGTATTAATAATTCAAGAAGGAATTAATATGAAAGATATACAACAAAATATGTATGATTTAGAAAAAAGATTAGATCATTTTGGTGTTTATTTTGGAGAATTTTGTGAAGTATTAGATTATGGTTGTTTAGATCCTGAATGGGTTGTTATTAATTTTATTTTAGGTGATGGTGATGAAAGTAGAAAAGATCGAAAAAATATTTTTAATCCTTTATTAAAATATATTGGAATTACTTCTGGAATTTTACCTTCTACTAAAAAATGTACTATTATTAATTTTGTTCAATATTATTTTAAACCTGGACAAGAAATTCCTGAATTAATGTTAGAAAGATATACTTATCATCCTAATATGAAAGAAAAATTTAAACAAATGAAAGAAAAAAGTGCTCAAGTATTTATGGATAAAAGAGATCAATATAAAGAACATTTTGAAAATTTTGGTGAAGTTAATGAAAATGGATATAATGATTATACTGGGAAGAAAGTTAAGAAAATTAAAAAAATTACAAAAAAAATTAAAGATAAGTTAAATGGAAAAGAAGCAATTACTGTAAAAACTATTATTACTTATGCTGATGGAGAAGAAGTTGTTGAAAATTATATTTTATAAAATAATAAAAATAAATTCTGAAAAATAGTTTCTGTTTATTTAAAGTTTATTTTATTTTTTTCAAAAAATAGTTCAGTAGTAAAATATAAAATAATTTAAAAATATTAAATTTATTTTTACTATTAAAAACTATTCAAAGTATTAAAAACTATGTATTAAATTTGTTTTATAAAAAATCAGCATTAGCTTCATTTAAAATTTGATAAAGCATTTCCGCAATATATCTAGTTTTAAAATCTTTATCTCTATTTTTATCAGCATGTAATTCTCTCATAGCTTTTTTATAATAACTTCTAACTGCAGTTTTATCATTAACTAATTTTTGCATTGGTGGAGTTTCTAAATTAGAATGAGTCCAAACTTCATGAAGAGTAGTAATTAATAATAATAAATTTTTTTTTTCATTAACTCCCATAATCCACCTATTAATAATTATATTAACTCTATTTTTTATTTCATCTTCATCTAAATTATCTGGAATTTTATCAATTTCATTTAATTTTGAACCAGTGAAATCATGTACAGGTTGTTGATTTTGAGTATTTATATTATTATTATTATCATTTGGAATATCTGAAGAAAAAACTCCTTGTAAAGTAAAATTGATTTTAGGTTGACTTTGATTATTTTCAGCTGAAGTGTTATTCATATTATTATTATTATTCATATTATTATTTAAGTTCATATCATTCATTTTATTAAAGATATCTCCCCAGTCATTATTAGTAAAGTTTTGTTGAGTTTGAGAAGTTGGATTTGGACTTTTAAATTGATTGTTGTTATTATTGTTTATGAAGTTAGGATTGTTCATATTATAATTATTTAAATTTGGGCTTTGACTCATATTAAAAGATGGATTTTGCATATTATTATTACTAGTTTTTTTTTTATTTAAAGTATTTGGAATAAATGTATTCTCTTGATTTGGTTGCATTGTACTTGAATGTTTAAAATTTTGATTTTGATTAGAATTTTTTTGATCATTATTTTCTTTAAAAGATTCCCCGATATTACCAAAAGTAATAGAATCTGGAATTATAAAATTATCTGTTGAATTATTATTCTTAATTTCATTACTATTAATATTTGGATTATTATTATTATTTTCATTTAAAAATATTAAATTTTCCTTAGTTTTATTTTCATTAGATTTTTTAATAAAAACATCATTATTCTTAAAATTGATGTTAGTACCTTTAGGTAATCTAAGAGCTTTAACATATACATTACCATTATTATAAACTGGAATTGTTGCATTTGGAGGAAAATCAACCCATCCTTTCACTCCTCTATTTTTATCATCTAAAAAAAATCTTAAATAAAAAGAAAAATAATTTTGTAAAGGAAAGTTATCATATACTGTTTTTGCTTTTACGTCATTTAAATTTACATATGATTGTGGTAATATAAATAAATTTGGATTTGAAATTGACTCCCATTTATCATTTTGAATATAGTAATTTATAAAAATTTTATATTTCTTTGATTGCTTTGACATTATGGATTTAAGCAAATAAAAATAAATAAATTATTATAATTATAAATAATTGTAAATTTTCTTTTTTATTATCAATTTTTATTACCAAATTTAATCTTTACTCATTTTAACTATTTGAATTTTTGTGTTAGGATTATTAAAGGATAGATTATTTAATAGATATTAATAATTGTTTCTCTCCATTATCAATATATTAATTTAAAATTACTTTATTTTTTTATTGTGAATTAATATTGTTCATTTAACCTTCTTTAAATTTGATACTTTTCTAATTTCTTCATTAAATTTCAAAGAAAAGGTTCTTTATAATTTTATATTCTTGAAATTTATCTTCTCCAGATAAATATTATAATATATTTAAATGAATAATTGTATTTTATCATTGTTTGAAATTTATTTATTTAATGAATATAGGTCAATTTTCAGATTTTGATTTATTATATTTTTTATTTCATTATTACAAGATTTTGTTAATGGTAATTAATAATCCATTTAAATTTTTGAGATATATATTATTATCATTATTTATAGTTTAAACTCTATTAAACTATTCTTTAAATAATCTTCTCTTTTGCATATTATATTTTCTTCTATTCAAAAATAAATAAATAACACTAAATTTCAGGAAAAAATAAATATTGATTAAATAATCTAACATTCAAATGTTAGATATAATCTTAATATAATATCATAGTTTCTTAAATTGTCTAAACTTATGTTATATTCCAAAAAATTGAATTATTCATTGAATATGACTTTAATTAAATTTTCTTCTTTCAAAAAATTCTATTACTTTTTTCCCAATTATAATTTTTTAACTAATACTTTCTTATTTTTATTTGTCAAAATTTATTTACTTTTAAAAAATATAAAATTTAATTTTTAATATAATAATTTCTTATAAAAATATTTTAAGTTGCTGCTTGTATATTTTCTGACAAAACTTGGAAAAAGCACATTTTAATCAAAATAAACAAACCAATTTGAATTACTAAAACAACACCACAAATAATATATTTCTTAGTAGAATCAAAATTTTGTAATTCTTTCCAATAATTAACAACAAGTAAAGAAGTAGAAGAGAAACAAGCATAACTTAATACAATCCATTGTAAAATATTAACATTAGAAACACAGAAAATAACAGCAGGAAGAAAAACAGAGAAAGAATAACCATAAGTACAAATTACATTAACAAAATTTATAGAACTTCCAAAAGCCTTCATTAAGAATGTTAATAATATTGGTAAACCAAAACCAATAATATATATTATAGCTGCTGCAACTGGAATAAATGTTTGAAAAAAATTTTTATTGTCCTTATCATTAATTTTTGTTCCTTTAAAAAATCTTGTTAAACTTCCACATGATGCAATTGTTAAAATTAATGTTGTATAAATCCAAAAAGGACCATATAAATCAGGATTTTTTTCTGTTGTTTCTTGAAATTTATGATTAAATGGTATTAATGAATATAAAAATCTTTTATAAAAATCATCTGAATTAATTTGGAAATATTTTTTTAGAAAATCTAAGCAACATAAGTATTTTTCTATCCAGCTTTTTGTAAAAGATTCTGTTGCTGATTGTACTGCATTTTCACCTATTTTTTGCTGAATGTTTTCTATTGATGGAGTTTTATTTTCATTTTCTATATGATCATTTGATATACTTGGATTATCTGCATTAATTTGAATGTTTTGATTTTGAAGGTCTGAATTATCTAAAGTCTCTGACATTTTTTATTTTTAAATTTATTTAGATTTTTTTATTTTTGTTTGAAAAAAAATATTATTATATATATATTTATAATTTATATATATTATTTGTAAAAAAACTCATCTATCACTTTTTCTGCATTATAATATGGGATATATTGTTTATTTATATATGAATAATATTTCATATTTTTATATAAAGAATTTGAATTATTTTTAGTATTATTTTTTTTTATTTTATTTTCTATTTTATATTTATATGAGAAGGATTGATTGTCAATTGAATGAATTTCTTTAGTATTTATAGAATTGTTATTATTATTAAAATAAGAATGATTATTATAATTTTTGGAATTATTATTTCTCTCAGTTTTAATTTGAGGTCTAAAAAAAAATGAACTGTAATTTCTTGTATGTCTATTAGTATTACTTATTGTATTTAATCTTCTTTCTAATTCACTAAAAGAATGTAACATTTCTCTTTTTAATTTTCTATTTTTTGCTTTATTATATAATCTTTTAGAAATTGAATCTATTTCATTTTGAGTTGCTTTTCTATTTCTTTTCTTCATTTCATTTACTAATTTATCTTCTTTATCTTTTTGTTCTTTTATTTTTTGACTTCTTAATAGTTCTAACTTTTTTTCTTTTTCTTTTAATTTAGTTACTATTTTTTCTTTGTAATTATCTTCAAATTTTCTTTGATCAAATTTAATTTTTTTTCTCTCTGAATCATTATTATAAAGTTTATTTGCTAATTGGTTATTATGATTTACTAATTCAATTCTGTTTTTTGCTTCTGCTCTTCTATTTGAATCTTCAATTAATCGATTAAATATTATTAACTTTTCTTTTTCTGGAATTTTTCTTTTTGCTTTATCTACCATTAAATCTATAATTTTTTCTTCTGTTTGTTTTTTCACAGAATAAAATTCCATTCTTTTTAAAAATTTTTTTTCTTTTGTTTTACAATGACTATAATTTTTAAGTGCTTCATATGCTAATGTTTCTGTATTATATTGCTCATATTTATTTAATTTATTTGATATATTTTTCTTTACTTCTATTTCATCTTTTAATTTACTTAAATTTTTTTTAAAACTTTTTTTATTACGTTTTTGTTGTTCTATTTGTTTTAAAATTGAATTTGATTTATTATATAAATTAGAAATATTTTTATTTTCATTTGAGAAATTTTGATAACTATTTTTCAATTGATTTAATATAATATTATCATTCATTATTATTTCTTTATTATTGTTTTTCTCAAAATTACTATTGGAAATATTTAATTCAAAATGTTCATCTTTGGTTACTTTACAATTACTTTGTAATTTAGAAGATAATAAATTTTCATTTAAATCTATTTGATTATTATTTAATTTATTTGCTAATCTAATTTCTTCATCACTATTTTTTATATTATCTATATTTATTATCTTTAATTCTTCGAAGTCATTATTATTCTCTTCTTCTTTTTTATTTCCTATTAAACTCCCTTTTACAGTTGTTCCCATATTTTCTTCACTTTGAAGAGATGTAATTGATTTTAAAGAAGGAGTTTTTTTATTAATTTTATCATTTATAATTTTTCTTTGGTCAAAAATACTTTTTATAATATTTTCATAATCTACATCCATTATAATTAAAAATTTTTAAATTTGTTTTTTTTTTAATATTAAAATATTTTTATCTAATAAAAAAAAGAATAAAAATTAAAAGTTTAAGAATTATAATAATAAATGAAAAATAACAAAATATATTTAAATATATATAATGGAAAAATGTTTATATTAATTGCAAATAATTTAATTAAATAAATAAATCTTCATTAAGCCCAAACATTATTAATATTATAATATAAATCATAAAAATTAATCTATCACTTTTTTTTGAAATAAAATGTGTTTAATAATTCTTCTAACTTATTTTTTTTTAAAGGTTTATTAACTTCTTCAACAATACATTTAATATTTGCTAATTGTTCAAGTAAATTTTTTTCAATATGCGCAGAAACAATAATAATTTTTAAATCTTCATTAATTTCTTTATTATCAATCATATCTTGAATTTTTTTAGCAGCTTCTAAGCCATTCATAATTGGCATCATCATATCTAAAAATATTAACTTATAATATTTTTTATTACAAGAACAAGTTAATTTTTTTTTATTTAAAATAGCATCAATACATTCTTGTCCATTTGTACTTGTATCACTTTCAATTTTAAATTTTTTTAACATATTTTTAATAGTAGATAAGTTAAAAGTTTCATCATCACATAATAAAATATCATTACATTTACAATTAAGATTATCATTATTTATTTTTCTTTCAAATGTTGAAAATTGAGTTGTTCTATTTTCCTCTTTATCATTTAAAGCTTTTTTAGCTCTTGATGTTGTTTTTATACTTCCTCTTTTTAAAGAAAAAAAAGAATCATTGAAACTATTATTTTCAGTTTCATGATTAAAAGAATTATTATTTCTTGTATTTATTGATGGTAAAGATAAAAAGCAACTTTGATATGTATTAAATTCATTTGGTAAATTTACATGACTTTTTGTTTTTAAGTCTTTTATATTTGTTAAATCTGAAAATGAAGAAATAAAAGAATCTTCATCATTAATTGAAATCCTTTTTATAAATACATTATTATCTTTATTCTTTTTTACCATTGATTCATTAAAGATAGATTCAGATTGACTTTTCTTCTCATCAAAATCATTTACAGTTATATTATATAATTGAATTGCATTAAAAGAATCATTTAAATTTCCTTTTTTTACAAATAAACATGAATTATCAGATTCTTTATGTATATTCACTGATAAAGTTCTATTTATTGCATTTAATGTACTTAATTTATGTGTTGGACTAATTTCATCTAAAATTTCAATATCTTCTTTTTCAACAGTAAATGGTATAATTAAAGTAATAAATTTATCATCATCTTCATCATGGATTTTAAATTTTATATTCATAGTTTTACTCATATTTATTAATATTTCTTTTGTCATTTCTTCTGTTTGAACTGTTTTTGAAAAGTCAAAATCTTTTTTAAATTTAAAATCTATATCATTATTTATTTTATTTTTCTTTTTGTTTGGACTTGGTTCTTTTTTTTCAAAAATAATTTTTAATTTATTTTCTGGTATTACGAAGTTTATTATATCAAATCCACTTTTTTTAGGAACTTTATGATATAATAAAAGGAAAATTCCCCTTAAGAAATTATTTAAATATTTTTCATTTGTTTCAATGAATTTATCACTTAAAGTTGCAAAATCTTTATAATATTTTATTTCTTTATATTGAAACATAATTGAAAATTGTTTTAAAATTTTATTAAATTGATATTCTAAATTAATTTTTGAATTTAAAGGTACTTTTTTATTATTTGCTAATTCGAAATTAAGTCTAAAATACCAAATAAAATTTTTAATAAATACTTTTATTAAATGAACTAATAAATTAATTTCATTATTTCTAATTTTATTTTCATAATTTTCATTTAATTGTTCATTATTTTCATAATAAAGTTGATTTTCTTCTACAACATTTATTAAGGCATTTAAAGGATTATTTAATTCATGATATAAAGTTACAATATATTGATACTTTAAACTTTCAATTAAATTGTTTTGAATATTTTTTCTTTCATCACTATAATTATCAATACATAAATAAATATCTTTTTTAATTATTTTTATTTTTACATAAATCATTGTTAAAGGAGAAATAAAAGTTCCTACTTTAAAATTTGAAAGATGATTATCATCTAATATAATATTAATTAAATTTATTTCACTTATTTTATTATTTTCCCATTTTTTGAATTCTTTTAATCTTTCTTTCAAAATTTCTCCATTTAAAATTCTTGGTAAATCTAATAATGATGAAGCATATGAATTTACATTTTTAATTTGCAATTGATTATCATTTTCTTTTTCTAAAATGATTAATCCAATAGGAAAATTATCAAGCTCATCTTCAAATTTATTTTTCTTAACCTTTATAAAAGAATCAAATGTTTTTTTTTTAATTGTAGTCATTTATTATATTATTTAATTCTTAATATATACGTCTTTTTTTTTAAAACAATTTTTGATAATTTAATTTTAATATGTTAATTTAATTAAAAATTAAAGAAAATATTTAAAAAATGAGTTTTGCTGATCACATAATATCAGAAATAAATAAATTTCGCATTAATCCAAAATCAATTCAGCAAAGACTTCAAATATTTAAATTAGGTTTATCCCGTTTAAAATCATCAGATCCATTTTTAAATGAAATTCAATTATTTATAAATGAAACAAATAATATGCTTCCAATGAGACCATTACATAAAAATAATATATTATGTAAAGTAGCAAGAAAAGAAATAGAAATATTTGCAAATAATGAAGAAATGTATGATAAATTTTTATATGGTAATGAATTAAAAGGAATAATACCAGATTATTATTTAAAAGAAAATTGTGCTTTAATTGCAGATGTAGGAGCTGATGAAGCAGGAACTTTTGTAAATAAAATATTAGTAAATAAAATAGATAAGGATAAAATCGGAAGAAAGTATTTAACTCAACCTAAATATACTCAAATAGGAATTGCCACTGCTGTTAAAAATTCAGAGAATTATATTTTAGTTATATTAGCTGAAAATCAAGCTAAAATGAAAAGTAATATACCTTTACCTGAAGGAGATTTAACTGAATTAAAACAAGCTTTTGATTTTTTTGATATATATAAAAGAGGTGAAATTTATCCTAAAATTGTGTTAGAAAATTTAATTGGATTAGGTTATGATAAATCCAATCCTCAATTAGTTGATATTATTGATGGTTTTTTAAGAAATGATAATGATATTATTGATTTTCCTATTTTTGCTAATCATATTGTTAGGGAAATTAATGATAAAAGAACTAATGATGGTTTAAGAATTATTTTTGAGTTATTTGTAGATGATAAAAATGAGGATACAATTTCTATTTTAAATATGAAAAAAATTGTTACTGAATTAGGAGATGAAAAAGCTCTTAAGGAGTTAAATCATATGTTAAGCTTTAAAGATAATGCAAATGCTAAATTAAATTTTAACCAATTTTATCATTATATGAAAAGAACTTATGCTAGTGATGAAATTGCTTCTAAAGTTCAAAAAATACAAAGAATGTTAGGAAAAAATCCTACTAAATTACTTGAAACTATTATTGAAACTAATGAATCTTCTGATAAAGGAAGTAAGGATAAGTGATTATTTAAATATATGTAATATATATTTTTTTTTAATTATTTTTAATTATTAGGAATTTAGCTATAAATTTAAATAAGATTTAGATTTTTCCATTTTTTAAAAATTGAATTGAATTTTCAATTGACCATAATTTTAAAAAATATACTATTTAATATGTATTTTGAATTAAAAAACAATATGTGATCACTAATAGACAAAATGTAATATAAAAAAGTTCATTGATAATCAAAAATGAATTAAATAAGAAAAAATTAAATAATAAAAATATACCCTTTTTAATTTATATTTCCAATTCAAACATTTATTATCTTATTTTTATTATTATTTTATAATAAATACTAATAAATTAAATCTTTATCCTAAAAATATTATTTAAAACCAAAATAACTTATAATAAATCTTTTATTTTATTTTCTTTATTTTTTAGTAATAAACACATAATTATTTGTAAAACAATAATACATAAATTTAATGAATATTAAACAATTGAGATTTAAAAAATTAATCAATCATCAAGCAAAATTTTAATTTATTAAATACAATTTAATATATTCAATTTTGTTGTCCATATATTTTCATTTAAAAATTATAATAATTGCCAGTAGCATTCACAAAAATATTTAAATATACATGTTTATCATGATAATGTTTATATTCAATATTAGGATTATTTAAATTTTTCATTTCTTCATCTTCAATCTTTTCAATTTCTAATCCAATTTTATCCTTATTCTTCATATGTTGAACACACTCAAAACAATAATCATTATATCCATAACCACTAATTGCACCTGGTCTACAACTAAGACATAAAAATCTAGAAGAATTCTTTATCTCACTTTTTAAACATCCATTACAACGATAACCATGTATCATTTTCCATTCACTTTCTTTAATTTCATAAAATAAATTCTTTCCTAATTTATGTAAATCAATATCCATAAAATTTTTCTTATCTCTTGTTTTAAAATATAATAAATTATGTTCTTTATGAATTAACTTTTTAAATCCTTTTATTTTGGGATTGTAAAAATTTTTTTCAACGCATTTTTCACAAAAAGCAATATTGCACCAAAAACAACAATATATTTCATTATTTCTGTTTAAAGTTCGTTTACAATTGAAACAAACTTCTTTTAAATTATCAATATTAAAATCAACTGTTTCTAATTTATTTAAATATATTTTTTTTTCTGGAAGAATATTAAGTAATTGTTTTTCCAATTTTATCATTTCTTTTTCTCTGTAATTACCTCTAAAAATTAATTTTGGATTTGAGATTAAAATCATTTCATTTGAATTTTTTTGAAATTTATATGAAATTTCTATATTAAACTTTGGATTATAAGATAATTGTTTTTTAGAATTAAAATTATGAAGTAAATCAAATAATTTATTTTTCATTTGTAGAAATTTAATTATTTTATTTTCTGAGTTTTGAATTAAATCTAAAAATTTTTTTTTGAAAGAATATATTTCTCCAACTTTTAAAATTACATTTCCTTCTTGAACAATTAGAAAATAGGGTTTTGATTTATATTTTGAAAACTCAAAAAGATTATTTAATCCTTTACAATCTATAAAAGCATAAGTAGCATTAATTTCTGTTTTTAAATTTATTATTTGAGAAGCAATTTCTTTTTTATTTGAATTGTTTGTTTCATTTATTATAAAGTAAATTAAATATTTAAATAAACGATTTTCATAACTTTGATTTAACTCAGATATATTGTTTTGTAATTCAATGATATCTTTTATATTTATCGGTGATGAAAAATAAAAAATAATTTTATTTTTTTTATTATCTAATAAAATTGTTTTTTGGTTTAAATCTCTTTCAATTTGAAAATATTGATAATTCTCTAAATTTATTATAATCCCTTTTGAAATATATGTTTCAAATTTAAAATTTATTGGTTTTTTACAATTAAAATTGTTTAATAAAAACTGAATATAAACGGGAATTCCTTCTTCTACTTCTTTTGATAAAAACAAACAATTTTTAATAAAGTGAATTGTATAATTTAATTCATTATTAATAGAATAAATAAGTTTTAATTCAACATCAAATCGACCTTTAATTGTTTCAAAAATCTGTTGAATTTCCAAAAAAAAAGCATTAAACTTTTGACTCTTAAAAATATTTTGTATTGTTTTATAATCTTGAATATCTCCCCATTCTTCATTAATTTCTTTTAAATTTCCATTTAAATCTTTATATAATCCTGGTAACAGAGGAAAATCATTTATAAAGTTTCCTATAAAAATTGTTGAATCATTAAAATAATAAATCCCTATTCCTTCTTTTTTTCCATTTATCAAATTACCATAAAATATTTCATTGTTTGAATAAATAATTTTTGAAGGAAATTTTGATATAAGAGAAATTAAATCGAAAATTGAGTTTATTTTACAATCTTCACAATATAGTTTTTTTTCATTAATATTTAAAAAAATCAAATCTTTATCATGTATTTCACATTTTATTTCTATTGTCTTTTTAGAAATAAAATGTTTAGTTATTATTGAATGATATATAATTTCATCTTTATCATAAAATATTTCACAATTTTTACATAAATATTTTGGATTTTTTTTTTTTTTATCATTTATAAAGTTTTTAAAGAAATTTAAATATACAAAGTATGCTTTTTCATTTGAATCATATTTAATTTCAGCTATAATATTATCAGTATTATTCTTATTTGATAAATTATAAAATTCTAATGTTTCGTTTTTATCAAGTTTTGAAATTAATTTTGAGGGTATGAATTCATTTTTTACATATTCTTGTATTTTAAGTAATAAACTATTATCACGCTTTTTTTCCAAATAAACTTTTTGGAAAGCTAAAGAATAATTTTCTGAATTTTGTTTTTCTAGTAAATCCAATTATAAGTAATAGCAATTTTTTAATTAATTAAAATAATAATAATAATATTTTTTATTTTACATTTTATCCTTACTTATTAAATTATGATGATTATAAATGATATTTTAAATTGAATAAAGTGTAATTTTATGATAATTCAATCAAGAATATAAAAGAAAAATCTCCTTGATTTAAATGATTTTCTATTGAAACAATGAGATAGAAATGTTATTAATCAAAAATCTTTTCAATTACTTTTATATTTTTCTTTAAATTATAAATTTATTTGATTTCCTTTGATTGATTTTCAAATGTTACAATGTTATAATAAAAAATAAATATGGAAATTAAAATGATTTAAAGTAATATTATTCAGAAATAAAGTATATATATATTATGGTGAATTTGCTCAAAATATAAAATATAGGAGTGAACCATTTTTTTAAGTTATTTTATAAAATTCATCTCTATTATTTTATTTTACCTGTTGTCAAAGAAATCATTATAAAATAAATAATTATTTTAAAGAAAATAGTTATGTTTAAAATATATTTTCCTTTCTCAAAATCTAAAAATTCAACTTATCAATAAAATTTTTATTTATTAAAATTCAAAGAAATTTGAATATTATACTAATTGATTTTTTATTTTTTTATATATTTATATAAATTAATATTGATTCTTCAATT
>JAEEGI010020458.1_pt1 | contig 13254 bp, 8 predicted proteins | sample 8958751 | NCBI WGS metagenome assembly JAEEGI01 (sample SAMN16246545, study PRJNA631951) | gut metagenome | biome: gut microbiome; feature: rumen; material: KS-attached | host: Bos | place: Iran: Karaj | collected 2018-10
ATAACCCTTGAGAGTACATCCTATCCATATACCGGAGATGAGATCGTTCCACGGATCAATATCGGATCCCTGACAGAACACGTGGATTATGAAGTGACCTGTTCGGGTAATAAGGCGATAGGCAAAGGAACGGTGATCATAACCGGCACAGGCGGATACTACGGCACTAAGAAACTTACATTTAAGATAGTAAAGAACCCCGTAAGCCTTGCATCATGTGAACTTAAAGCCGTCATAAACGGTGAAGAGGTCGCCATATCAAAGGGCAGGGGAAACATGGAGATCCCTTATATGGCCGGCGCCATCAAACCCAGGGTTGTCCTTACGGATGCAGATGGAAATACTATAGACACCGCCGGATATTCGGTGACGTGCAAGAGTAACTTAAAACAGATGACCGGCACCGTTACTTTTAAGGGAAAGGGAAATTATTATAAGGATTCTGCAGTGGTTAATTTCGCAATCACAAGACAGAGCATCAGAGAGCTGACGCCGGTGGTTGATGATTTTGTCTATTCTCCGAAATCTGAAGAGTATAAGAAGAATAAGATCACGATATATGATAAAAACGGTAAGGCCTTAAAAGCCGGAAAGGACTACTCCTTAAGCGAGTGGGATGCGCCGAGTCCGGCACCTTACGCAGGCAGCGTGGTCACGGTTGTGGCTACGGGACAGGGCGATCATTATGACGGGACGATGCTTCTTTCATTTACGGTAACTACCGGGGAGAATCTGATCAAAAATGCAAAAGCATATTTCCTGGATGACGATATAGAGTTGGAGCAGTCAAAGTATTACGTTCAATACGCCGGCGTTCCGGTGCAGCCCAAGGCCAGGGATATAGTCTTAAGGATCAGGACAGGATCCGGCAAAAATGAAGCCTATACTGCCTTGAGTCCCGATAAATACGAAGTAGTCGGCTATCTGAATAACGACAGACCCGGTACAGCGTCCGTGCTCCTCAGAGGCAGGGGCAATTACGCCGGTATAAGGGAAGTTAAGTTTAAGATCAAGTAGTGTTTCGCATACGGATAAATGAGTAATAAAGATAACAATAAAGCGTATATAAGGATCGTATGCATCGCTATAGCGGTTTTGTTCGTGATATCTCTGATACCGGTGTTATATGTATCGAGATATGATTTTGCCAGTGGCGATGATTATGCCTTTGGCGCCGCTGCCCATCTCGCTTTCAGGCAGACCGGAAATGTGCTTGATGCGGTCATTGCGGACGCCGGACATACTGCTTATATATATAATACATGGCAGGGCACCTGGATGAGCGTTTTTGCATTTGGGCTTCATCCGGAGGTGTTTTCGGACAGGGCGTATGTCATAGTTCCGTGGCTTATGATCGGAGTTACCCTGTTTGCAGTCTGGTATGCTTCAGGGTATTTCCTTCATAAGATCTTTGATATCAATATTACGTGTACGGTCTCGATCACACTTCTGATCGCATCTGCCATCATTCATTTTGTTCCGACCAAATCAAATGCGTTTTACTGGTATAACGGGGCGATGCATTATACCGTTCCCTTTGCTCTTATGCTCCTTGCGATCACCGATGGAACGAAATTCATATGCGACAAAAAAACAGGCGCATTGATCAGGACAACGATCTGGTTCACCATACTGGGAGGCATGAGTTATCTTGCCGCGCTTGCTGCACCTGTGGGGATATTTTTCATCTATCTGTTTTACAGGATCCCGCTTCGTAACAGGTTTGAGAAGAAGGAATGCCTGTTGTTTATTCCGGTCTTCTTAGAAGCTGCCGGTCTTATCATCAGTGCTCTTGCTCCGGGTAATAAAGTCAGAGGCGGTGAAGAGTTCGGATTCTCCGTGGCGAAGATGGCAGGGACTATTGCGATGTGTTTTGTTCAGAGCTTCAGACATGCTGTCAGTTTTATCACGTCACAGCCCTTTGTGATCATATAGCTGCGGCGATGATCGTGTGTGTGTTCGCTTCATCCGCCGGAGGCGATAAAAAGTTTAAGGCTTCTCCACTTATTTTGATCATGGCCTTTGTATGGAACGCCTGTGTATATGCGCCTGAGATCTATTCGGGAGTAGAAGTCAGCGAAGGAGTTAACAACACCTATTTTATGGTGTTCATGATATCATTAAGCGTTGTGGTGATCTATTACTCGAAATGTTTCCAGACAAATGTCAAAGTAAACGTGGCGGTCAGTCTCGGAGCATGGGCGGTGATCCTGCTTTTGGCTATAGTTTGCAGACATTCCCTTGCCGATTCCACCTTCAAGGTGTGTACTGATTTTATCAGGAAAGGCTATGGTGAAGATTTAAGAGCGCAGATGATCCTTCAACAGGAACTGTTAAATACCGATGATGAGGTTGTGACCATTCCCTCCACGAACGGATATGGCGGTCCCATCATGAACATGCCGGCAGAAGAATCTCCGGATGCCTGGACCAACGGTGCATTAGCCAGGTTCTATGGAAAGAAGACCGTGTACGGGATGGACGCCGATGAATGGCACGCGCTGTATGATGAACGGTAACGGAGTTTTGTGAAACGCTGATCAGGGCTTTCCTTAGATTCATCGTCCGGTAGAGATCGGATCATTCGGCGCGTTTCCTTGAGACTATCATATGAAAAACTTTGACTGCGTATTGTTTCAGGACTTCGAAAGCATCAGATCTGAAAGAGACTATCCAGAACATTATCACTGATATGATCACGCTTATCATTCCTTTTATAAGGAAATAAAGCAATGTACTCTCTACATGGGGATGGATCAGCTTGCCTGCAAGATTGGTCAGAACAACGCTTGCTCCGAGCATCAGCATCCTGATAACGACAGTCAGATAATATCTTGCGGGGCTTTCCTTGATGAAATACTTAAATACAACAACGCATCTTCCTATGTAGATGAAGATATGTCCGACCACCGTAGCTGCCATGATACCGGTGATACCGATCTTTAGTCCCAGTATTACGGACAGTATGACATTTACCGCAGCGGCGGCGATCATGTAGTTTCTGTCAGCTTCGAAGTGCCCCAGGGAATTCCTGAAATAATTCATGGGATTGTTCTGTATCGCGATAAATAAGTTGAGTGAGAGAAATATTACAAAGGCGTAGGGGAGCAGCAGCTTTTCATTGTGCAGCCATAGAACGATCAGCTCCTGACAGACGCACATAACGCCTGTGGCAGAGACTATCGCAAGGAAGAAGCCTGCCAGATCCAGAGCGTAGAAAAATGGTACTCCGCGGTCGGTTTCCTTATCATAAACCAGATTGCCGATGCTTGCCTGGATTGAATTAAATGCGGACAAAAACAGCTCCTGGATCTTGGAAGAAACCATGCGGTAATTGCTGACTATTCCGTTTACACCGACGCCAAGCATTACTGTAATGATGATATCGTCCGATGCGCCGTATATGGTGACTGCGATCTTGGTAGCCATCATGTTGCCGGCATCTTTAAAGAGATTAAGCCGGCGTATATCTTCCCGGCCGACTTTAATGGGAGTGATCTCCGGATATTCCTTTCTTGAATACCGGGAAATGATAAGGTTGGATGCAACGTTGGAGATGATAGCCACTATCAGATACAGGATATAATTACGCAGGGTAAGAAGTATGATCATCCTGGTTATCACACTTATGATGTTGATCGCCGTGTCTACCGCGGTGCATACATATATCCTCTCGTGAGTGACGAAGAGGATCCTCCGGTAGGCGAGAAAATATGTGCAAAGAGTTGCAGCAAGCTGCAGGTAGTATATCGTGTAGATGAAACTCATGCTGTCGGTCAGTTCCTGCTTGGCGAGTATAAGCGGGAGGAATATGCTCACGATCATGCCTGCCACCAGCACGAAGAGCCCAACCGCACGATAGATGAGCTTATATATGCTTAAGAGTCTGCGGATCTGTTCGGTGTTATTGCTTGCGATCTCCGAATACATGTGAAAGGTTATGATCGAAGCGATACCCATTTCCGAGAGATTAAGGTAGCTGAATATGGAAGTAAAAAGCCCGTCATATCCCAGGTAATCTATGGTAAGGGTATCCAAAAAGATCCTTCTGACCACGAAATTCATTATCGCTATCAGAAGTGTGCAGGCATATATGACGGTCATGTTTTTAAGAGAGTTTTTGATTCGCATATATAGAAGTATAAACTAAATGCCAAGAGTATGCTATACTTGTTGGAAAATGCGTTACAGACGGGAATGATGAAGAAAAGTATAACACATACGGAACTGAACAGAAGACAGATGGTGCTTTATTTCCTGCAAGGGTGTAAGGCTTATTTTGCGTTCGGGATCATATGCTCTCTTCTTGCGGCGTTTCTGGATATGACAGGTCCCAAGGTGGTTCAGTATACCGTCGATATGATTCTCGGTGACAGGGAAGATGCACCCGGTATTGTCTTAAGGATCATCGGGGCAGCAGGCGGAAGAGAATACTTAAGAGGACATATATACGTGATCGCGGTTGTTGTTCTGGGTATTGCTGTGGTGAGCGCATTAAGCAGATATCTGTACAGACTCTATAACGCCAAAGGAGCGGAGCAGCTCATCAGGCGCATGAGAGACGAGCTTTTTGACCAGACCATACATCTGCCCCTGACATGGCATGGAGCCAATCACACCGGCGATATAATCCAGCGTTGCACATCTGATGTCGAGACCATCAAGAACTTCTTATCTGAGCAGCTGATGGGACTGTTCAGAGTGGGGATACTTATCGCCTTCGGCATGTATTTCATGTTTGGGATAAATGTGAAGCTGGCCTGCATTTCGGGCGTGTTTATCCCGGTGGTGATCCTGTATTCCGTATTTTTCCATAACCGGATCGCCGGCGCCTTTCTTCACGCAGATGAAGAGGAAGGTAAGCTCTCTGCCATAGCGCAGGAGAACTTAACAGGCGTGCGTGTGGTGAGGGCCTTCGGCAGGGAACAGTATGAAAGAGAGAGGTTTGAGACCAAGAACCACGCCTATACCCTTATGTGGATCAGACTGATGGGGTGGCTCTCCGCATTCTGGTGTTCGAATGATTTTATCTCGGGTCTTCAGATACTTCTGGTTACTGTATTCGGTGCGGTATTCTGCGTGCGCGGGCAGTTGAGCGTAGGTGAATATATAGCCTTCGTGTCATATAACGGAATGCTGTCCTGGCCGGTGAGAGAACTGGGACGCGTGATATCCGATATGAGTAAGACCGGCGTATCGCTGGACCGTGTGAGGTACATCATGAACTCCGAGCGGGAAGTGAGCGTAATTGAAGGATATGGAGCAGAAGCATCGGGGACTGCCGGATATGATGACGAAGGGGTTCCGGTACCGGATGCCGGACTGGAACTGAGGGGCAGCCATAAGACAGCAGAGAATTTTTCCGGTGCGGATATCGTGTTCGATCACGTTTCATTTTCATATGATGGTGAAAAAGAGGTGCTGCATGATATAAGCTTCAGAATCCCGGCAGGAACTACCCTCGGAATACTGGGGGCGACAGGCTCGGGCAAATCCACCATAGTACATCTGCTTAACAGACTATATGAACTCCCCAAAGGGAGCGGAAGCATAACCATCGACGGACGCGATATAAGAAGTATCGAGCTTAAGACATTAAGACGCTATGTGGGAGAAGTGCTGCAGGAACCCTATCTGTTCTCCGGAACCATAGCGGAGAATATTGGTATCACCACGGACGGCACGGATGAGGAGGTCATCAGAAGGGCAATAGATACGGCAGCACTTGATGAGACCATGAAACGCTTTGCTGACGGGGATCAGACATATGTCGGAGAGAGAGGAGTGACACTTTCGGGCGGACAGAAGCAGCGTACTGCGATAGCCAGATTAGTTGCAGCTGCACCGCCTGTTATGGTATTTGATGATTCACTGTCTGCGGTAGATACACAGACCGACGCCCGTATCCGTAAATCCCTTAAGGACAGTTTCGGCGGCAAGACCGTGATACTCATATCGCACCGCATAAATACCATAATGGGCGCTGACAATATCATAGTGCTTAATCACGGACGCATCGCGGAGCAGGGAACGCACAGACAGCTTCTTGAAAAGGGCGGTCTCTACAGCCGCATATATGATATACAGACGGAGGGCATATCCTATGAATGAGCCTGAGAAGGCGGGGCTTAGGTTTTTCGGGATCCCGCTTATTTTCCCGTATATCAAAAAGTACATACCTAAGATCATCGTAATGGTTCTGATGGGGATGGTCTCGAGCCTGATAGACTCTGCTTCGCCCCTGTTTAACCGTTACGCCTTAAATACCTATGTTGCGAATGATACGCTTGACGGGATAGGCATATTCATACTTGTGTATGTGGGCGTGCTGGTTTTATACGTGGTCGATAACTTCATAAGTACTTACATGTGCGGACAGGTGGAGATGTCGGTGGACAGGGACTTAAGAAACGCTGCGTTTAATCATCTGCAGGAACTGTCATTTTCCTATTTTAACCAGAATAATGTGGGATACATTCACTCACGGGTTATGAGCGATACCGGCAAGATCGGAGTAATGGTGGCGTGGAGACTTATGGATATAGTCTGGAACGGGGCGTATATCCTGTTCGTGTTTGTTATGATGTTCGCGCTTAACGTGAGGCTTGCGCTGGTTACCGGGATCCTGGTGCCTATCGTGGCGGTACTGGTCATGTATTTCCAGAAAAGACTTGTTCATATCAACAGGCAGATCAGAGAGATCAATTCGGTCATTACCGGCGACTTAAACGAAGGGATAATCGGGGCGGAAGAGATCAAGAATCTGGCTATAGAAGAGCGCATGCAGAGGAATTTCGAGGAAAATACGGAGAAAATGCGGCGTACATCCATACATGGCGCGCATTATTCATCGCTTTTTACATCAACGGTGACCATGATGTCCTCGGCTGCCCTTGCCATCGTACTGTGGAGAGGCGGGCTGATCACCATGTCGGGAGTCATGGAGATAGGTACGCTTTCAGTGTTCCTGTCCTACGCCATAGGCATGATGGAACCGGTCCAGCAGGTGATCGTGACGATATCCGAACTCATCACTACGCAGGTTAATATAGAAAGACTTACCAGACTGCTTGAGACCGAGTCGGATGTTACGGATTCGCCGGAGGTTATCGAGAAGTACGGCGATGCATTTGATCCGAAGCGGGAGAACTGGGAAGAACTGTACGGAGATGTGGAGTTTGAGGATGTATCCTTCCACTATCCGGATGGGGAAGAATATGTGCTTGAGCATTTTAACCTGAAGGTGCCCAGGGGGACGAACGTGGCAATAGTCGGCGAGACAGGAGCGGGCAAATCAACGCTTGTCAATCTTGTGTGCAGGTTCTATGAGGCCACCTCAGGCCGTGTGCTGATAGACGGCCGTGATGTAAAGGAACGCTCGCAGCTGTGGCTTCACAGTAATATCGGATATGTGCTTCAGACTCCGCACCTGTTCTCGGGAAGCGTAAGGGATAACTTAAGGTACGGACGCCCGGATGCTACCGATGAAGAGATATGGGAGGCGCTTAAGCTTGTATCGGCGGACGGATATGTTAAGAAGATGGAAAAGGGGTTAGACAGCGATGTGGGCGAAGGCGGCGATACCATGTCTACAGGTGAAAAGCAGCTGTTCAGCTTTGCCCGGGCGCTTCTGGCAGATCCTAAGATCCTGGTGCTTGATGAAGCCACCGCATCAGTGGATACAGTGACGGAGAAGGCTATCCAGGAAGCTATTGCCACTGTTACCAGAGGACGTACATCCTTTGTTATCGCGCACCGTTTGTCTACCATCGTTGATGCTGATATAATCCTTGTTGTGGAAGAGGGTAAGATCATAGAAAGAGGCACACATACTGAACTTATGAAGGCCAAGGGCGCTTATTACGGTCTCTTTACAAGGCAGTTTGAAGAGATGGCGCTTAACAGGGCGGCTGAGGATAACAATATTTTGTGATTAGGCGGTAGAGAATAACAATATTTTGTGATACTATAGTATTGTTATGATAAGAGAAATAGAAATTTCAAATCTTGATGATCTGACACAGCTGATCACCGAACAGGAATATCGTACCGATCTTGACAGATTCAGGAGTTCTTACCTGTATCGCGGTATGCCCGACTCCTCCTTTAAGATGGAGACGAGTCTGTATCGCAACTGCAAGCACCTCCAGAAACAACTTGAGCCCGCAATATTGGAGAATTTCGCCAAATATGCGGTCATAGGAGATCCGACCATAGCTGAGTCCGTGTGGAGACAGATGATACTCGGACAGCACTATGGTCTTCCCACCAGACTTTTAGACTGGACGCACTCGGCGCTGGTTGGGCTTCATTTCGCCACTGCAGAGGATAATATGGCGCTGATGGAAGAGCATGACTGCATGGTGTGGCGTATAGATATGAGTGAGATGCTTTCACTTCTTCCGAACCGTTATCAGGATATAGTCAACAGGAAGCAGTCTACCATATTCTCGGTTGATATGCTTCTTGAAGCAGCCGATTCGCTTACAGAGTATGATTCGGATATGGGGGATCACGCTATGGTCATAATAGAACCCCCGTCCATCAATCAGAGGATAGTGAACCAGTATTCATTCTTCTCCATCGTTCCGATGGATATGCCCGATATCGAGGGATTCCTGGACACACATACAAATAACACTATCAAATATATTATCCGCGCAGACTTGAGGTGGAGAGTCAGGGATATGCTGGATCAGTTAAACATGAGTGAGAGGATCGTGTATCCCGGATTGGACGGCTTGTCCAAATGGATAGCGAGACATTATTACGTTAAATAAATATTGCAGGTTAGATAAACAGACAATTGTAAGAACAGCGTAATTTGGTCAAAATCAGGACATTGACATCATAAATTATCTAATCAGGACTTAATAAAATGCCACATACATTTGACGAACTCAGAAGTGAATATCCGGAATTTCTCTATACGGGATACGAGACCTCTTATACAGATGCCGGTCTGGAAGTGATATACCGATATGAGATACCGGGACTGTCTGATTTTCATACCAGATGGGTATTTCCGGCTACCCGGAAGGAATATACGCCGGTGCTTAAAGCGCTGGTCTTTTCGCTGGGAATGGCGGAAGCTATCAGTTACTACAAGATCACGTGTCCGCGCAACGTTAAGGTACTGTGCGGAAGTCTGGATGGCGAACAGATATCCTGGTGGGAGAAGCTTTTCTATAAAGGGCTCGGAGAATTCCAGTATGTGAACGGTATAGATGTACCGCAGGAAGAGCTTCTTAAGATATCGTGGATTAATGAAGGCAGTGCAGGAAAGATTCCGGAAGATGTCGGGGAAAATGCTCCGGAAGATGTTGAGGGCGGTGTTTCTTACGGCGGTTCTGTCCACACGCTACATGATCCGGAGTCATACGACGGTATTCTCGTTCCCATAGGCGGCGGCAAGGATTCGGTGGTATCTCTTGAACTGCTTAAGGGCAGGAAGATATACACATACAGCGTTAATCAAAGCGAAACTATAAGAAACGTCATAGCATGTTGCGACCATGCGGCAGGCGATCTGGCAGCTAAGAGGATACTCGACAAGCGGATAATAGAGTTTAATGAACAGGGATATTTAAACGGACATATTCCGTTTTCGTCGGTAGTTGCCTTTTCCTGTGTGATCACGGCTTATTTAAACGGCATCCGCCATATCGCGTTGTCCAATGAATCAAGCGCCAATGAATCGACAGTCAGAGACTCTTTCGTGAATCACCAGTATTCCAAGACATTTGAGTTTGAGAAGGATTTTGACGGGTATATTAAGAATCTTACTGATTCGGACATACATTATTTCAGTCTGCTCAGACCATATACGGAACTTAAGATAGCATCCATGTTTGCGAAGAGCAGGGGGTATCACAAGGCTTTCAGAAGCTGTAACCGGGGAAGCAAACAGGGCATATGGTGTTGCAACTGCCCGAAGTGCCTGTTTGTGTACATCATATTAAGTCCATTCCTTTCTGAAGAAGAACTCATTGATATATTCGGCGAGAAGCTGCTTGATAAGGACAGTCTTGATACAGAGTTTAAGGAACTGACCGGTATATCGGAGAATAAACCCTTCGAATGCGTCGGGATGAGAAGCGAGGTTTGTGCAAGTATAAGAAGATTTATATCCGGTGGCAAAAATCCCGTAACGGGTAAGATGATCCCTCCCGGGCACTCGTTATTAACAGACAGATATGCGGATATTATCAATACATGGACAGAAGAAGTTGAAGATATTCTTTCGGATATTACGGACGAACACAATATACCCGACGAACTGCGGTATACAATAGACAGATGATCGCACGGGGATGCGGAGGAAACTATGGGAGTTATTGACAGATTATGTGGTAAAAGGATCCTGATCTGGGGGTACGGAAGGGAAGGAAAGTCTACAAGACAGTTTCTCAAAAGATGCTGTAACCCCTCCCTTGTTGAAGTGTTTGAAGGAAAAAGAGAAGATATCGACGAGTCAAAGTACGATCTGATAATCAAGAGCCCGGGTATCAGGATGGATGAGGATGATCCCAGGTACACATCCCAGACGGAACTCTTCTTAGAGGAATACAGAGATCAGGTGGTCGGAATCACCGGAACCAAGGGCAAAAGTACTACTTCCACCATGTTAAATCATGTTTTAACCCGTGTAAAAGGTGGAAATATCATTCTTTTGGGCAATATCGGAGAACCGTGTCTGGATTACTTCGATGACATTACTCCGGATACCGTGATCATATTCGAAATGTCATGCCATCAGCTTGCGCATGTGCGTGTATCACCGCATATTGCTGTATTCTTAAATCTGTACGAGGAACATCTGGATTACTACGATACCATGGACAGATACTTCTCGGCCAAGAAAAATATCACCAGATATCAAAATGAAAACGACTGGTTTGTGGTTGGGGATCAGGTTCCGAACATAAAAACAGCCGCAAAAGTTATCCACATGCCGTTTGATACGTCCGGAGACTATCATCTGCAGATATTGGGCAAACATAACGTCAGTAATGCTAATTTTGTTATACGCATTGCAACAGAATTATTCGGACTTGATCATGATGCGGTCGTTGCATCTCTGGCAGATTTCAAAGGACTGCCTCACAGACTTGAATATGTGGGAGAGCGCGACGGGATAAAATACTATGATGACTCCATATCCACTATCCCGGGAGCAACTATCCAGGCTTTAGAGTCGGTGCCGGATGCTTATACCGTGCTCATTGGGGGCATGGACCGGGGAATAGACTATACGATCCTTGAAGACTATATAAGGCTCCATCCGGAGTACAGATACATCTGCTCGTATGATTCCGGAAAGAGGATATATGAGGTTGTGGGAGACCTGGATTACTGTTACTACGAGGAATCTTTGGAAGCTGCTGTAAGCCTTGCCAAGAGCATAACCCCTCCCGGTAAAGCCTGTATTTTAAGTCCCGCATCGGCTTCTTACGGGTATTTTAAGAACTTCGAGCAGCGTGGAGAGATGTTTAAGAATCTCTGCCTGATGAACTGGTAGACTGTAATAAGAGGCTTTCGCCCGCTAATGAAGGACCGGGACTGACTACGGGATATTCTATGAAGGTATTGTTTTTAAAATGGGAGAACTTCGGAACTCCTGAAATGATCAAAGCCCTTAAAGAGGACGGACATGAAGTCGCCGGCCTTGATACAAGTCAGGAAGAACTGCTGTCCGAAGGCATAATGGGCAGGCTTGAGGAAGCGGTCAGAAATGAAACGCCCGATATCGTCTATAGTTTCAATTATTTCCCAAATGTCGCAAAAAAAACAGCTGATCTGAATATCGACTATTATTCATGGGTATATGACAATCCATGTGTCCAGCTTTATTCACATACGATTATACTTCCGACCAATCATATCTATATTTTTGACTCTGATACATACATAAAATTCAGCTCTCAGGGTATCAAAACAGTGCATTTTCTGCCTATGGCGGCGGATCCTGCAAATCTTGCAGATCATGCAGGAGGGATCGCAAACGGTGGTTATAATAACGATATCACATTCGTTGGATCGCTGTATTCGGAGAAACATAATTTCTATGACAGGATGATCGGGAAAGGAATATCAGAATATAGCAGTGGTTATTTAAGAGGACTGATGGAATCACAGAAACAGCTGTACGGGATAAATCTCGCAGAAACAATGTTGACTGATTCAGTCATTGAAGACATGTATAAAGCCCTGCCACTGGAGCCGGCGCCTGACAGCGTGATAACAAAGCGGGAGTTATTTGCCGAATATGTGATAAACCGTAAGATCACGGCGGAAGAAAGATCATACATGTTATCCATACTGGGGAAGACCTTCGGAAACGTATCGATATATACTCCTGACAGGTCACTAAATATCCCGGGATGTAAAAACAGGGGGACGGCCGATCCTCATAAAGAAACGCCGGGTATATATCACTCGTCACGTATCAATCTGAATATCTCTTTAAGGAGTATAGTTAACGGGATACCCTTAAGATGTTTTGAGATCATGGGTGCGGGAGGATTTCTGCTGACATCCTATGGCGGAGACTTCGGAATGTATTTTAAGGACGGAGAAGATTATGTGTCCTTCGACAGTGTGGATGATCTGATAAATAAATGCCGTTATTATCTGGATAATGAAGATGAAAGGCGTCAGATCGCGGCAAACGCGTATGAGAAGATATGCGAGAGCCATACGTATCTGCACAGAGTGAAGGAAATGTTGGGATGATCGAAACATAGCCGGGGGATCCTTCCTCCAGTCGGTCGTCAGGATGACAGAGACTATGGTCGTCAGGATGACAGATCAGGCTTCATTCATGATCATTGATATCATTGATGTGACGCGGTTTAATATCGTGTGCTTTTCACATACTTCTTTGTAGCCGTTTTCTGCTATCTCAAGACGTTCGTCTTCATGTGCAAGGAAGTATGCGGCTTTCTCACATGCTTCATCTATAGATTCATAAGCTTCCAGGTGTTTTCCTATAGTCAGGTATTCGGGGATCTCGGTCCGGTAGTCCGTGAGAACGAAACCTCCGACGCCCATTATGTCCCAGATCCTTTGAGGCAATCCGGTGCGTATCGCCCGCATGGTGGTATTGATATTGATCTTACTTGAGCCGAAGATATCCGGCATCTCGGTCAGAGTATTGACCCCGCCGTGGATTACGGTCTTATCCGTCAGAGACTTAAGACCGGATACATCGCTTCTTGTGAACAGATGCATGGATGCTCCCACATCTGCCAG
>JAEEGI010020460.1_pt1 | contig 13253 bp, 7 predicted proteins | sample 8958751 | NCBI WGS metagenome assembly JAEEGI01 (sample SAMN16246545, study PRJNA631951) | gut metagenome | biome: gut microbiome; feature: rumen; material: KS-attached | host: Bos | place: Iran: Karaj | collected 2018-10
GGATTTTCTTCAATAAATAATTCTCCCAATTTTCTTAATTTTTTAAACTCTAAAATAAATTCTACTTTATTTATCATATTTTTTGCTATATTCATTCTTTTTAATTGATCAAAATGATTTGTTAAATTTGGTATAGAAACAATTAAATTCTTTCTTAAATTTATTTCTTCTAAATTCCTATTATTCATTAATTCTAAAAATGAAGTCAATTGATTATTTGCTAAATTTAATATTCTTAATTTTTTTAAAGAAAATAAATTCTCTATTAGTTTAATTTTATTAGAATGTAAATCAAGAACTTCTAAATCACTTAAAAAATTTAAATTTTTAATTTTTGAAATTTGATTCTTTCCAAGCATTAAAGCTTTTAATTTTGGAACAGATTGTAAATTTTCAATTTCAGTAATTTTATTTTCATATAAATTTAAAAATAATAAATTATTCAAAGAGATTAAATGATCAATTTTCATAATATTATTACTTTCAAGAGATAATAATTTTAAATTTTCTTCTCCTTCTAATAAAGGGACATGAGGTAAATCTTTTTTATTTAAATATAATTTTTCATAGAATTTATTTCTAATTGAAGGCTTTCTATAAATAACTAAATTTTTTGGAATTTGAGGAATTTCAACATAAAGAATATCTCCTTTTCCTTCATATCTTCTTAATAAACCATAACGTAAAAAATATAAATAACGTTCATCTTTTTCTGAATTTAATAATACTTCTATTGTTTGTTTTGGAATTTTCATTGCAAAGTATTCATATGAAACTTTATGTAATGAATTTTCATTATTTATTATTAAAATGTTATTACAACTTTGAATAACTTCATCTTTAAGTTTTGGAAGAGAAAACATGTTTTAATAAAGTGATTATATATTGCTTTTTAATTTTACTTAATAATTATTTTTTTAAAAAAGAATTAAAATAAAATAAAAATATTAAATAAAAATATAAAATAAATATCTAATCAAAAAAGAACTAAATTTTAAAAGACAAATTCAAAAAATATTTTTTTTTATTTTTTTGAATATTATTTGCCACATATAAATACGTTTTAATTAATATAAAACCTAATATAAAATTAATTTTTTATCTTTAAATCAGAAACATGTCAATAAACTTAAACGATACAAACGCTTTATCCCAATGTGAACAAATGTTAAAAAATTTATTAGTTCCAGATGACAGTATAAGAAAAAGTGCAGAAATTCAATTGCAACAAGGACTTCAAAATAATCAATCAAAAGAAGTATTATGTTTATATTGTTCTCAAATTTTATTAAATTCAACTGATTTAAGTGTAAAATTATATTGTGCAATTATCATAAGAAAAATTTTCCTTGTAAATGATGATTCAAAAAATGATATTATTAAAACATTCAATTTTGATAATAAAAATGTTTTAAAAAATAATTTATTTAATGCATTAGTTAATAATGTTCAAGATAAAAATTTAAATAAAAAAATCGCAAATGCAATTGTTAATGTTTTTACTTGTTTATTAGAAAATGATGAAAAATGGGATGAATTATTAAAATATATTATTGGGAATTTTAATCTTGAATTAAGTGAAAATAATTTAAACATCATCGAATTATCTTTATATTTATTATCAAATGTTTATGGAGTGGCAAATGACCAATTAAAAGAGGGAATTCCAATTTTTCTAAATTGTTTTTCTATTTATTTTAAATCAAATATTCTTTCTTTAAAAGCAAAAACTGTAGAATGTATAAATGAACTTTTATGTTCAACTTCAAGTAAAAAAGAATCAAAAAAATTTAGGGAATTTATTTATTATATTTTAGAAACAACATTACAATGTTTAAAAGAGCATTCTAGTGAAAATTTAAAAATATGTTTAGATTCATTAAACGATTTATCAGAATGTGAACCAAAAATTTTAAGAAAATCATTCTCAGATATTTTTATTTTAATGGGTAAAATTATTGAAGATAAAGAAATAGATGATAATTTAAGAGAAATAGCCTATGAATTATTAATAAATTTAATAGAAAATATGCCAAAATTAATGAAAAATGATGAAGAAAAATTAAGTAATTTAATTCAAAGCTTATTTAAATATGCAATGGAAATAGATGAAGAAATTGATGATGAATGGTTAACTCCAAAAGCAACAACATTTATTAATGATGAATTTATTCCAGAACAAAAATTAGATGAAGCAACATCACTTTTATTAAGATTATTTGATGCTTTAGATGAAAAAGTTGTTTTAAAAATAGTTTCTAATAATATAGCAGAATTAATTCAACATTCATCAGAAAAAGATTGGAAATATAAATATATTGCATATATCACAATTGCAGAAGTTATTTCTTATGTGAAAGAATTAAATCACATTGAAAATATTATAGAAATGATTTTAAAAGATGTTAATAATCAAAATGTTAAAATTCAATATGCTGCTTTATATTGTATTGCTGAATTAGCTGATGAACATAATCCAGATTTTCAAAATGAATATCATGGTAAAGTAATTGGAAGTTTATTAAATGTTTTAAATAATTCTAATGTTTTAAGGATTAGATTACAAGTTGTCGATGCTTTAGATTGTTTTATTGAACATGTTACTGATGAAGTAGGAGCTAAATATTTACAAAATTCATTTGATATTTTATTTACTGTTTTCAATGAAGATGATACAAAATGTCCTTGTTCATTAAAAGAAGGAATTTTAGATGTTGTTCAAGAATTTATTGATGCTTCTAATGAAGAATTTAAAAAATATGCTGAAAAATGTTTTTCAATTTTACTCGAATATTTAAAAAAAATATTAAATGATGGAACAAACAAAACATTAATTGGAATTTTATTAGAAACAATATCAATAATAGGTCCATTATGTCCAGAAGTTTACAAAAATTATTTATTAACTTTAGTAAATACTTTAATTAAAATTCAAGCTTCATTATCATCATTTAAAGAAAATATAGGAAATTATTTATTAAGTTCATGGGAAAAAATAGTACCAAATTTATTAATAGATAATAAAGAGAAATTATTGGAAGTAACACAATCACTTATTGAATTATTAAAAAAACCTCCAGAAATGTCAGTTTCAAATAATCCAAATTATCAAGTTAATGTACAAGAATTTTTCAAAGAAGATGAAGAAAAAAAAGAAGAAAAAGGAAAACCAAATTTACAAACATCAGAAACAGAAGAATTTGCTACATTTATAGAAATTCTAAATTTAATTTTAGAAAGTGCTCCAGCCACAATAAATGCAAGTCAAGTAGAAAATTTATATCCAGTAATATTATCTTTATTAAAATATCCAAATACTGATATTCAAGGAGAAGTTGCAAATACTTTTTCAAATTCCATTAAAAGTTTAATTGCAACAAATTGTGAACAAAATGCGCTTCATAATGCAGCTAAAAAATATATTGCTGATATTGTAGAACAATTATTTAAAGAAAGTAATTTTTCTTTAATTGTTTCTTTATTAGATTCAATTAGAGAAATAATTTCAAGTGTAAAATTATTTTTAACAACTCCAGAAATAAATGATTTATCTGAAAAATTACTTAAAATATTTGATAAAGTAGAACAAAATAGAATTGATTTAAACAAACAAAAATTGAAAACACAAAATGAAATTGAAAATGACAAAAAAACAGGAGATAATAAAATATTTTCAGATGATGAAGAAGATTTAGATAGTGAACAAGAAGCTATTGATGAAATTCAAGATGAAATAGAAGAATTAGAAGAAGTTCAAACTTCTTTTTCAGAATTCTTTGGAACATTATTTGATACTCATAAAAATTTAACTTTAGAAATAGTAGAAAAATTTTTAAAAGATTATTTACCAAAATATTTTAATGAACAATCTTCAACTTTTGAAAAAAAATTAGGAGTTTTAATAATAGATGATATGGCTGAATTTCTTCAACAAGATTTAATAGGAAATATATGGAATGATATATTAAAAACAATGATAACTTATTCAAATCATAAAGATTATGAATTAAGAAATGCTGCTGCTTATGGTTTAGGAATTTTTGCTAAATTCACTAAAACTGATTTTAAAATGTATGAAAATGATTTATTAAATTCAATTCTTAATTCAATGACTTTTCCAGATGATATTCCAAAAGCTGAAATTGAAGATATGAAATTTGCAAGAGATAATGCTGTTTCTGCTTTAGGAAAAACTATTAAATACCATGGTCAAGAATTAAATGATTTAAATAAATATTTAGATATATGGGTTAATAAATTACCTATTACTAAAGATCATACTGAAGGGAAATTAAATAATAAATTTTTAATGGAAATTTTACAAAAAGATCCTAAAATGGTTTTAGGAGAAAATAATAAAAATTTAAGTCATATTATAGTTGTTTTAAGTAAAGCTTATAATTCTGATGATAGTGATGATGAAACTAATAAATTAATTGAACAATTTGCTAATGGAATTCTTAATAATAATGAATTTAAAAGTGTTTTGGATAAAGTTGTTAGTGAACATAAAAAAGGTAAAACACTTAATAAAATTAAAGGTTTGTTCAAATTAAAGTAACTGAAAATAAATACATTAAAGACAAATAAAAAAATATATATTGTTAAAAATATTATTTATTTATTTGAAATAAAATACATTTGTTTTTAATTTTTTTATTTTTTTAAATACTAAATTAAAATGATTTTATTTAAAAAATAAAATAAAAGTTTAATACTTATTATTACTAACTCTGAATCCAACAGCATAACTTTTAGGAATACTTAAATTAGTTCCTGTATTAACAGTAGTACTAACTCCACTTTCTTTAAGAGGATAAACTTGAGTTTCATTTTCTCTTCTAAAATGACTTAAGAACGTTTGAGAAGAAACAGTTTTTTTTTTCATAATATCAGCAAGTTGAATAGCTTTCTTTTTTAAATCCCATTCATTCCAAACATAATTAGGATCATTTTCAATATAAGGATGAATATCCGTTTGAATTCCCATATCAATTAAAATTTTACTTGATTTATATTTATAAGCAACACTATCTTTATCTCTAAACATATTAGCTAAATTTCCATTAGGAAATTCTTCAGTCATATTTAATAAATTAATTAAATAAGGATTTTGCTTTACATAATCATTAACTCCTGTAATATATTTTTGAGGATCATCAATAAATTCTTGTAAACATTGATGAGTACAAAAGACCATATATTTATCATTGTATTTAGCTACTACAGTTGGTCTTCCACTTAATAATAAACCTCTTTTGTTTAATAAGGTCGTAATGCAAAAACCTTGATATTCTAATTTAATATTTAAATAATCAGCTGTTGAATCTTTTTTTAATAATGTAACTCCGTTAGGATATGCTCCGCTTTCAAAAGAAAAAATAGGTTCTTCTTGTTTTTCATATATATCTAATTTATCTGTATATAATTCAAAACATTCTTCCCATTCATTAGGATCGTATTCTATTTTTATTTGGTTTTTTTCTATAAATTCTTTTAATTTTCTAAATACATTATCTCTTATATCTAAAATAAATACTTCTTCTTGGAATTTTGTATACATTTTTGCTAAGTTTTGAAAACGAGGATATGCTTGGTCTTTACTTATTATCATTTGTTCTCCTATGATATCCATAATTGAATTTTTTTCATTTTCATAACTTAAAATTAAAGAATCTTTCATTTGAATTGAATTATGTAAATCATCAATTAACATAGATAAATAAGTTAATATTTGTCTATAATAAATAATATATTTTCTAATTTTATCTAAAACTAAAGATTCTTTATCATCAATAATACTTTCATGATCAATATTATCATAAATTAAACTATATTTATCACAAACAATATTAATTTGAGTATAAAAATCTTTAACTTCATATAATAAATCATGTTTTAATTTTTTTTTAATATCTTCAATATTCATTAAGCCAATTCCTCCTTGTCCTAATTCACATTTAAATAACCTTATTCCCATAACTGTATTTGACAATTCATTTAATTGAGAAATTTTATCTTGAATTGATAAAGTTAAAAAAGGTGATAAACCACTTTTAGGAAAAATATTATCTAAATAAGAATATATTTCTCTTTCAGCGTTTATTCCTAAATTACTTTTATTTTTTGAATCATCATCGTTTATTTCATTTAAAGAATTTAAAGTATTTTGCTTTGTTTTAATTAATAAGTAGTTAAATATTTTTTTGTGTATTTGAAAAGTTTCTGTGTCTTTCTTTGAAGAAGGAGTAGAAGTTATTTCTCTTAAAATGTTATTTAATTCTGTATCAAAGTACATTTTTATTTTTTCAATTTTATCTTCTTCTTGAATATGAGATAATTCATATGTTATTTGTAATTTTAAAGTTTCTGCGATTCCATCGCCTTTTGCGTTTAATATTTCTTGTACTTTATTTATTATTTCTTGGGCTTTTTCTTTTGAAAATTTTGCGTTTTCTGTGAAATAAAAATCTTTTTTTTCATTATCATATTGAATGTTTAATAAAAAAGCTATTAATGCATCTGGAACTGGATTATTTGCTTCTCGGGCTTTGTAGACTAAATAATTTAATATTTCCTCGAAATTGGAAATTTTATCCATTTTATTTTTTTTTCTATTATTTTACAGTTATTTATTTGTTTTAATTGATTTAATTATTTTTTTATTTTTATTTGTTTTTAATACCTGAACTTTTTTATTTTATTATAATTTAAATAGAAATAGTAATTTATAATCTTTAAGATATTATTATTAAATTTTCATTATTTTTTTTCTATATTATTAATACATAAGGTAAAATAATCATTGTTTAAATAAAAATTATTAAACTTGTTATTATTTTTATAATTAATTATTTACTTTTTTTATTTAAATATTTTCATAATATTCATCACTATCAATGAGAGCATATCCATCATTTTTATTTTTCTTTTTTTCATTTTTATTTCTATTCAATTCTTTTTTTTGATAATTAGAATACATTAAATAAATTATAACTCCAAAGATAAAAAATATAGAAAATTTTTCAAAATTTGGAAAAAAAATTCTTCTATTTGAATTAGGTTTAATTATTTCATTTTCACTTTTATTATTATTAATTTTTGAATCATCTTTATTTGTATTAATTACATTTTCATTATTGTCTTCGTCAAAAAATGGATTATCTTTATATTTATTATATACAATTTCTTCTTCTTCTTCATTATTATTTTCATTTATTATTTTTTGTTTTTCTTTTTCTTTTAAGTTATTTTCTTTTGAATTTGGATTTGATGAAATTGGAATTGAATTGATATTTTCAGATAAATCTATTTGATAAGGAGTTTTAGGCATAAAGAATAAATTAATTATAATACAGAATAAAAATAAAGTCAATAATATATTTAATTTTTTCTTTTGAACCATTTCTTTTCCATTTTTCATTAATTAAAAATAATTAAAAATTATTATAATTTAATTAAAATATTTTGTAGAATTTATATATCATAATTCCTTTATAAATAGTATAAATTTTATTTTTAATTTCTTCTTTTTTTTCATATCAATTATACTCAAATAAAAAAGAATATTTTTATAATATTCATTTACTTTTTTTCTACAAATTTAAAACTTTTATTTTTATAATAAATTAAATAATAATGTATTCAAATGAAAAGAAACTAAAAATAAATTATTCATATCCCTTAGAACATCTTAAATAATTTTATTCTTTTTTCCTTTTTATTGTTTTTTAATATTATTCTATTTAATTCTTTATTATTAAATCATATAAAAATTTTAAAAAAAGTATTCATCTTAATATTCCAAATATAATTTATTACTTGAAATTAATCCTATTTAATAAATTAAAAAATAACCCTTTTCTTTTTTTCCTTAAATTATCTTATACAAATTAAATTTTCCTTTTCTAATACTTCTTCCCCATAAAATCTACTTTATTTAAATAAAATTTTTCTAATATAGAAATTCAAAAAATTTAAAAATATTTTATCTTAAAATAAATTAAAATATTAATTCTACATTATTTCCCTAAAAAAAACTACATCATATATTTATTTAATTGAAAAAAAAAAAATAAATTTTAATGTTTAGACCTTTCAGTATCATTTCTATCATTTTCATTAGTAACAGTATAATTATCAGGATTTAAATAAGTAGCATCACCTTTTAAATCATTCTTTAATCTTATAGTACTTTCATTAAAACCAGCACTCGCTGTTGGTGTTTTAGTATAAGCATTAACATAAGTTCCTAACTTAGTATCATTATCTTCTTTTTCAGCTTTACTATTTTTTTTACTTCCATAATCTTTAAATAATTCATCCATAAAATTTTGAGATAATACTTTCATGTCTTCAGGAAATTTTTTCCTAGCGTCTCTTTTTTTTACTATTTCATCTTCTATAAAATTATCTAAAGTTTCTTCATCGTTTAAATTATTTTCAAATATTATTTGAATTTTCTCTGAATGAGTTGATGAAAGGTCACTTAATAAACTTTTAACATCATCACTGTTTTCAATTGAAAATGAAGGTAAAGATATATTTAATTCTTTTGGTATATCTGCAAGAGTTTTAGCTCTTTTAAATGTTCTCATTGTATTTTTTATTAATAATAATTTTATTAATTTATTTTTTAAAATAACTTTCTTTAAAGAAAATGAAATTTATTCAATGATTAATTGAAGAAAAAGTGAAATTACATTTTTAAAAATAAATAATATTTATATATCTTATTTAATATAATTAAAAAGTACTTTATTCATTATTTTTATGATTTTCTCTTTTTTGTCTCCATTCAATAATATTATCTTTAAATAAATTAATAAAAGCATCAACTTCTTTATTATCAACATTATCCCTTGTTTTTTGTCTACAGGCAATTTCAAAACTATCATAAGCAACTTCAATTCCTTTTTCTCTTTCATGTATTGTTTCATAAAGAAAAACAGAATAGTTTAATTTAGTTCCAAGAGAAATAATATTTAAAGGATAAATTTCTTTCGCCATTTCATAAGCTTTAGGATAATAATCAATACAATCATTAATTGCTTTTTCTCTTAAATCACCTTCTGCAAATTCAGCTATATATCTATTAAAATCACCAATAAGTTTATAATATAAAAGTATTCCTTCTTTATCTTCTGTTTTTTGTAAAAGTTGATTAATAAAATCAATCATTTCTTTTATTTTTTCTATCATTTTATTTTCATAAGCTTCTTTATATTCTAAATAATTTAATAAATTATCTGCTTCTTTATTTTTTTCATCTGATTCTTTTAATTTTAATTGCTTTAATACTTTTCTATATATTTCTAATTTATTTTTATAAGCTTGAGCTAGTAAATTTCTTTCTTCATTATTTAATTCTGTTTCTTTTTTTTCTGCGTATTCTTCAAGAATTGAAACCATGTCTTTATATCTATGACATTTTTCAGCTAATAAAGCTTGATAAATATATTTATTTTTTGGAGTAGATTCCATTTTTTTTTTTTTTAATTATTTAAAGAAGTTTTTTTTTTAAGTTATATTAAAAATTCTAATTATAATAATTAATTAAGTCTTTTTTTCTTCTTGAATTAAATATTCAATATCTTCATTTAATTCATTAGCTCTTATTTTTCTCGGTAAAGAAATGTATTTTTTAATCATGAGGAATATTAAAATAATGATTATTATAAGTAATAATATTACAATCATCCATAAAAAATTTAATCCTTTTTTTCCATTATAAAATACTATTAACTTTCTATCAGACTCAAAAGATAATTGATACTTTTTAAAAAAAGGTTTTCCAATTCTCCAATTTTTAGCCTTATAAGTATTATCAAAAACAATAAGACAATAATATTTATTATCTTTTAAAACAAATAATTCTTTATAAGTAAAAATAAAAGTAGTTTGAAATTCTTTATGATAAAATTCAAGATTAGGAAAATCAGAAATTTTTTCATTTTTATCACAAATAAAATAAAAGTAATAAGTACTATTTTCTTTTTTACAATTAGTTTTTAAGTTAAAAAACTGTTCATTTAATAATTTTTCATATGAAGTAATTCCTCTTATAAAACCTAAATTAATATCTAATTCAACATGTTTAATTCCATCAATTTCTTTTTTTCCAGAATAAATATTATCAAATAACAAATCCCAATTAACAACAGAGTATCTAACTTCAGCTTTAGTATTTCTAAAAAAATTTTCATCAAAATTTGAATCATATTCATGAGGATATCCTCCAATTATTAATTCTCCTTCATCTTCATTAATATATTTAATAGTCCAACCAAATGAATCAACAATTGAATTATCTTTTAATTGCATAATTAAATTTGTTTTACTTAATAATACTGAATCATGCATTTTTAAACCTAAAGAAGATTGCAAAAAAACTTTTTCTTGATTTTTTGTTATTTTCGTAGGGATTATAAAGTTAAAAGTGTTTAATTCTAATTTATTATTGTTAATATCATTTAATTTAATTGTATCGATTACATCATATCCTTCTGATATTTGTTCTGAATAAAATGAACTTGTTCTGTTTGAAATTCTATATTTGAATGTTGAAGTCTTTTTTTCATTGTATATTCCATTTAAGTTTAAGCCACTAATGTAGAATATATAAGATTCAAAGTTTAAAAAAATTGGAATTTCTTGAGGAGGAGTTCCTATCTGTAGTATTATATATAAATCATTCTTTTCTAAATAATCAAAATAATTTGTGCCTTCTTGATATTTTGAATATTTTTTAAATGGAAATTTAATGTAATGAGATTTATAAATTGAAAAAAGGGAAATTAATAAAAGTAAACTTTTCATAAAAAATATTATTTTATTTAAATTGATAAATTAGTGAATTTTTTAATGAATGGTTATAAAAGGGAAAATAATTCTTAAATAAAAAAGTTTTATATCTTACTTAAATAAATATTTTTTTTTCATGATATTGAGAATTAAGCTATGTTACTTAATTAATAATAGAAATAGATGATATTGATTTGAAAATAATATTTAAACGTTTTTATTTGATTTCAAATGAATTATTTAAATCTTATAATATACAAAATATAAAAGTTTTAACTTGCTTAATATTATTAAGTTTTAGTTAATTATAGAAGAAAATTAAGAAAAAATATAATTTAATGGTGATAATATTTAAATAAAAATTTAAAGAAAATAATTTGATAAGTGTTTTAAAATTAAAATTTTATAATTATTATTTTTATTAAATGAAAAAAAAAGAAAATAAAGAATGGGAAGATCCTCCTAAAGTAAATTTAAAAGCTTTAAACAAAAGAATTGAGAAACAAGCTGATGATATTTTTGCTGCAATGTTATCAAATTTGATGAATAAAAAAGATAAAATAAAAGAAAAAGATCCAAAGGCTTTAACAAATGAAGAAAAAGAAATTTTAAAAGGAAATGATATTCAATATTTTACAAAAATTTATGAAAATTTAGAAAAGAAACAAACTGTTAAAAATATTGAAGAAATCACAGATTTAAACCAATTACAACCTTATTTACCAGACATTAAAGATGAACCAGTTAAAAAAAATGTAATAAATAAAAATGTAAAATAATTTATTATATTTTTTAATTATTTTCATTTCTAAAATTAAATTTTTTAAGTCAAAAATAAAACTAAAATTTCTTTTGAAATAATCAAAAAAATTTAAATTAAAAAAAATAAAAAATATTATAATTTAACTAATTAAATATCTTTATTTTCTTACATTTAATATTATTTCCTTAATTCATACATCAACTTCCTTTACATATAATACAAAAGTTAAATACTTATTAAAATAATTAAGCTCATTTAAATCTTTATTAATTAAATTTTTTTTTTAAGAATTTTTAATATCTATAACAAAAGAAAAATTCAAATTAACTTTATCAAAATTAAGATAATCACTCTTTTAAAAGGTTATATTAAATTCTTTTTATAATGGTAATGATTAATTTATTTCATTTATTTTTTAAAGAATTAAATTTAAAATAATATATTTTTTAAAATTACATAAAATAATAAATAATAAAAATTTACTTAACAAGATATTTCCTTATCACTTCAATTCTCTTGTCAAGTAATTCAATTAAATCTTTATAAGTCCAATAAGCTTTAGATCTAGTTTTCTTATCATTTGAAATTCCAAAATAATCTAAAATATCTTTAATAAAAAAAACAAATAAACCAGTAGTACCACAAATTCTTGAATAATAAGACGGAGAAATTTTACTTAAATTCCCTTTAATAATATGTATAATTCTATATAAATTTTCTGTTGATAAATCTAAATTTTCTTTATAATTTTTTTCTAATAAATCACCAATTTTTCCATTTTCTTCATGAGTAAAATAATAACAACATTTTTTCCAAAAATTCATTTTATCAAGTTTTACTTTAGATAAAGGATGATTAATTAATTGAAAATAAATATGATAAATTAATAAGATATTATCATCAGATAAGTTTTTATCTTCAGTAAATAATTTATTTAAAATAGATTCATTTAATAATCTTATTGCTTTTAAAGCACCTTTTGTTAATTGAATATTATCATTTGTATATTTTGGAATAATTTCATCGTTAGAAACTGAGGAAACAATATCTAAATAATTTTTTCTTTCATTTTCTAAATTAGATAAAATTTGACTATAAACACAATTTCTAAAAGCATGATTAACTAAAACAATATTAGTAAGATCATTAATATCTAAAAATTTTATAATATCATTTAAATTAGTTTCTATAAATTCAGAAACATTAAATTTAGTAACATGATATAATTTTGATGAATTAATATCATATATATCAGTTAATAAGCCTTTAGGAATAAAATCAAGATCTGATATTGGAGCAATTAATATTGGATCATTATTTTTAAATAATTCACTTTCTTTAAGTAAATCATCATTTAAATCTAAATTAATTCCATTTTTAATATGATTTATATTTATTGAATTTACTTTTTGATGATGAGTGATATTTATACTTTTTTTCCTTTGAGAATCTCTTAATATATTAACTTGAGTTTTAGAATTTTTTAAAGCTTTTACATTATTATTAATTGTTAATCGCTTATTATTTGTTCTTATAAATGAACTATCTAAATTAGTTACTTTATTTTTTTTTTTAGAAATATTCCTTTTATTTTCAGTATTTTTTTTAAGTGTAAAAGGACTAATTTCATTTTTTCTTGAATTATTATTACTTTTCCTATTTATAGAATTTTCAGTTGTTAATCTTG
>JAEEGI010020461.1_pt1 | contig 13251 bp, 6 predicted proteins | sample 8958751 | NCBI WGS metagenome assembly JAEEGI01 (sample SAMN16246545, study PRJNA631951) | gut metagenome | biome: gut microbiome; feature: rumen; material: KS-attached | host: Bos | place: Iran: Karaj | collected 2018-10
TTTTGAGCTTGATGATATTTACAAGTCGTAGTGAAAATCTGCTGCCGATCAATACTCGAGAATGAGTGTCTGCCGCGGACTCAGCTTGATATCTCTCTTCAGGCTGTACTTGCGGCCGGTGATAACATCCTCGGCCTCAGTCTGGTCGACATCGAACAGCTCGGCATAACGATTAATCTCCATCACAGCCGGCTTGCTGGTGCCGTTGAGAATCGTCATCACGCCATGGCGGTGCCAGCGGCGGGCAACCACATAGATGCCGTGATAAGGGATGAACTGCGTCTGGTAGCCGCGGATAATCGTCTCGTTACCGTTGCGCCAGTGGAGCAGGGCAGAAAGCCAGTTGAACATCGCGTTCTCGGCCTTTGTGCGTCCCTCAGCGGTAAAGGCATTGTGCTTGTCGCCCGGGAATCCGCCAGGGAAGTCTTTGCGCACGTTTCCATCGGTGACTTCCTTTGTGCCGTTCATGAGAATTTCGGTGCCATAATAGAGCTGTGGGATGCGCTTCACGGTGAGCAGCAGGGCAAGGGCCTGCTTCAGGGCAAGCGAGTCTTTGCCGTTGCCGAGGAACCGGTCGGTGTCGTGATTGTCGATGAACGCCATGACGTTGTTAGGATCCTCGTAGAGATAATCGTAACAGAACGAGTTGTAGAGGCGGTTCAGACCGTTCCACCAGCCGTCGGTCTCCTCATTCTTAGCCTGCGAGAGGCGGTCGAAGAATGCGAAGTCCATGACCGTTTTCAGATAACTGTTGTCCTTGCTCAGTTTCGAGTTTTTCTGCCATGCGGCTGTATAGGCAGGCTCGGTAACCCATGTCTCGCCCACCACGTTGAAGTTGGGATACTCCTCGTCGAGCGTCTTCATCCAGCGTGCCATACCCTTCGCGTCGGCGTAGGGATAGGTGTCCATACGGATTCCGTCGATGCCCACGGTCTCTATCCACCAGATGCTGTTCTGAATGAGATAGGTCATCACGTGTGGATTCCGGTGGTTCAGGTCGGGCATGGAGGGTACGAACCAGCCGTCGACGGTCTCATGCAGGTCGATTTCCGAAGCATACGGGTCCTTCACGGGAGTCAGTTTGTAGCTCGTTTGCAAGTACTGGCTCTTGGCGGGCTCACTACCGTCGGCATTGGCTGTGAAGCCGGTCATCGGATCGCGTCCGCTCGACTGTTTCTCGCTCAGCCATTCGGGCGTGTTGAACCAGTCCTTGGTGGGCATGTCGGCCACCCACGGGTGCTCAAATCCGCAATGGTTGAAAATCATGTCCATCACAATCTTCAGTCCTTTCTGGTGTGCCTCGTCGATCAGTTGGCGGTATTCCTCATTGCTTCCGAAACGCGGGTCTACGCGGTAATAGTCGGTCGTGGCATAACCATGATAGGTGGAGAAACGGTTGTTGTCGGGAGAGTTGTTCTCCAAGACGGGCGTAAACCACAAGGCGGTAACACCCAGCTCGTTGAAGTAATCGAGGTGCTGGCGGATGCCTTCCAGGTCGCCACCATGGCGCAGGCTGGGCTGGCTGCGGTCGTTCACATACGTGTTCAGACCTTTGATCTGGTCGTTGTCACTACGGCCTGACGCAAAGCGGTCGGGCATGAGCATGTAGAGCACGTCGGCATTGGTGAAGCCCTCGCGCTTGTCACCGCTCATTTCGCGCTGTTTCAGCTGATACTTGAACTTCTTCTTGTCGAACTGAAGCGTCATCTCACCAGGCTGTGCACCGCTCAGGTCGAGATAGACCAGCAGGTAGTTGGGTGAGTCGAGTCGCACCACCTCGTCGATGGTCACACCGGGATAATCGGTCGTCACATTCTTAACGGCGGCTATGTTCGGGCCGTAAACCATCAGCTGCAGCTTGGGATTCTTCATTCCCACATACCAGTTGGTCGGGTCAATGCGGGTGATATTTGTTTTCGGAGCAGCTGCCATGGTTAATGTGAGACTGAGAAACAAACTGAATAATACTACTTTTTTCATATGAAGAATAGTTATGGTTCATACATGATGAGTGCCGACTGGCCCGAGACGGGAATCTTGCGGCCGAAGGTCTTGCTGGTCGACTGTTCGTCAATCTTTCCGTCCTGGCACACAATGGTGTACATGCCTTTCGGTACGGGAACACTCACTTTCTCTTTGTTGCCATTAAGGATTACTATAATGTTTCGCCAGTCGTCGCGTCCTGCATAGTTTTTCAGGCGGAAGGCCACGACGCCTGCAGGAGCATCGAGGAACTCCAGATGCTTGCGCACCAGATGGGCATCGCCCAAGCGGAATGCCGGATGATTACGGCGCAGCTGGATGAGGTCCTTGTAGTATTTGAACACCTGCGGATACTCTTTCATACGGTTCCAGTCGAGGTGGTTGATAGAGTCGGGCGACTCGAAACTGTTGTGGACTCCCTTCTTGTCGCGCAGCATTTCCTCACCACTGAGCATGAACGGTACGCCCTGGGAGGTGAAGACGGCTGTCTGTGCCAGCAGGTCCAGGCGTATCAGCTCTTCCTTTTGTTCGGGACTGAGAGCCGCGAACCGGGATGCCTTGCCGCCCTTGAGACCGGGAACGCTGGCTATGAGGCGGTCGACCAGGCACATGTCGTCGTGACAGCTGACGTACGAAATCATCTGTACAGGCTCCTCCGCCCATGGTGTTTTCGAGTAGTTGACCTTGGTCATGTCGACCTGCGGATGTTGGATACCGCCTGCAATACCGAACTTGATGCTCTCTTCCGCTCCGGGGAATCCAGCCAGGAACGCACCCTTGGTGTCATCGTCGAACGGTCCGCGCAGACCGTCGCGAATCTCGTCAGAGAAAGCGGCAATGCGCGGCATCTTCATGATGTTGGCTTTCATGCCCAGTTTTTCCTGCGGATAAGCGCAGCTGCCGGCACTCCATCCCTCGCCGTAGACAAAGATGGAAGGGTCTATCTTGTCGAGTTCGTCGCGTACGGCATTCATCGTCTCGATATCGTGGCAGCCCATCAGGTCGAAGCGGAAGCCGTCAACGCGGTACTCATTCGCCCAATACTTCACCGACTCGATGATATACTGGCGCATCATGGGCTGCTCCGAGGCTGTCTCGTTGCCGCAACCGGAGCCGTTCGAATACTTCCCATCGGCAGTCTTGCGGAAGTAATAGTCGGGATAGGTCTTCTGGAAGTTGCTTCCGTCGATGCTGTAAGTATGGTTGTACACCACATCGAGAATGACGCGGATGCCAGCCTTGTGCAGCGCCTGTACCATCTGCTTGAACTCTTTGATGCGGGCCTTCGGGTCACGGGGATTCGTGCTGTACGAGCCTTCCGGCACATTGTAGTTCAGCGGGTCGTAGCCCCAGTTGTACTGAGCATCGCCCAGACGTGTCTCGTCGACAGAGGCATAGTCGAACGACGGCAGGATGTGAACGGCATTCACGCCCAGGTCGGTCAGATGCTTGATGGCCCACGGTTCCGTCAGTGCCAGAAACTTCCCGGGATATTTGGCGTCGGGGTTGGCAATGGAGAAATCGCGGTGGTGCAGTTCGTAGATGACCAGGTCGGCAGGTGTCTTGGTGACAGGCCGCTGGTCGCAGCACCAGTCGTCAGGGTCACACTCCAGCATGTTCAAGATGGCGCCGCGTCGGCCATTCACGCTCACAGCTTTGGCGAACACGCCCGCACACTCTCCCTGTCCGGCATCGAACGTGTAGAACTTGCCCCGCAGGTCGCCCTTCACGGTGGCTGTCCATTTCTTGGTGTCGGCCTTATAGGTCATCTTCACGGTCTTCAGGGCTTTTCCTTTCTCACCGTTCTGATAGATACGTACCTTTACTGACTTGGCATTTGCCGGCGCGAAGAGGTTGAAAACGGTAGCTTCAGGACCACATTCCACCTCGTTGAAAAATGTCTGTCCGCTAACAATGTTTGCCATAAAAGCCAATATAGCTGTCGCTAAGATTTTCTTCATTTCTAAATGGATTAGGTTGGTAGCTGGTAAATAGGTTTTATTTCATCATTAATGATACAGCAAAACCACCACCGGGAGCCTCTGTGAGTTTCAAGACATCACCTTTCTTCACCACACGCTTGGTGATGGTGTAGGCCTGCGGGTTGGTCTCGTAATGGGCATCCTTGGCATCGGCGTAGATGGTGCAGTCGTATTTCTTTCCTTTCTCCAGGAAGTCGAGCTTGATAACACTCTTGTGACCGTTCTCGTCGCACTTGCCGCCAATAAACCAGTTGTTCGTGCCTTTGGCCTTGCGGGCTACCGTGATATAGTCGGCAGGCTCAGCCTCGAGGTAGCGGCTGTCGTCCCAGTCGCAAGCCACGTCGCGGATGAACTGGAAGGCATCGTCGAAACGCTCGTAGTGCTCGGGCAGGTCGGCAGCCATCTGCAGCGGTGAGTACATCGTCAGATAGAGTGCCAGCGAGCCGCAGAGCGTGATGCGGGCCCACGACTGGTTGCCGCTCCACTCCGACAGTTTTGTGACAAAAATGCCGGGCGTATAGTCCATCGGTCCACCTTGCAGGCGTGTGAACGGCAGGATGCAGGTGTGGTCGGGACGTGAGCCTCCGAAAGCCTCGTACTCCGTACCGCGCGCCGACTCGTTGCCCACCATGTTAGGATAGGTACGGCAGATGCCCGTTGGACGGACAGCCTCGTGGGCATTCACCATGATGTGGTGCTTGGCAGCCTCTTTGATGACGTGCATGTAGTGGTTGTTCGACGACTGCGAGTAGTGATGGTCGCCACGGGGAATGATGTCGCCCACATAACCCGTCTTCACAGCGTCGTAGCCGTATTTGTTCATCAGCGTGAAGGCATCTTCCAGATGGCGCTCGTAGTTCTGTGTGCTGGAGCTGGTCTCGTGGTGCATCATGATTTTCACGCCTTTCGAGTGGGCATAGTCGTTGAGCATCTTGATGTCGAAGTCGGGGTAGGGGGTGACGAAGTCGAACACGTCGCGTTTCCACATGTTGGCCCAGTCTTCCCAGCCTACGTTCCAGCCTTCCACAAGCACCTGGTCGAGTCCGTTCTTGGCGGCAAAGTCGATGTAGCGCTTCACCTTCTCGTTGTTGGCGGCATGGCGGCCGTTGGGCTTTACCTTGGTCCAGTCAATCTGGTCGAGTTTGATGCTGGGGAACTCGTCGGTATAGTTCCATGAGCTCTTGCCTACAATCATCTCCCACCATACGCCGCAATACTTCGTAGGATGAATCCAGGAGGTGTCTTCCAGTTTGCAAGGCTCGTTCAGGTTGAGGATGAGATTGCTCGAGAGCATGTCGCGGGCATCGTCGCTCACCATCACCGTGCGCCAGGGCGTCTCGCAGGGTGTCTGCATGGCACCCTTCAGTCCGGTGGCATCGGGAGTGAGGTGGCTCACAAACGTGAACGGCTCGGGCAGCGGCCAGTTCGACTTTTGCGGATTTGGCGTATAGGCATTGCTGCCTCCGCCCAGTTTCTCCGTGAAGTGGGTGGTCTGCTGGTCTACCAGTTCCAGGTGCATGGTGGCATAGTCCAGACAGGCAGCCTCATGGATGTTGATGTAGAGCCCGTCGTCGGTCTTCATCTGCAGGGCAGTCTGCACACCCGTCTCGCTGAACGTCGCTACTGAGCTGTTTCCCCAGTTGACGGCGTGATGCATGCGCTCGCGAATGCCCGAGAGCTTGGTCTCCTGCGTCTCCTGCTCCTGCGTGTCGTAGTCGCCAGGCAGCCACCAGGCAGTATGGTCGCCCGCCATGGCAAACTCGGTGCGCTCCTCCTTGATGAGGAAGTAGTTCAGCTCTCTCTGCTGCGGGAACTCGTAGCGCAGTCCGATACCGTCGTCGTAGACGCGGAAGCGGATAATCATTCTGCGCACATGGTCGATCAGCGCCAGTCCGCGCGACTTTCCGTCGCCTTGATACTCGGTGTCCTGCTTGTTCTGGACCAGCGTCACGGCCATCTCGTTGTAGTGGTTGCGAATGGTGGCTGTCTCGCCCCATACGGGCTTCCATGTCTCGTCGAACTCGGCGTATTTCACGTCGGCGACCTTGAAACCGTCTATCAGGTCGGTCTCATTCATTCCTTTCGACGCATGCTTGTCCTTGGCCAGTTCCAGTCCCAGGTGGGAGGGCTTGATCACGGGGCGTCCCTTGTACGTCATCTCGTAGGTGGGCCGTCCCTTGTCGGTCAGCGAGAACGTCAGTACGATATTGCCGTTGGGCGATGTCACATTCTCAGCCCATGCCATCAGCGGCATCATCAGCATGAGAAACAATAATCTTTTACCTTTCATAAGTTTTTTGTGTCGTATTGGTTTTTATTTTCTTCCTGAATGCATAATCAGTTCCCTGATACCCTCGTTGAAGGCGTCTTGCCTCATGAGCTCCTCGATGCTCAGGTGCATGCGGTAGCGCCAGTAGTGGCGCGGGTTGGCGGGAATGTTGATGCGCTCGGCATTGGCATCGGCCAGACGCAGTTTCTCGTCGATGGCCAGCCAGTCCTGGATAGAGAGGATGCAGAGCATCGAGGGTGACGTCAGGTGGCGCGATACGATGTCGCGTGCCAGCCATCCCGGCAGCGGGTGTGGCGCATTGTCGCCCCGGTAGAGCATGGTGGTATAGTATTCCTGCGTGCGCTTCTCGTCCTCGTCCCACCACTGGCGGAGTGTCGGCATGTCGTGGCTGCTGATGGTGCACACGCTGCGGTAGGGATTTCGCGACAGATGGCCGAACTTGCAGCTGGGGTCTTTGGGCATCGACTGCAGCTCGAGCGACAGGATGCGCAGCTCGTTCATCACCCAGGGCACACAGTCGGGCACCATGCCGAGGTCCTCAGCGCATACCAGCATGCGGGTGGCCTGAACCAGCCGCGGCAGTTTCTTCATGGCCTCACGATACCAGAACTGGTTGTTGCGACGATAGTAATAATCGTTGTAGAGGCGGTTGAAGGCGTACTTCTTACTGTCGGAGAGCGACTCGTAGATGAAATCGAACTGGACGGAGATGCGGGGATGGAACTTGTTGGCGTCCTTATGGTCGCGCACGAACAGCACATCGCTGATGAGCGCATACAGGCCGTCGCGCAGATTCTCCTCCAGTCCGCAGGCCTCAATCTTACGCTGCGTGTCGAACTCGGGTTTCATCTTCCATACGTCGTCGTGCTGATGAACAAGGAAGTTGTCTTTCACGTACTGGGCCTTCTCGCCGAACATACGGTCGAGCACCCAGTCGCGGATATACGGCTCGAGGAACAGCTGCTCCTCCCATGGCAGTCCGTAAGCCTCTATCTCCTCGCGGGTCATGCCGAGAGCGGGCTGGAACTGTCCGAGCAGTCCGTGAACAGAATCGACGGGAATCTCCCAGATGCGGAAGAATCCGAGCACATGGTCGATGCGGTATGCGTCGAAGAACTTGGCCATGTTGGCAAAGCGGCGAACCCACCAGCGGCAGCCGTCCTTCAGCATCTCGTCCCAGTTGTAGGTGGGGAAGCCCCAGTTCTGACCGTTGGCGGAGAAGTCATCGGGCGGCGCACCTGCCTGTCCGTTCAGGTTGAAGTAGCGCGGCTCCTGCCAGGCATCGCAGCCAAAGCGGTTCACGCCGATGGGGATGTCGCCCTTCAGGATGACGCCCTTCTGGCGCGCATACTGGTGAGCGGCCTGCATCTGGTTGTTGAGGATAAACTGCACGAAATAGAAATACGACACATCTTTATATAGTTTGGTGCGTGGCGACTCAAGGGCGGTGCGGTCTGCCTCGTCGAACACGTTGTGGTCGGGCCATTGCGTGTAGTCGGCGGTTCCGTAGGTGTCGCGCAGGTGGCAATACTGTGCGTAGGGTGCCAGCCACTGCCTGGCCTCGGCAAAGAATGCCTTGAAGGCGGCCGACGACAGCGTCTTCTTGCCTTCCTGCTCGAACAACAGGCGCAGATACTCGTTCTTGGCGTTGTTCACCCGCTCGTAGTCAATCTGCGGCAGGGCGTTCAGCTCGGCCCTCAGCTGTTCGTATTTCTCCCTCGCTGCCTCGTCCTTCAGCTGCGGCAGCGCATTCAGGTCGGTATATTGCGGATGCAGCGCAAAGATACTGATGCATGAGTAAGGATACGAGTCGGTCCAGGTGTGGGTGATGGTGGTGTCGTTGATGGGCAGAATCTGCAATACGCGCTGGCGGGTCAGAGCCACCCAGTCGATCATCTTGCGCAAATCGCCGAAGTCGCCCACACCGAAACTGCTCTCCGAGCGGAGCGAGAACACGGGCACGAGCGTGCCGGCACACTTCATCGGATGGATGGGGAACACGGCCTGCGACAACTCGTAGACCACCACGTCGCCGGTCTCGAGGGGAGGAAGGACAATCGTGCGGTTCGCTCCGTCTTCCCACAGAGGCGTCACGTCCACTTCCTCGTCGAGCACCACAAACTTGAACTCCATGAACGGTCGTGCCAGCTTGGTGGCGTCAATATTGACAACCCACTCGTTGTAGTTGTGCTCATACATCGAGATGGCACGCTTGGCCTCCCACGAGCCGAGCGCGTAGTCCTCGCCGACAACCGCCAGGCGCTCGCCCGTGCGCAATTGTGGCGCGCGCACCTTCAGGCGGATACATATAGGATAGCCGATCTTCGGGCACAGCGACTGCTCGTGCGTGGCAATACAGTCGGTAAACGCCGAGCTGTAGAGATACGAGTCTTCCGGCGCGTCAATCCAATGGTCGTAAATCGTGTAGTTGATGCCCTTCACGCTGTCGAACTCCAGCCGGTGGGCAGCCACGAGCCATTCATGACGCTCTTCCACGCCGTCGCGCTCCACGGCATAATAGTAGTCAATGTACGTGCCTGCCTGAAACTCATAGCGCAGGTCACACATCCAGCGGTCATTGCCCTCTGTCCTCATTCTGTACTTCGAGACTTTGCGGTCTCCATTCGCCTCGGGAGTCATCAGGTTCAAAACCAGTTCCTCACCAAAAACTGTCCGGTAATCAATATTGAAATGTAAATTCATAGACCTGTGGTTAGTATTTTTCGGTAAAATTACGAATTTTCGTGACACATTATACTTCCAGACGCCTTAGATTTGCAAATTTATCTGTGCAAACGTTTGCATTACGGCCGCTCAAGGCGCAGCAGAGCTGCTGGTGAAAGGTTGCCCACAGATTTACACCGATTTGCACAGATTTTTTTAATTCATCTATTGAGAACATGCGCAAACGGAAAAGAATCCGCGCCATCTGCATGACTTTTCCTCCAGCAGATTTTGCTTTCGCAGATAAGGCTGCTATGTTCCAGCCATTTATCTTTTCACTCATCACTTTTATCAGTCTTTTCTTCATACTACAAAGGTACTAAAAAATGCTGAGGCATGCAAGGGCTTTTCAGGAGATTTCGGGGGTTGAAAAATAAAGTTTTCGGAATTATTTACAAGCGCTCCGGCGCGCGCCGGAAGTTACTCCTTGGCGCCCGGGGTACCCCAAAAGGGGCAAGGAGCCCCCCTCCAAGGGGGAGAGAGCCGAGCTGCTTGATAACAGTTAACGGTGAAGAGTGAAGAGCCTTAAAGCCCCCTCCAACTCCCCCCAAGGGGGAGAGAACCGCCAGTTTGCTCTTGTGTGAGATAGAAGTTTGAGGGCGCCACTACTCTCCCCCATGGGGGACGGAGAGGGGCTTTAAACCTTGAACTTTGAACTTTGAACCTTGAACTTTGAACTTTGAACCTTGAACTTTGAACCTTGAACCGGCGCCAGCCCTACTCTCCCCCCTTTGGGGGAGCTGGAGGGGGCTCCGCTCTCTCCCCCCTTTGGGGGAGCCGGAGGGGGCTCCTCCTTGGCTTACGGCTCCTCAGGCGTCTCGTTGTCGGTGGTCACCTTGTACTCGTCGTACTGTTTGATCTTGACCTTCTGCTTGAGCAGCTGGGGCTTGTACTCGCCGGTGGCACGTGCGCGCAGCTTGTAGGAGGCGATGTGCTCGGAGGCGTTGAAGTCCTTGACGGTCTCAGCCGACTTCGACTTGAATCCCACGGAGAAGATGGCGAGGTCGGGAATCTTCACGGCGATGCCGTCGAGGGTGAGCTCCTGGATGCAGTTCACCATGTCGGTGAGCACGCCGTAGATGACGCCCTTCGAGAAGGGAGTGTCGTGCTGGGCCATGTGCTCAGCCAGGTCGTTCAGGTCGTAAGTCTGCGATACGGTGGGTCTGGCGTACCAGAATCCGGGGTTCGGGGCATTTCTGCGATTGTCTTGGTAAAGTCTGTAACGTAACATAGTCGGTTTAACATTTTTAGTAGTTAGTAGTAGTGTTCTTCGTCTCTCGGGAGTGCGCTCTGAGGGCCCATCAGCTCGCATCTCTCATACTACAAAGGTACAAAAAATTCTTCAAACTACCAAATTTGGGCTTCTGTACGGTGTGAAAAAGTGTTAATTTCAGAGCAATTTCATGTTAACAAATGTAAACGCGCACTCCAGCAACGTGGAGGGAAACTCCAGAAACTCAGAGAGTTACTCTACGTCGGCTCATCATCATTCTGCACACCTTGATTGACGGTTTTAGAATTTTGTCACATTGTCACATTGTTGCATCCGCGCGTAATATTGTGTCCGCCCGCGCGGAAGAACGGACAGAGGTATTACCAAAATAGAAATTAACATATATTAATATATTATATTAATAATTATTAATTATATTATTATTACTATTATTATTATCCTTATCCTCATCATCATCCAGCAGATGATGATGATAAAGTGGTTCGAGAGTAAGGAGTTCAAGGAGTTTCAGGGAGTTCAAGGAGTTGCAAGACGATAGTTCCGTTGGCGCGAGCCCCTTGAAACCTTTTTTAATGCATAATACATAATTCATAATAATAGTGGGGGCTCAAGCAGCTCGGGCTCTCCCCCTTTTGGGGGAGATGGAGGGGGCTGGGGCTGGAGTTGGAGGGGGCTCCCCTTATTCTACGCCTAACTGCAACAATGTGACAATGTGACGTTTTTGTTTTTCTGGTTTCGGCTGACAGCAGCCTGTCTGTCTAAAGATGTTGTAAGTATCTGTAACTGAATGGGTTGACAGTTACCCGTATGGGTTGACAATATCCCAGACGGAGGAGCCCCTTCCTTCCTAAAGGCCATTTTTCCCTTAAAAAAGTCCGTTTTCCATACCCGTTTTTCCGTAATTTTTTGTATCTTTGCATATCACTACGATAAACAAACCTATAAAAGCATCTTCATATGAATAAATACAGCTTCGCCACAATACTGCTAACCCTGCTACTCAGCATGATGAGCACAAACACCTTCGCCTATGATGCCGAGATTGACGGCATCTACTATAGTCTGATTAATGGCAAGGCTGCAGAAGTGACTTCTGGTGATAATAGATATTCAGGAGATGTGGTCATCCCCGAAAAAATCACCTTTGAAGGAGTTGAGTATCCAGTGGAGAGCATCGGAGAGCGTGCGTTTCAATTTTGCACCACCCTCACCTCTATCACCATCCCCAACAGTGTGACGAGCATTGGAAACCATGCGTTTTATTACTGTGAAGTCCTCACCTCCATCACCATCCCCAGTGGTGTGACAAGCATCGGAGAGGGTGCGTTCTATGAATGCACTGGCCTTATTTCCGTCACCATCCCCAATAGCGTGACGAGTATTGGCTACGGTACGTTCTATCGTTGCAAAAGCCTCACCTCCATCACCATCCCCAATAGTGTGATAAGCATTGGAGAATCTGCGTTCGATTGGTGCTCCGCCCTCACCTCCGTCACCATCCCCAATAGCGTGACAATAATCAGAGATTATACGTTTCGATTCTGCTCCAGTCTCACTTCCATTGATATTCCTAATAGCGTGACGAGCATAGGACAATCAGCGTTCCGTGGCTGCTCCGGCCTCACCTCCGTCACCATCCCCAATAGCGTGACGAGTATTGGGCAAACTGCGTTCGGTAGCTGCTCCAGCCTAACTTCCGTTACTATCCCCAACAGCGTGACGAGCATAGGACAATCAGCGTTCGCTGGCTGTTCCGGCCTCACCTCCATCACCATCCCCAACAGCGTGACGAGCATAGGAAGTGGTGCGTTCGCTGGCTGTTCCGGCTTCACCTCCGTCACTGTTGATGCCGGAAATGACATATATGATTCTAGAGATAATTGTAATGCTATTATTGAGACGAACACAAACAATCTTATTGCTGGATGCAAGAATACCATCATTCCAAACAGCGTGACGAGTATAGGAATCTCTGCGTTCTCTAGCTGTTCCGGCCTAACTTCCATCACCATTCCCAACAGCGTAACGGAGATTGGAAACAATGCGTTCTCTGGCTGCATCAGCCTTACCGCCATCACTATCCCCAACAGTGTAACGAGCATTGGAGAAAGGGTTTTCTCGTACTGCTCCAGCCTAACTTCCATCACGGTTGAAGCAGGAAATTGTTTTTTTGATTCCCGAGAGAACTGTAATGCAATTATAGATACAAACTCTAACACACTAGTCGCAGGATGCAAAAACACCACTATTCCCAACAGTGTGACGAGCATTGGATATAATGCGTTCTATGGGTGCTCGGCCCTCACGTCCTACACTATCCCCAACAATGTTACGAGCATTGAAAAATATGCGTTCTCTAACTGTTCCAACCTCACCTCCATCACAATTGGCAACAGCGTGACGAGCATCGGAGAGAGTGCGTTCTATGAATGCAAAAGCCTTACCTCCGTCACAATCCCCAACAGCGTGACCACCATCGGAAATTCAGCATTTAGTTACTGTTTGGCTCTTACCTCAATTGATATCCCCAACAGCGTGGTAAGTATCGGGAAAAATGCGTTTTGTGGTTGCAAAAGCCTTACCTCCGTCACAATCCCCAACAGCGTGACGAGCATTAGAGACCGCGTTTTCTATGGTTGTATTTAGAGTCCTCTAAACAACCATGAACAATGAAAAGCACATAGAGATAAACTCCTGTATATCAATCACTTTTAGATTTTAACACTTCAGACTTGCTTTTTGGTGGTTCTCAAAAATCCGCTTACCTTTGCAACGCATTTCTACCGCGGAGAATTTTGAGGGCTTTTATTTTGCCATCTCGTGGATAGGGTTGACAAAGGTTGACAAGAGTTTACAACGGTTGACTGAAGAACGAGAGGGAAAGAAGCAAGGAAGTGACCTCATTTGAAGAACGTGACATCGTGGAATGAGTTGACAATGGGTGTCAATGATTGACGAAAGTTCACTCCGTGGCGGTTTGCATGAAATTGATTGTAAAACCACATAAAAAGGAGTCAAATGAGAAAGACAAGAAAATG
>JAEEGI010020462.1_pt1 | contig 13250 bp, 10 predicted proteins | sample 8958751 | NCBI WGS metagenome assembly JAEEGI01 (sample SAMN16246545, study PRJNA631951) | gut metagenome | biome: gut microbiome; feature: rumen; material: KS-attached | host: Bos | place: Iran: Karaj | collected 2018-10
GCGCATCAAGGTGGTGGAGGACGGCAACGCCTTCGTGGCCTACCCAAACCCCTTCCGACAGAAAGTCAATATTCAAGTTGAAAGTGGAGAGTTGAAAGTGGAAAGTGGTGTTGCCATCGCGTGGCTCACCGACATGCAGGGCCGCCGCGAAGAGGTGGCCCTCACCCCCGCAGGCAACGGCAAATACACCCTCGACCTCACCAACCGCCCACAAGCCACCTACTTGCTCACCCTCACCACCGCCAACGGCAAGACCCACACCCTTCGCCTGCTGAAACAGTCGGACATTTTTGGACACTGATTTTGCGGATATATAATTAAGGATACAATAAAAGTTATACTTTTGCGTTAATAACCCAAATTTATAATCCGATAACAAAATTACCACTATGGAAAAGATACAAGTATTAGACAAGACCTTCCGGCTCTATATGCCAGAGACTGAGATTCAGGCAACGGTTAAGCGACTGGCTGACGAGCTGTCGCGCGACTACAAAGGCAAGGATCCTATACTATGCCCTGTGCTGACGGGTAGTTATCTGTTTGTGGCAGACTTGACGCGCCAAATGGATTTCGACGCCCAAGTGTCGTTTGTGCGCTATACCTCCTACGAGGGACTGGAGTCGACAGGTGAGGTGACCAAAGTAATGGGCTTCCCCGATAGATGTACCGGTCGCGATGTGATTATTGTTGAGGATATTGTGGACAGCGGCATCTCGATGGAGTTTATGATCAATGAACTCAAGAAGCGCGAGCCGGCAAGCATAGCCATCTGCACCTTCTTCTTCAAACCTGGCAATTTCAAGAAAGACTTCAAGATTGACTATGTGGGCAAGTCGATACCGAACGACTTTATCGTTGGTTATGGTCTCGACTACAGCGGACAAGGTAGAACCTATCGCGACGTTTATATTTTAGACAGATGAAAAATAAGACATTAGCAGCATTGTTGCTGCTGGCGTTTGTGCCACTGTTGCTAGTTAGCTGCACCGAAGAGGTGACACCCGTGGAGATAAACGATTCTCTGCTGGTAGGCAAGTGGCAGAAAGAGACCAATATGCAAGAGTATTGGCGTTACGATGCCGACTCCACAGGCGAGACGTGGGACGAGTCGGAGGATGTACAAGAGGGTGAGGGCATCAAGTTCAACTGGACAACCGTAGAAGACCAGTTGCGCCTCGACTTCTATGGGGAGATGGGACAGCATGTCTACTACGATTACACGGTGGTGACACAAACCGAGTCCCGTCTGGAATGGAAGGACATTTATGGCAATAAGCAGGTGTTTCTAAAGAAACTATCATGAAAAAAGGTTGGAAAATAGCGCTTATCTCGCTAGGCTCGTTGCTGGGATTGGTGGCGATAGTGGTGGTGGTGGCCTGTTGGCTGCTGTTCACCCCTGCGAGATTGACTTCCATCGTCAACAAGTTGGCTGACGACCACTTATTGTGTGAGAACCATTTTGAGCGGGTCGACCTGTCACTTTTCAAGACCTGGCCCAATGTGGGTGTGGAGGTGGAGAATGTGGTGCTGGTGAACCCATACGAATTGCCGATAGACAACGCGCTGGCTGCTAACGCAGTGCAGAACGATACGTTGGCACGCATCCGCTCGCTGACGGTAGGATTGGACTTGAGGGCATTCCTCAAAAACCGCTCCATCATAGTACGGCAGTTACGAGTGGACGATGTAGTTGCCAACCTTTACACGGCTCCCGACGGTTGGAGCAACCTCGACATCTTTGCCAAAGGTGAAGAGGAGGAAGAAGAGGATACTACCAGCTCGGGTCTCCCCGAGACTATACAGCTAGAGAAAATAGTGGTAAATAACCTTGCGGCACAATACTGCAACCTGCAGCAACAGATGCTGGCAAGGGCTGACAACCTCGACTTGAACCTGAAAGGATCGTGGGTGGAGAAACAAATCGATGCCGACCTGTCGTTGGATGTCGCCTGCTTGCTGGTAGATATGCGCGACAGCTTGGGAAATCCCAATATCTTTGCCGAGTTGGACAATCCAGCAGTTCAGTTGGATGCTAAAGGTGGCATGGGCGATTTGGCTGGTAAGTTGAAGTTGATGCTGCCCAATGGGAGTGTGTTGATGGGGGAGAAGTCGTTTGTGACGGAGGCGATGAAGACCTCACGTCACGACCTGCTGACGGTAAAACTGCCTTTCCGTGCCGATTTGGACAACAAGAAGATTACTCTGCAGGAGAAGAGCTCTATCTCGTTGCTTGATTATAAGATAGACCTCGCGGGCGATGTGGCTCTTGCCAACGACAATGACCCGATGCAGGTGGATGTGAGCTATCGTCTCGACGATTGGAAAGTGGGCGAGCTGCTGGAAGTGCTACCCACGTTTGTCACACAGAGCCTGAAAGGCATGGATGTGGATGCTCGTTTGGGTATCAATGGTACCGCCCAAGGTGTGGTGGCTGACGGCCGATTGCCTATGATTAATGCCGATGTGACACTGAAGAAAGGCTCATTCTCGGCACCTAAGATGCTGCCTATGCCCGTGAAGGACATCAATGCCGACTTGGGTATAAAACTCTGTCTTTCCACTGCCGAAGGTTATGTGGTGGTGCCCTCGACAATAACCATCCGCAGTCTCACTGCTAAGACACTGAAGAGCAACCTATCAGTTGAAGGTACGGTGGACAAATATGAGGATTTGTTGCTTGATGCCCGCATCAAGGGCAACCTCAACCTGCCCGATTTGCAAACATTCTTGCCTGATACTATGCCTATTGCGCTTGAAGGCTCGTCGAAGATAAACCTGCATGTGAAAAGCTGGCTTGAATCGCTCAAAAAACTTAATTTAGAAAAGGTTCAGGCCAACGGCACGCTCGATTTTGCTAAATTGGATGTGCATTACGACAGCATCCATGCCACTTCGCCAAGCCTCAAGCTGGCTGTGACTCTGCCCAAGTCAGGAAGTAAGGCAAAGGCGAAGGTGCACGAGTTGATTGGTGCGCACATCACAGGTGGTCAGCTGAATGTGGAGATGGCTCAGAATGGTTTGAACGCCCATGTCGTCGACCCCGACATCCGTGTAGGCATGCCTAATATCTTGGATAAAAAACAGGCACTCGCCGCCGCCTTCGACATCAAATTCAGCAAGGTGAATGCCGAGATGGATTCGATGATTGTCTACTCCGACACGCTGAAGTTGAAGGGCAGCGTGCGCAACGATAAGAATCAGAACAATGTGCTGAAACAGTGGAATCCCGATGTGGATATCGACATATTGCGTGGTGTGTTGGCAATGAACAACATGTCGGAGGCGGTGCGTATGACCAACTTCGAGTTCAACTACAAGCCTGAGGTGTGCAATATTTCACGTGCCGACATCCTTTGGGGTGTTTCGGATTATCACCTTTCGGGCAAGGTCTATGGTGTAGAGGATTGGCTCGATCACAAGGCGATGCTGTATGGCACGTTGGATTTTGGCTCGCAATATGCCGATATCGACCAGCTGATGGGAATTCTCAGCGGCATGGGCAGCGACGAGGACACCTTGCAGCAGCAACGTGTGGAGGACAATGTGCCCAAAGAGGCGAACCCATTCATCGTTCCGAAGGATGTCAATGTAAGACTCAACACCCACATAACAAGGTGTGTGGCGTTTGGTAACGACCTCAACGAACTGGGTGGTTCGGTGACGGTCAACGATGGTACCGCCGTTCTCGAACAGGTTGGTTTCACTTGCAAGGCGGCACGTATGCAGTTGACGGGTTTGTATCGGTCGCGTCGAGTGAATCATTTGGAGTTAGGACTTGACTTCCACCTGCTTGATATCGACATCGATGAGTTGCTTGATATGATACCATCTATAGATACCTTGGTGCCTATGCTGGCAGCATTCAAGGGCAAGGCAAACTTCCACATGGCTGTCAACGGTGCGTTGGATGCTTTCTACAAGCCTAAGATGAGCACACTTGTCGGTGCTGCTGCCATCAGTGGCAAGGACTTGGTGGTGTTGGACAATTCCACGGTAGCCACTATGGCACGGCTGCTGCAATTCAAGAATTGGCGCGAGAAGGACAACAATATCGCTATCGACAGCATCAGTGTGGAAGCTACTGTGCTCCGCAAAGAAATCAAAGTTTATCCTTTCTTACTGAACCTGCATAACTACCAGCTATGCATCGATGGTCGGCACTCACTTGAGAACGATTGCAACTACCACCTCGAACTGCTCAAATGCCCGTTGCCGGCACGTTTGGCCATTGACGTGGCGGGCAACATCAGCAAGCCCCAGATTTCATTAGGCAAGGTGATGTACCCCGAACTCTACCTGCCCGAGCCCAGCAACAAGCTGTCGGCACGCACCTTGGAAATCAAGAATCTGGTGCGCCAAGCGTTAGAGAAGAATGTCAAGAAGTGATAACACATTAGCCCAAACGCATTAGCGTATTAACACATTAACATATTCATAATATGACCTCTTTTGCCTCCATGTCAGCTTGGGGATGGCTGATTCAATTTTTCATTATCGTCCTCGCTCTCTTGATTGCCAACCTTGTCCGTTGCAATGTGCCGCTGCTGAAGCGCAGCCTTTTGCCGTCGGCCTTGTTGGCGGGATTGCTAATCCTCTGCCTTAAGCCTTTCGGCTTCTTTGCCGAGTTGGTCAACAAGCCCTCAATGGAAATCATCACCTACCATGCTTTGGGCTTAGGATTTGTGGCAATGGCCTTGAAAAACAAGAAGATTAAGAGTTCTACCACTACTATGAAGGTGGTGGAGACAGGTGCCGTCACGGCTAGTTCCTACATCATTCAGGGCTTTGTCGGACTGCTGATTACTATTCCCCTGTTTCTCTTGTGGAACAATCGTGACTTCTTTTATGCCTCAGGGTTGTTGCTGCCCATGGGTTATGGTCAGGGTCCTGGACAGGCGTTGAATTTTGGTGTCACCTACAGCCAGTGGGCCTCGTCGCAGGGCATCAACTTCCATGGTGCTGATTTCGGTCTCAGCATCGCTGCTACGGGCTTTATCGTAGGCAGTCTGGTGGGTGTCGTCTATATGAATATCCTTCGTCGCAAGGGCAAGCTGAAGATGAAGACCGACAACTACCGAGAAGTGTATACACTTGAGGACTATGAGTCGGAGAACGAAATCCCGCACGCCGAATCTATCGACAAGCTCACCGTGCAGATTAGCTTGGTGTTGATGGTCTATTTCTTGGTGTTCCTATTGATGTTTGGGGTGGAGAAACTCGACCTCGGCAATTTTGGCACCAAGACGCTCAAGCCCATGGTGTGGGGGTTCAACTTCCTTTGGGGTACTTTGTTGGGTGTGCTGGTGAAGATGATTATCAATCGTCTGCGCAAGCACCATTGGATGGAGCGTGAATATATCAACAACTATACCCTCGACCGTATTGCAGGCACCTGCTTCGACTTTATGATTGTCGCCGGTACCGCTGCCATCGACTTCAACAACTTGCGTGGCATTTGGATGCCCCTGTTGCTGGTCTGTGCCTTGGGGGCCTTGGTCACCTTCATTTATGTCAAGATGTGCGCCAAACACCTGTATCCCGAATATGAGCATGAGGGCTTCTTCTCCATGTTTGGTATGCTCACCGGTACCGCCAGCAACGGCATGATTCTCCTCCGTGAGATTGACCCCAAGTTTGAGACACCTGCTGCTAACAACCTTGTGTTGCAGACTATCCCCGCCATTGCCTTTGGCTTCCCCGTGCTGCTGCTCATGGGCTTCGGGCCACAGAGTATGAAGGCCTGCCTTATCACCCTCGGCATCCTCGCTGTGGCCTTCGTCGCCTTCGTTTTGTTCATCTTTAGGAAGAAGATATTCTTCAAGAATGATTGATTGTATGAATGCTTGATTGTTTGAGTAATTTGACTGCGTCAGCACTCAAGCATTCAATACACATTAACACATTCAAGGACTAACGCATTAACACATTAGCGCATTAACACATTCGCTCTAGTACAAAGTATGACTGATTCTTGCTCGTATTTCTCAATGTGGCGTGTCTTCGACACGCTGAGTAGTAGGGGTTTCGCTATCCCCACACTGCGCTCCCGTTGGTCGCTTAGTATGGGGTTATTGAGATTCAGCCTCTTCGAGGCTGCTAAAAAATCAGTCTTTTATCAAACTAGAGCCAACACATTCAAATTGCCCAATAATTACAATCCCAATATGAAACGTTTCAAATTATTTCTTTTAGTTTTTAGTTTTTACTTTTTAGTTTCTTCCGTTTCCACAGCCTCTGCGCAGGACAGTGCCAACATTCGCAAAGGGTGGACCTTCGGTCTCTTGCCCAGTGTGGCATACGATGCCGACCTTGGTTTCCAATACGGTGCCCTCACCAACATCTATTACTTTGGCGACGGAGCCGTCTATCCCGACTACTACCACTCCTTCTATGCCGAAGCCGCCTACACTACCAAACGATATGGCCTCTTCCGCCTCTCTTACGACTCCAAATACCTCATCCCCAACCATCGTCTCAGTGTCGACCTCACCTACATGCCCGACCAGATGTGCGACTTCTACGGCTTCAACGGCTATGAGGCGTTCTATACACCCGATTATTCCGACCCGTCAAACCCTCAGTATCAAACCCGTGCCTACTATAAGTTCAAGCGCGACCTCTTCCGTTTTAGTGCCGACCTTCAGGGCACCATTGCCAAGCCGTGGTATTGGAACGCCGGTCTCGGCCTGCTCCACTACAATGTAGGCACCGTCGATGTGGCACGTCTCAACAAGTACACCGCCAAGGAGGAGAACAAGCTGCCTGAAGGGGCTACCACGCTTTACGACCAGTATGTGGCGTTGGGCTACATCGCCCCTGCCGAAGCCAACGGTGGTTTCCATCCCTATCTGCATGGCGGCATCACCTTCGACACACGCGACCGTCAGCAGAACCCCCGCCGAGGCATCCATGCCGACGCCTTCCTCACCTATTATGCCGGATTGGGCGACATGTCTGACTACAACGACCTTATGTTCAACGCCGCCTGGCGTCACTATCTGCCCATCATTCCCAACCGCCTCACCTTTGCCTATCGCCTCGGCACCCAGCTCAACGTGGCTGGCAATAGTCCCTTCTACCTCAACACCTACCTCAACCAGCTCTACATGCAGCGCGTCATCTATGAGGGACTGGGCGGTGCCAACTCCATCCGCGGCATCATGCGCAACCGCATCCTCGCTCGCGGCGTAGCCTTTGCCAATGTCGAGTTCCGTGTGCAGGTGGCGCATTTCAAGATTGGCAAGGAGAACTTCTACATCGGCCTCAACCCCTTCATGGATGCCGGCATGGTGGTGCAACCCTACGAACGTGTCATGTCTGACCCGATGCTGGCTCCACTGAGTTCGGTTAATCCCGAAGACCTCTATGACGAGAGCCGTCTCTACGCGCCCCACCTCTCCGCCGGTTGTGGTCTCAAGGTGGCTATGAACGACAACTTCGTCCTCAGTGTCGACTGGGCAACCGCCCTCGATAAGCAGGACAATGGCAAGTTCAGCAACCTCTACATTAAGATGGGATATATGTTTTAAATTGAAAGGTGAAAATTGAAAAGTGAAAATGGCTGGCGCACCACTTGTCAACAATCTTTCATTTTTCAATTTTCACCTTTCAAGTTGAGAATTGAAAATGGCTGGCGCACTATAAGTCAATAATTTTTCAATTTTCACCTTTTAATTTTCAATTCAGATGAGTTGGTTTAAGCCCTTTGCCTATGGCATATATGCCATCAATAGTTTGATTCTATTGCTGGCAGCAGTTGACTATCTGTTATGTGAGGTCGACCTCTTTGGGATTGTTTGGATGTCGTCCACTCTGCTGCTTGTAACGGTGCCGATAGGGGTGATATTCTTTATCTATTCCCTCTTCCACCTCCGTCACAAGGAGGAGCGTTGCATAGCGATATGGACAGCGGCGATGGTGTTGTTCTTCTTCGTGGTGTTTTGGCTGCTGCCAGCGGGCAGTTCGCGTGTTGCTGCCAAAATGGAAAAGCACTGCCTGCGGCATGAAGAAGAAATGCTGTCCATTGCCAACTGTCTGTACGCCGTCATGCCCGACAGCACATGCCTTGAATATATCCCTTCGGGAGAGGTTAGCTTGACGTGTATCGACTCGATTTACACCTATTGGGGAAACCCTATCGTCAAGGACTCCTGCACGGTGGATTCTAGTGTCCTTGCCTTGATACCGTCGGACAGCATAAACAGGGTGCTGAAAACGCTCCACTGCGACAGACTGATAATCTACAAGCCCACAGGCCTGGCGCTGTTCAAATACCTCACGAGTGGTTTTGGCAGTTTCTGGTTTGGTGTGTCGCTCACCCCATATACTGAAGAGGATAAAGAGAGACAGTTACATACCTACAACACCATACCCTTCTCCACCCACGTCTGTTTCCGCTACCATGGCGGTGCCACCGATAGCGACGGTCCCTTCCCCAATAAGGAGAAGTATCTGGAAGTAAGAGCTAAGAAGTAAGAGCAAAGAAGTATAATGGGTAGGTAACACATCTTAGCTCTTAGTTCTTACTTCTTACTTCAAAATTCATTTCCCGCTTTTCTCGCGGTTGCATTTGCGGCACAGCATCTGGCAGTTGTCCGCCACCGTGCAACACTCATGGCACCACGGCACAATGTGGTCGGCCTCCATCTGCTCAATGTCGAAATACTGTCCGCGTATCGGGCACACGCCCAACTGCCGCTCACTCATCCTGTACAAGTCGCACTGACAGGCGTGTCAGCCGCTCTAAAGGGAGGATGAAACCAAGGTCGCCGAAACGGAAACAATAGCCCATCGCGTTGCGCTTGTCATATTGGATGGTAGTCCAATAATATCCTAAACCTTCATTCCATTCATACGGTTGCCTATATGCAAACTTTTTAGCCCATTCTCTTTTTTGTCTAATTCCGCCTGGCGTTTCCCCATCTATGTGTGAAGTTCCATAATCACCACAGTGGACACTTTCGGCTAGATAAGTATGGTCTCCCCCACCATTAGCTTGTTCTGCCATCTGGCTCACTGGAGCAGCCGTTTCAGCACGATCTGCAAATCCTGTGTTTATTCCTACCACCTCCATCTCGGCAGTCTGTGGTGCCCCATAGTAGTAATTGTTCAGCTTGGCATACCCTGCACAAGGCAGGAACACAGCACCCTCCCGCTCTATCTCAGCCCATTTGGCCGACGAGAACACTGGTATCATCCCCTGTTGCAACGTGTCGCCATCCCTTTCCAGCCAATCGTCAGGTAACAACAAGATGCCTTGATGGTCATTTATCAAGGCGGGCGACATCAGCAGCTGCGCATTGGGTCGACGCATCAGCAGATACGCCCACTCGTTCACCGACAGCGTCCGCCACTGTCCTGCACGTTTGCCTCCGTTACTGATGGCATTGTACACGCCCCAGTCGTAACTCGTCCTATCAATATTTCGCTTGCCATTCCCATAATTCATATTTTGTAGGGAGAAGTAGTACGGTGGCCTGTTGCGGTAGCCGCTGGTGCCAAAGGCAAACAAGTCTATCCAACCCGCGTAATGCTCACCGTAATAAAAATTGTCGTATCCGATAACATCGTACTGATTCTCGGCAAAACGCCACTGGTTCGCCACCGCGTTGTACTGCAGGTTGCCCTTCGAGAAGCGTACCCGCTGTGTGGCCGACACGCTAAACAACCCCTCCAGAGCACCGTTGGCCAGCCGCATCATTCCTTCCGTGGTCATCGACGCGTAGGCGTGTCCTTCCACCAACGAGTCCATCACATACTGGTTAGGCATCCAGCCCGATGCTGCCACGCTGTCGGCTGGCAGCACCAGCCTAAACCCCAGCACGCTCAGCCGTGTATCTGGCTGCCAATAGTTTCGGTACGACACCCTCACATCTTCTGCTATGTCAGCCCACGACCCCCCGCGCCCCACTTTTAGTTCTCCAGTGGCGGGACCCTGTGGATTGCGTGTCTCATCAATGTCCTCCACCACGGTCTTCCAACTGCCGATGGCGGCAAAATAGTTAAACAGACCTTGACGGCTATTCACCGTGTCGGGTATCTCATAATGCGATGCTACGTCCCAAGCGTATGTGTCATCGGCATACCAGTCGCTGCACCATTCCCATACATTGCCCGTCATGTCGTACAGTCCCAACTCGTTAGGTACCAATCCTCCCACAACATGTGTTGAATCTCCGCTATTCAGTTGTGTCCACGACACATGCATCAAATTGTCCGAACCCGCAAATGTTTTGCCCTTTGACTGACTACCGCCACGTGCGGCATACTCCCACTCCGCCTCTGTAGGCAGGCGGAATGGGAGCCTTGTCAGTCCGCGCAATCGTTCGATGAAAGTTTTTACTTCATTGTAACTTACTTGTTCAACAGGTCTTTCGTCGCCCACGAAGTTCGACGGATTATAGCCCATCACTGCCTTCCATAACGCCTGAGTCACCTCATAGCGACCCATATAGAAACTGCCCACCGACACTCCATGCCGTGGGACCTCATCGTTTTTACCCGTCTTGTTCCAAAATTCGGGGTCACACCCCATCATATACGCTCCTCCCTGCACCAATACCATCTCGAACTTCTCTCCATTCGCTTGTACTGACAGCGTCTCATACCGAGTATTGGGAGTGCGCTCGCTGCGAGCCCTTTCCCGCCTTTTGCTGCCAAACAATCCCTGACCTTCAGCCTCCAAACCCGCCAATAGCAACCCCAGCAGACAAACAACAGTTGTGGCCTTTTTCATTGTTTATTATTGTTTTGAATTGCGTTGCAAAAAAACAACCCTTTCCCGACCTTTTGCGTTGTTACCAGCCTTGTGGGTCATTTAGATATTCCGTGATTTGCTGCCGTAGTATAGGTAAATCATCTTGTATCACATTCCAAACTTCCTTGTAGTTTACTTGGTAATAGTCGTGTACAAGAACATGCCGTAAACCCTCTATAACTCGCCATTCTACCTCATTGTGTGTTTCTTTAAACTCTTTAGTCAGTTTGTAGACTGCCTCTCCTATAATCTGTATGTTGTATATGGTAGCGTGGCACAATATCTTATTACACTCAAATTCCTCGCAGGTTAAGCCTTGGGTGTATTCAAGCGCATTGTCAATGGCTCTGAGCATGTGCTCTAATCGTCCCTTGTCTCTAAAAGCTTCTCTCATAGATAAGTTTTTTGTCTTTGCTTGCAGTTTCCTCGGCAAAAGGGAGTAATGTGCCGTCGGTTATCAAGTCGACTTTTTTCCCTAGCTTATCCTCAAGGGCATATTGAATCTTGATGTGGGTTAGTAGTGAGACGTGTTCTTTAGGGTCAAAGATCACCAATATGTCTACATCGCTATCATCCCGCTCTTCGCCTCGAGCATACGACCCAAAGAGCCATGCTTTCTCGATGGGTTGGGTGGCGAAAAAGTCCTTTATGGTTTGTATCATTTGTTTGCTCATACTGGAATAACGTCGAATGTTACAAATTATTGTGTGTTTGGTGATGTTTTGTCTAATCTTCCTCCTCCAGTTCGTCGGGGCTAGGATTGGGGGTGGAGCCGAAGCTGATGGTGTCGTCGCCGAACTTTTGGTTGAGGGCATCGGCCACCTGCATCAGCTTGCGTCGGCGTTCGTCTTGGGGCTCGGTGAAGAGGTCGAGCTGCATGCCCTGCTCCTCGCTGATGTCGTTGAGGATTACGCCTGCCTGCTTGTAGAGGAATCCTTGTCGGTAGAGTTGTTGTAGCGCGGCGAGGGCGGCTTTGATGATGGTCGGGGTGTCGGCGGTGGGAGAGGGGAGTTTCACGCTGCCGCTGTTGCGGTACTGGGCCAGGTCGTCGCGGTGGCGGTTGGTGGAGAGGAACACCGTCACCATGCGGCACACACCGTGTTGCTGTCGCAGGTGAGCGGCGCACGAGGTGGCAAAGGTGCGTACGTACTGTTCGAGGTCGTCGAGCTTGTCGGTCATGTAGGTGAAGGTGCGGCTCTGCATGATGCTGCGTTGCTGTGCGGGGCGGTGAAGGTCGATGGAGGGGATGCCCTGCAGCTCGCGCCAGGTGCGAATGCCGGCCACGGTGAAGAGCGATTCGACCATCTTCTCGTCGCAGTCGACAAAGTCTTGGGCAGTGCGTATACCTCGCTCGATGAGTTTCTTCTGGTTTTTGCGTCCAATGCCCCACACGTCGGCTATGTCGAGCATGGAGAGTGCCTTGCGCCGGTTCTCGGGCGTGAGTACGCAGATGCCGTGGTAGCCCTTATAGTGCTTGGCATAATGGGTGGCCACCTTGGCAAGGGTGTAGCTCTGCGAGCAGCCACAGCTTACGGGGATGCCCGTGGTGGAGGTGATCATCTCTTTGACCATGCTCACAAAATGTCGCACTTCGTCGGGCTCTTCTACGGGCAGCGAGCCGAAGAACTCGTCGACGGAGTATTGCACGAAGTCGAGCACGATGGCCTGCTCTTGCACTGCCGACATGATTTGTTTGGAGATGCGGCGGTATTTCTTGTGGTCGGGAGGGCAGATGACCACATGGTTTAGCTTGAGGAGGTTGCGGACCTTGAAGAGGGGGATGCCGCGCTTCAGCCCCAGGGCTTTTGCTTCGGCGGTGAGGGCCAGTATGATGCCGCCGCCTGCCTCGTTATCGTTGGCTACCACTACGGGTTTGCCTTCCAGCCCGGGGCGGGTGGCGACTTCGCAAGAGGCGAAGTAGGAGTTGCAGTCAATGTGTAGAAACATAGGTCGGGGGGGAGATGAGAATAATATAGTATCGGTTGTGGTGGCAGCTGATTCTCAATTCGCAGCTCTCTGTGCACAACGCTGCTATTACATGGGGCTGAAGTCCTCTTTGCCTACGCCGCAGAGGGGGCAGACCCAGTCGTCGGGCAGGTCTTCGAAGGGAGTGCAGGGGGCAATGCCGCTTTCGGGGTCGCCTTGGGCGGGGTCGTACACGTGATGGCAGATGTTGCAGATATATTTTTTCATGGTTATTAGGTATTAAGGGCAATCAATCAATGAGCGATTCCGCCTGCAAATATACACAAAAAATATGGATTGATGCATCGCGGTAAGAAAAAAGTAAGAATCATCACACCTCTCACCCCACTACACCACGCTGTGACTTCGGCTTGTGGGGTGTAAAGTGCGGCATGCGTCTTCAAAAATAGATTACCCTAAGATTTCCGGATTTCGCGAAGCGGGGTAATTTACACCCCCCGCCTGCGGCGGAAATCCAGAGATCTTGGAGAAATTAGAGTAGATAATAGGTGCTTTTTTGATTTAT
>JAEEGI010020464.1_pt1 | contig 13249 bp, 16 predicted proteins | sample 8958751 | NCBI WGS metagenome assembly JAEEGI01 (sample SAMN16246545, study PRJNA631951) | gut metagenome | biome: gut microbiome; feature: rumen; material: KS-attached | host: Bos | place: Iran: Karaj | collected 2018-10
TAAAAGATTAAAACAACTCTCTCGTGTCGCGGTGCAGTCGGGAAGAAAGAACGGCTTTTTCTTAGGGAATAAACGGATTATTCTGGGAGAAAGTGCCGTAGTTTCTCGAGGCCTCGTCCGGCTTTGCTTTGACAATGCAAAGATACTAATATGGGAAAAGTCGGCTGTTACTTTTAGTGACGTTTCGTGTTTATTGGGGTCATTATGGCTCGCAAAGATATTCGACGATGAGTTCCACCTCACGGCGAGTGTAGCGATGGGCATTGGGCGGTGAGTTCTGGGCACGCAGTTTCTCACGCAACTCACCGTTGTAGTCAATCCAATAGTTGAGATTGTTCATCGCCCCCTTCTTCGTCTTGGCATCAGGAAAGTAGAGCATGGCCAGTTCCGACTTGCCGTAGGAGCGTATCTCGAACGGCTTCACGAGCTCCCACGGCTGGTTAATCAACTGTAATAGTTCTCTCAGAGCTTTTTCTGTCATTCTTATGAAATTAAAAATCCGTATAATCCGTAAAATCCGTAGTTAAAACAAAAAATCAACCAAGTCAATGCATTGTTCCTTCTGCTCGGGAGTGGCTTTCTCCTCAAGGAGGTCGTTGACACCGACTTGGATGTCATACATGCGCCGTGCCTGGTCTGCCAGTTCGAGCCAGGCCAGATAGTGGTCACCCACAGGATCGGTCCTCGGGTAGAGCATCACACATCTCCCTTGTAATGGCTCGAACGACGTCACGTTCAGGTTCATCGGGTACATCGTCGCCAGCCAGATACACTCCGGCATCACTTCGCTGAGCACCACCGCACTCCGTTCCGACTCCACGATGCACACCTCCTTGTCGGGTTCTTGCAGAAGCAGGTGCTGCCCGAAGAGACAGTGGGTGGTAGGGATGCCCTTCAGCAGATCTGGTGCCCGCTGACGGAACATCACCGATGCCCAGGCATTCCCTATCCTGCCGTCCCTCACCTTGCCCCACTCGTCGATCATCCAAAAGATGGTCTTTCCGCTCCTGCTGCGCCCCAGTTTGTAGTGCATGGCGGCATGCGTCATCTGCTCTGTCGTGAGCCATCCGCTTTCGACGGCCGTATGGCAGAAGTCACTGTCGGCTGTCGGCACCACCATCGGCCGTTTTTCTCCCCCTGAGTTCTTGCGTCCCTCCGGTAGCAAGCGGCAAGCCGAGCGGGGGGAGCCAGAGGGGGTCTGATCCGCCAACTGCTGCCTCCTTTGGGTCTGATCCGCCAACCTCTGCCGCAGTGCCTTGAACGTCATATTCGTTATCTCACTAATTTTCATGCTTTTAAAATTAAAAATTTAAATTTAAATATTGCCCCTATAAAGGGGCAATTAAATTATATATATATTTATATTTAAATATTTAAAAGGGCAGCATGCCTTCGTCGGTCAGTTCGATCCACTGCTTGTTGGTGTCGGACTCTGTCACCTTATTGATGATGCCTTGCTCCAAGGCCTCCTTCAGATACATATAGTAGGTCGACACGTCTGGTACTTCGCACTTCTTCAGGGCGACGGCCATCACCTCGTTGAAGGGTCGCTGTGTACGGCCTTCCATCGCCTTGTTGAAGAGTGCCTTCAGTTCCTCGCTGTCAAGGTCGCATTCCGCCTTAGTCCATCGCCCGTTGTCATCACGCGGCTGTTCCGGTGGCAACTCACAGCTCTCCGGCAGTCCCTTCTCGTTGAGACGGTAGCCGATGGCTTCCTTGATGCGCTTCTTGCGTGAAAGCGTCTGAGTCACCTTGAACATCTCACGCCTTTCAAGGAACTCACACTGATATACCTCGAAGGCCTTGTTGGTCAGTTCGGTACCGATGGATCCACGCATGTTACGGTCGCTCTCGCTCTTGTTCTGGTGGAGTACGCAGACGATACAGCAGTTCACCGCCTTGGCCAGGTCCATCAGCTGCTCCATGATCATCGTTGCCTGGTCAGCATCGTTGATGTTGGTCATCAGGTCTTTGATGCCGTCGATGATGCAGAGATCCGGCTTGACGGTCTGCACTGCCACACTGACCATTCTCCGTCTCAGTTCATAACCCATACCGCGAAGATTGAAGGCATATAAATAACTTGACAAATCTACATCCTTTTCATTGCCATTCTCTTGCATCATCGGCAAGATCCGTTCACGGATAATCTCCTGTGTGCTCTGCTGGCTTTGCTCAGTGTCGATCCACAGTACGCGCAGCCTTTCCCCTCCTGAGTAGGAGGGGTCAGGGGTGGTCTGATCACCCTCCTTTTTTGTCGCTCTCTCAACAACTAGGCACCTACCCCCTATCGCTGCCGTCATCAACACCGACAGAAACGTCGTCTTTCCCGATTTCGCCTTTCCGCAGTCTGCCACCAGCTCTCCTCGATAGAAGCATGGATTTTCCTCTATCTTAAACAACGGCGCCATGGGCGGTAACTGCGTCTCCGGCGTGATGCGTTCTGCATACAAAGTCTCAATGTCTCTCTCGGTATACTCAATCCTGAGCGAGGAGGCGGGAGCCTGTCTCTTCTGAGGCAGACTCCCCTTGACGAGTTGAAGATTCTGTTCGTTCATCGGCGTTCGTCCAAAAGGATGTAATCGTAATAGTCAGCATATTCGCGCACCTTGTCATGGATCTTCTGCCACATGGCTTCAGACTTGTAGGGCGGCATGACGAGCTGCATGGTATAGACCAGTCTCATCAGACGGTTCATGCGCATCTTCGACAACCCTTTTCGGTTGATCTCTCTGCGGTTGATACCGCTCAGGTTACTCACTTCGGTCAGACGACCTTTCACGCTTCTCAGATACTCCAGGATGATACCTGCAACATCGCTTGTCAATTCATCTCTTAACATAAGATTTTTACTTTAAAATATTTAACAAAACAAACAGGCGTGCCCCACACGGACACGCCTGCAAAATTAAAGTAAAAAAAATGAGCGATGGTGACAACATGTTGTCACGGCGCAGATCAAGAAATTGCAATTTCCTCCCTTTTCTTAAGATTGTTTAACTTTAAGTCAGTTTTTCTCTATAAAAAATCAAATTTTTCAGCAAATGATGATTCGTTTGCTATTTTTTTGCTATCTTTGCAACATGATATAAATGGAATCGATGAAACAAGAAGTATCTGTCAAACCATATCTCATAGAGAAACTCAAGCAGGAGCACTGCTTGTGGAGCTATGACAACGACTCTATCCACGACATGCCCGACGACGTGTTGATAGAGTTGGTCATGCTGTATCTTGACATCGATGAAATCAATATGCTCTTCAGCATTTTCTCTTATAAGAAGATGAAAAAGGCTTGGATAGAGAATGTAGTGGCTCAGGGAGAACGCTACTATAATCTGAACTATTTCTTTGCCTGGTACTACTTCCATGCCAAGCGCCCACGCAGCTATGTGAAGGCAATGGCCACACGTCAACTCAATAAAAGACTGGCAGCATGAAATCACAAGCACTGGCACCGCAGACAGGCAGACTCATCGAGGCCATCTCTCGATTGGAATGTATTAAGCCCTTTGTGTTGGTGGGAGGGACAGCCCTGTCTATACAACTGAAAACGCGTCAGAGTGAGGACTTGGACTTCATGCGATGGAAAGAGAGCAAGGATGATACGCTTGATATCGGCTGGCCGAAGATACAGAAAGAACTTGAGACCGTTGGAACCATTGAAGATATACAGGTGGCCGGATTCGATCAGGTATTATTCATCGTCGATGGAGTAAAAGTCTCTTTCTATGCAGCCCCTCGCAAGCGTATTCCCTCTATGCAGGAAATTCCCTATATGAATAATATTCGTCTGGCAGACGTCGAGTCTATTGGTATCATGAAGATGGAAGCCATGATGCGCCGTAGTAAGTTCCGTGACTACTATGACATCTATTCCATCCTCAAGAACGGTGCTGACATCAAGACCTTGATTCCGCAGGCACTTGAACATTCCGGCCATAAGTTAAAGAGCAAGGGACTCATGGCCATGCTTTCGAATGGAGCATTATTCAAAAAAGACGAACAATTTACCCAACTTCAACCCATTTACGATGTCAGTCCTTCAGACATCGAAGCGTATATTAAGAGTTTGCTGGCTCAAAAAGATTAGAAAAAATACAAAAGGCGCGATGCCCGACCAAACAAATCTCGATTATTTTTATCTTTTTTCTCAAAATCTTCATTTGTTTCCAAAATATTCACTATCTTTGCACAATCCAATTTAAAAGACGATATATATAAGCTATGACAAAAGACGATTTTGAGAGAAAAAGATATGACAAGGAGCCGGTCTTTGATGAGAACTATCACATAAAAGATCTGTGCTATTTGGGTTTAGATACAGAATTTGGACGCTCCTCGTTCCTTTTTCGATTGAACGAGTTAGGGAATCCATGTTTCTGTCAATATATTAAAGACTATCCAGTTTATTGTATGAACTTTGCCAATATGAATGAGCTTGATAAGTGGCTCAAGAATCTGGCAACAGTCTATAATAATTTCAAAGAATGGATGGAGGAATATGAAAAGAACAAGGCAAAGACAATCGATATAAACACAGGGAAATAGGAGTATCTATGTAATCAGACCCGTCATCAGGTTAAGGCTGGTCACCGAAGGGAATTAGGTCTGGTTAAGCAAAATGAACTGTCAAAAAATCCTTGACAGTTCATTTTCTTATTTGTATAGCAATGGTTTTACCAACTCCAGATGGTCGTATTGCTGTTGTTGCTACGCTGTTCTGTATTGCGATTTCCAAAATAATCCGTCGATGAGGTTGACGATCCTAGAGAATTTCCATACGAATCCTGATATGTTGTCGTCGTGTTTCCGAAGTAATCAGTGGAAGTCGTAGAAGAACCTCTCGAATTGCCATAAGAGTCTGTGTAAGTGGTATTGGTATTTCCAAAGTAATCTGTACTCGATTTGTCAGTACCCATCGCATTTCCATATTTGTCACGATGGGTAGTCGTCGTGTTACCGAAATAGTCTGTTGATGTTGTTGATATACCGATTGTGTTACCATACCTATCTCTGTGCGTGGTCGTCGTATTGCCGAAATAATCAGTTGACGATGTAGAAGTACCAGTGGTATTGCCATACTTGTCACGATGGGTGGTCGTCTGATTACCAAAATAGTCCGTTGTTGTGTTCGAACTACCTACGTTGTAACCCTGTGCGTTTGCTGCGATGGCGAATGTAACAGCCATCAATGTCATCATTAACTTTTTCATGATTCTATTTTCTTTTTTTCATTTCTTTCATTTTAGCCTTCAAAGCGACCAGTGCTGATGCTGCTTCTGGGCAGTTGTCTTTCTTTCCAGCCTTATAGTCTGACAAAGCCGCCTCGTAGTTGCCAATGGCCTCAAATGCGGCGCCACGCATAAAGAAGCACAATCCGAGAGGTTCAATGCCAATGGTGTAGTTGGCGTTTTCAATGACGTCATACCATCGCTGGGCTTTGTAGGCATCAATTGTCCTGGAAGCGTAATACCTGAACATCTCTTGCCGTCTTGCAGCTATCTCCTGCTGCCTTGCTGCTGCCTCTGCTTGTGCCCTTATGGCCATGTTCATCACTCCGGTGTCATACAGATCCATCGTCGGCATTCTCACATAGTCATCATAACCATAGATCTGTGCTTGGGCCGACATCATCACAAAACACATCATTGCTGTTGCCAAAAGTTTCTTCTTCATAATCTACAATCTTTAAAAATTTGGCGCAAAGATAGGGAATAATCCCCCACTCTCCAAGCAAAAACCAATAACAAGCCTTGCGAAAATGCAAAAAAGCTATTTGTTTGTGCGTATTTCGAAGAAATGTTGTATCTTTGCACCATCCTAAACGTAATGAGTATGTCTACTAAGAATATCTTTGCAGGATTTGGTGTCAGATCGGAGTTCGTAAATCTGATTTACTCGGAACTGATGAAACGTGAGTTTGTCAGCTATGCCGATATTCTGGCCCTATATTGTAAAAGGCCCAAAGGCTATTACGATAAAATGGCTTGCAACAGCGAACCAGGCTATGGCGAACTGAAGAAAGCCTTTCCTGAGGTGTTGAAGGCATTGGAAAAGGCTTGTCCTGGTTGCATCGAAGATAACGGGCAAAACAAAGGCAAGGCATACAAGTATCATGGAGAGAATGATGATCCTTTATCTGAGGAACGAAAGGCTGTTGTCCAAAAATCCGTAGAGGATTATGTGGCTTTTTGCAAGGCCTCTGCAGGCATATTGCCAGCAAGCTGGTTTTCATCATTCTTTGAAAACACACAAATATTACTCGATACTAACAGAGAGTCCAAGGACGGAGAAATGCGTATTTGCTCTGGTGTTGATCAGAATCTGACAAACATAGATTTATTACCAGTATTCTATAAGGCAATTACGAACAAGCAGGTATTACGTTTCGATTATCAGCGATTTGGGCAAGAACCATTTACGCTGACATTTCATCCCCAGTTCCTGAAAGAGTATAATGGCCGATGGTTTGTGTTTGGCGATGCTGATCGCGAACCATACCAAGCCTATAATGTGCCTTTGGACAGAATCGTTGGTGAGGTCTGCGAGGTGGATGATGTGGAATACATCCCAGCTCCCAAAGGATTCTATCAGGAGTTCTTTAATAATATAATAGGTGTCACCCGTGAGAAAGATGCCAAGGTTGAAGAAGTCATCATCCGCACGAAGTCAGAATACCAGCATGGCCTTCTGCTGACGAAACCCTTGCATCATTCCCAAGAAGAAGTGCTGCCCTTTGGGGAGCATGATGGACTATGGTATGGAGAAGTCCGTCTAACGATAGAACCTAATCGTGAACTACGAGGGCGTATTCTTCTTTATGGCGAGAACCTTGAAGTGATCAGCCCATTGTCATTGCGAGAGCAGATTAAGGAGATTCTTAAAAGGCAAATGCAGCAATATTCTGAAAATAAATAGTAAATTTTCCTTCAAAACTACTGCACTTTCAAAAAAATGCAGTATATTTGCAGCATTATTTCTAATGAAAGATGAATATCAAGGAGTACATCAGTCAAAACGGAGGTTATATATCCTCAGCAGAAGCCAAGAAGAAATCCCTTTACAATCAACTTTTGTATGAGGTTGAAAAGGGAACTATTGTTCGCGTGCGCCAAGGTATCTATGCGCTTAATGAGGGATTGTCGAAACCAATGATTGACGTAGAACGACTTGTTCCTGGTGGTGTGTTGTGTACGTATTCTGCATGGTCACACTACGGACTGACAACCCAGATTCCTCTTTCTTATTGTATTGCCATTGAGCGAAGTCGAAAGGTTACTCTGCCAGAATACCCACCCATAGAACTTTTCTTTTTGAGTAAGAGTGTTTTCGAACTTGGCATTTCAGAAGCCGTCATCGAGGGTTTTCAAGTTAAGATATACGATATGGAAAAATCCGTCTGCGATGCAGTCAAGTACCGTAACAGGATTGGAATAGATGTCAGTTCAGAGATTCTGCGCAACTATCTTTCACGAAAAGATAGTGACATTACACGTCTTTATGCCTACGCCAATGCCATGCGGTTGGGCAAGCGTATGGACGAACTCGTAAAATATATGATCTAACAGTATGGCAAAAACGATCAAAAACTACGGAAGGTCAGTAAAGGAACGCCTGCTTAATATCTCTCGGGCAGAGAAATACAGTTCACAGTTGCTTATCTCACGCTATTTTCAAGAGCGACTATTGTACAGACTTTCTGTTAGCGGCTATAAGGACAAGTTTATTTTGAAGGGTGGCGCATTGCTCTATGCTCACGATGGTTTTCAAGCACGTCCAACATTGGATATTGATTTCATGGCGAAGAATGTCAGCAACGACATGTTGAACATCAAGAAGATATTCCAAGAGATTTGTCAGATTGAATGTAAAGAAGATGGTGTAGTGTTTGACGTTGATACGATAGAAACCAGTGAGATAGCCATTTCCAAGGATTATCATGGTGTGCGTCTTTCTCTTCTGGCACATCTTGACACTGCCCAGCAGAATATCTCCATGGATATAGGTTTTGGTGATGTCATTACCCCATCTCCTCAACAGTTAGCATTTCCTGCTTTGATTGGCACTGCCCCAGGTGCAAATATCTTGGCCTACTCGTTGGAAACTGTTGTTGCTGAGAAGTTTCAGGCCATGATTTCACTATCGCTTGGAAACAGTCGTATGAAGGACTTCTTCGATGTGTACCAAATTCTGTTAAAGCAGACATTAGATCCTGATACCCTTTCGGAAGCTATCAAAGCTACTTTTGCCAATCGTGGTACTGATTATAAAGAGAATCACCCATTATTCAGCGAGGACTTCTTCACTGATAGTAATCGCTCTCTGTATTGGAAAGGATTTCTCAAACGAATCAAGTACAGCAAGCCATTATCTTTTACTGATGTTGGTGCTTTTATTCGCACTCATTTACAGCCGTATTGGGATCAATTGTGTCCCAAGAATACAAGTAATAATAAAGTGTAGTACTGTCAAAATAGAAAGGATATGCCAATCCGAATGTTATAATGGTTCGGTTTTTTGTTTTGTCGCATATTTCGACAATATTTGCGACAGAAATCATAGTGCGTGCCTTTGTAATTAATTGAAATAAAGATACTTAATAGAGTATAGCAATGCGGGAGGGGTGATCTACTCGGATTTCACTGCAATCCATTGCATTTCCATTCGACATCTCTGGCACATTTCCCCACCTCATTAGATTTAGGCATGGTGTATGTCAAAAAGATTTATAAGAGTTTGATTATATTTTCTAAAGATTGCTGTTGCTGATTATACAACTGCTCCAATACATCAGCACCCTTCTTTGCGGCATCCAACCTCCTGCACAAGTCATCTGCCACATCTTGTTTATAACGGTTGCGAACTTGCCTTTTTAGACTCTCAACATACATTTCTTTCTCTGCATCACTCATATAATAATACCTTTCTAAATTCTTTGTATTTGTTCAAATGAGCACCTTTGCCCACTTCATTTTATTGATAGTGGCTCAATGGCTCGCTTCTGCAATCAATAAAACTGTTGCAAAGGTAAGCAATGTTTTCCAGAAATCAGCTCAGGATTGGCTTAAAAAGTGTTATAACAATCTCAACTTAATAAATAATGTGTACCTTTGCAACAAATCTGAATGAAATGATGATTATAGCAATAGGGGAACACCTCTTCCCATTCCGAACAGAGAAGTTAAGCCTATTTGCGCCAATGGTACTGCAATAAAATGCGGAAGAGTAGGAGGTTGTCATTATCAGCACGGACAATTAACCCCTCCAAAGGTTTGTCCGGTGGCCTTTGGATACAAAAAGAAAGAGAAATATGATGAAAAAGAAATTTTCATTGTAGTAGACTGGATTGAGGATTCAGTCTACTTTGAAGAAAGCACTTTATGTGCTGATTCTGTTGCTCGATTTACACTTTGTACAAGCAGACTTTCGAAGTTAGTTTGATGATCAGAATGTCCCAACTCAAACTGAGGTTTATACGAACCTCTTGGGGGCGTATTTAGATGTTGAGCAAATAAGAGAAGAAGCTATCAAGGATTTCGAGTATAGATTATGAATCCCAATTGGGGTGGAGGGGATACTATTATGTATCCTCTTTTTGTTACAAAAAGAAAGACTATAGATGCCATAAGAATAGACATTGTTCCCTAATCCAACAAGCAAAAACCAATAACCAGCCTTGCGAAATTATCCTTTTCGTAAATTCTTGCCGAAATATTTGGAGAATTCGTTTTTTTTTCCCTATTTTTGCCAACAAAAAATATTAGATAGAATTTCATGTCATCAATATTATTATAACCAAAGTAATATAGAGTGTAGTTATGAAGGAAAAGTTAGACGAAAAAAGTAGAGAAGCCCTTGTAAGGTATCGCCTTAATAGGGCTGAAGAAGCTGTGGCAGAGGCTGAGACTTTATCAAAAGGATCTTATCATAATGCAGCTATCAATCGTTTATATTATGGGTGCTTTTATGCGACATCTGCCTTTCTTCTTTCTAACGATATTCCTTTCTCATCTCATGATGGATTAAAAACCATGTTGGGTTTGCATTTTGTATCTACTGGCTTATTTCAATACGAGCATGGCAATACGCTTAATAGGCTATTCGAGATCCGCCATAGTGATGAATTTGACTATTTCGTTTATTGCGACAAAGTTATGGTTGATGAATATATTCCTAAGACAAAAAGATTTATAAAGGCCGTCAAGTCTTTACTAAATATTTGAGTAGGGAGAACCCTTCCTTTTTAACTATATTTACTTCTTTTTTTATAGAATAACGATATTTATGAGTGACATTTCAGACAAAGTATTTGGTATATATAATCAGCTTAGTGAGAATGAAAAACAACCAATTGACGAGAAGGTTGTTGAGGAAGCAATGGGTGTCATAAACAATCTATCAGTAAATAGCACTAATTCATTATTCTTATTTCTATCTGCGACTAATTTATTAAATTCTGCAATTAAAACCGCGAAATATAAAACGCAGTTGTCTTATGGACTGATAAAAGGTAAAGTTAGTCAAGTCGCAGAAATTATTCTTAAAGACATTAGTTCATTTGAGGGAACATCTGTATATTATAGTAAGTCAGAGAAGTGTGTCTATTTTAGTGTTCTTGATGTAATATTTAGTTTTCATCAAATCCAAGAAACAAATATCATTATGAGTAAAGGAACACTTATGGAGCCAATATCATGGTCTGGAATTAGACTCCAACGTATTGCCCAAAAATTGTATTTCCTTGCAAAAGACATTTGTGACCTTAGGTTTCAAGACATGATTCGCACAGCAACAGGAAAAACTATTGCATCATCAGATAAGAAGCCTAAACATCCTTTATTCCATTGTCCAGACTGTGATCACCAGGTATCTTCTAGTGCATTGTTCTGTCCAAACTGTGGCTGCCCTTTAGATTATAATAATACTCTATTAGATGGATTTGAGACAGGCAATATTGTAAAAATATCATATAATGGAATATTGTCAGAAGGAAAAATAGAAGTCCTTTCTAGTAGATTTTTAGAAATATCATTGGGAGGAGGTAAAAAGACTAGAGTTAGAACAAATGCTATAGATAGTATTGAGTTGGTAAGTACCAATGAGATGTCTATTGAGCTTTTTGTAAAACTGGCAGAAGATTTCTTCTCTCATCTTTTGGATATAACAAAAATCGATACAAAAGCACTTATTTCAACTAATTCAACAATAACAAATACAGGAAAAGCGGGTTTGTTCGTTATCACAGATAGCGGGGAGACTGTAGAATGTTTTAAGCATGGAATTGTAGGCTTTAAGAAAAAGGATTGGTCGATAGGTAAAAGAGTCTATTGTGGAAATATTGGTAATAATAATAGATGTTACAATTCTATTTTGGAGGTGTCTTATGATAGGCTTATTAATTTCTTTAAATTGTCTTTTTTACATAAAAATAGCATTCAGAATATAACCCAAACTCGGAGGTCGCAATTACTATTTATCCTAACATTCTTTATGAAGGAAATAACGAATAACCCAGAAGCGTATCTCGAGATTAAAAACTTTCGTAAGAAAGCAAAAATTTTTTTTGAACAATCTGATGAAAACAATAATAATGAAAGTGCCAATTACAATACAACAATTTCGACAGAAGGAATTGACTCCGCAATTTCAGAGCATCATGATGCTAAGATTGATTGTGAGGGTTCTTCACGAGAAATTTTTAAAACAGATACAGAAAAACAGCCTTTGTCTTCAGGAACTCCACAATTAAATTTTATAGAGCAAATTGATATTTATTCTAAATCACATGATAAGAAGGATTCTAATGAAACTATTGAAATAGAAGAAAAAACTATAGTTAAACCATCTATAATAACATCAAAGGAGGTATTAACATTTTTGAACAAAAAATTAACAAACTTACCAGAGCCACGATGCAAGGCCGTAGAAAAAGAACTTGATACATTGATTAGAAATGGGGAAAAAGAAGAATGTTTGACAAGATCTTACCAAATTATAACTACAAGTAGGCCAACACCTAAGTATTTGCGAAGCTATCTTGACAGAATTGTTAATACTGAGATTGCTTTAGATCATACAGAACAGGCATTAAAAGCATTAGCATACCTTATTGCATTTAGTGAGAAACAAGAAGATACTAACTCAAATACACTTGGACATTTGTATATCACAATGGCTAGATTGTATATTAAATTGGGTGATAAAGGCGAAGCACAAAAAGCAATACTATATGCAGAAGGATTGAAACCAAACAATTCCTTAATAAGTAAACTGAAATCTTCTGTTGATGCTATGCAAAACAACGAAGTTACGGAAAGTTACAAAGTCATTCATTCCATGAGCGAAATGTTGCTTCAAGATGTTGAACAAGAAGCACATCGTCTAGAATTATTGCCAACAGATGAAGTCGTTCTTCCTGAACAATTATTTGGTAAGGCGCAAAATAACAGAAACAATCCGTCAGAAACATTTGAGAATAAAGCATCTTTATTTTTGGAAGCTGCTGCCGCATATTATAATAACAAACAAACAGACACTATCATGTTTAAAATCTCGATTGCAAACTTTGCAAGGTTAAAGGGGCATGGTATGTTTACACGTTTTTCAAATTTGCTTGATTCTAATTCTTGGGAATTATCAACACTTCAAGCCTTACGTGATAGCGCATGTAGCTATTATATTGAAGCTTTAGGTGTGTTTAATGCTTTAGGAGAAAAGAACTATTTACAGGAATTATTTTTAAAGTATTTACAGTTAACTATTGTAGTATCAAATATTGAAGGAGGAAAGACACCTGCTGATGATTGGGAAGATTGGACTCTTAAACAATTGCAGTTAGACTGCCTAAAAGCAGATAGCTTAGAAGAAAAGAAAGTATTGTTTAATGCATGTATTTCTGTAGGTACAGCCGCTGAAGGGGCTTGGAATACTCTCTATAGTGATGAAGACGGTCTTAATCCGTTTATTTCCAGGTTTAGAAGTCAAAAGTTCCGAGACGAATCATATGGTTTGTTTAATGAGTTAGCAGGGGCTTCTGTTTCTTCTAATTACCAACCTGGTGCTTTTATGCATAAAATTTTTGAGCATCGCCAAGTGAGTATAAATGAATTAAATAATTTTATTCACTAGTGTCCACTAAAATCCATTAACATTTTCAAAAGTGACATTTTGATAGTTGGCTCAGTTTTCGAACTCAAGCCATAGTTGCTGGTCATTGCCGTTGTCATCCTCTACAGGCTCATCCTTC
>JAEEGI010020473.1_pt1 | contig 13247 bp, 14 predicted proteins | sample 8958751 | NCBI WGS metagenome assembly JAEEGI01 (sample SAMN16246545, study PRJNA631951) | gut metagenome | biome: gut microbiome; feature: rumen; material: KS-attached | host: Bos | place: Iran: Karaj | collected 2018-10
ATTCACGATCTTATTCGGCACGATGATCACATTCTGGACTGTCGGTCCTATCACCTACGCAGTCGGCCAGGCTATTGCCAATGGCATGAACTGGCTGTTTGAACACGGCGGCTGGATCGCAGGTCTGGTCTATGGCGGTATCTATTCTTCCATGGTCCTTCTGGGCATCCACCACGGCATGGTCCCTGTTCTGACTCAGATGATCGCAAACCAGGGCTTCAACTATGTCTCTCCGACTTCCGGTTCCGCCAACATCGGTCAGGCTGGTGCGGCATTCGGTGTCTGGCTCAAGACCAGAAATCAGCAGAAGAAGGCCAACGCCGCTTCCGCATGTATCGCTGCCTGTGTCGGTATCACTGAACCGGTCGTCTACGGTGTCACCGTTCCAAACGGCAAGACCTTCCTCTTCGCCGCTATCGGTGGTGCCTGCGGTGGCGCTTTAGCCGGCATCCTCAGACTGAAGGCTTACGCAATGGGCGGTCCTTCCTTCCTGAACTTCGGTATGTTCCTGGGCGGTGAGAACGCTGTCACCAACTGTGTCCTCGTCATGCTGTGCTTCGTCGTCGCATTCGTCGTTTCTGCAGTCCTGACTTACCTCTTCTGGAATCCTGAAGAAGCTGAATAAGTATATAATGTTAAGAAAGCGGGGATTGTTCAGATCCCCGCTTCTTTCTCGGAGGAAAATCAATGAATATCAGAGATAAAATGATCCCATCATTCGCTAAAGCTGAAGGCGGTCTTTTTACCGAAGTGGAAAAGGCAGACGTCGGTTCCTCATATCAGGAAATGGAGAAACAGGGCATCGCCCTTATGGGCTGGGCCGATCCCTTCATGCCCGACCGCAGCATGCCGCAGTTCGTTGAAGATGCCTATGTCAAAGCCATCAGAGATGATTCCGCTCCGCACTACACAGCTCCGATCGGCAACCCCGATCTGAAGATCGAGATCGCCAAAAAACTGGAAAGACAGAACCATCTGAAAGTAGACCCGCAGAGGAACATTCTGATCACTCCCGGATCGGATTCCGGCCTCTACTTCGCCATCGTCCCATTCATCAACGATGGTGATGAAGTCATGATCCCTTCCCCATCCTATCCGAACAATTATCTGGATATCGAAACGATGGGCGGAAAGATCGTAACGATCGAACTCAGTGAAAAAGACGGATACCAGCTTGATATCGAACAGATGAGGGCAAAACTGACCGAGAAGACCAAAATGGTCCTTCTGACACATCCCAACAATCCGACCACGACCGTCTATGACAGACGTTCGCTTGAGGGACTCAGAGACTTCGTCATCGAAAACGATCTCGTTTTGGTCGTCGATCAGGCATTCGAGGACTTTCCGTTTGAAAACGAGATGATCACACCGGCCGCCATGGAAGGCATGTTCGAAAGGACGGTCACCGTCTTCTCCTTCTCCAAGGGAATGGGACTCAGCGGACTCAGAGTCGGCTACATCGTCGCGGATGATCAGATCATGGATGCGATGTTTGCCAACGCCGTCGGCGTCATCGGCGCGACTTCCACAGCCGCTCAGAAAGCCGTTATCGAAGCGATGAAACACCCGGAATTCATGGATGTTTTTGAAAGAGCCTATGAATACAGAAGACACAAAGCCTATGAGATCCTCAACCAGGTGCCGGGCGTACACTGCTCACTTCCGCAATCTGGTTTCATGTGCTGGGTCGACGTCTCGCAGCTCGGTGATTCTTCCGATATCGTCTCCTATCTTGTCAAAGAAGCAAAAGTTTCCGTCAATGACGGAGCCAACTACGGGGCAGGCGGAAAAGGACATCTCCGCATCATCCTGGGCGTCTACAAAGACGATCAGCGTGTCGTCGCTGCACTGAACTCTATTGCATCAGCACTGAAAAAATATCCCGGATCACATTGATTTTTTTCATTCGTTCTTAGATAATGAAGCTGATGAAACAAGTTAAACTGACTAAAACAGACCGTCAGATCCTGAATTCCTATATCCCGGTCCTGGACGGCCTGGCTGATTACCTGTCCTCTTCCTATGAACTGGTCCTGCATTCTCTGGAAGATTTTGATCACTCCGTCATCTGCATCTACAACGGTGAACACACCGGCAGAAAAGTCGGAGCACCGATCACCGATCTGGCATTGAACATGCTGGAACAGATAGAGAACGGACACGTGGATCATCTGGTCTACTTCTCCCGCAACGCCAAAGGCGAACCGCTGAAATCGACAACCCTGGCGATCAGGGGCGAAGGCAATAAAGTCATCGGCTTACTGTGCATCAACATGTACATGAACGCTCAGTTCATCGATGTGATCAACTCCTTTATTCCGGGCAGTTCTCTCAACACACATGCGCTTTCTGAGACCTACACCCAGAATCCGGATGAACTGATCGAATCCACTCTCGAAGAAGAACGGATGGCCGTCCTTGCTGACAGCTCCATCCTACCTTCCAACAAGAACAAAGTCATCATCGAACGCCTCTATGATAAAGGCATCTTCCAACTGAAAGACTCTGTTCTGAAAGTGGAACAGCTGATGGGCATCTCCAAAAACACCGTGTACATGCACATCAGAAATCATAAAAAGAACCTGAAGTAAAATACCACAGCAATTGCTGTGGTATTGTTTTGTTCATCTGTATCTTCTTTTTATCCGTATCTCGCTTCCCGTAAAGGTCTATCCCAGAATATGACCGCATCGCTTCCCAGCTGCGGAAGCAGTGCATCGATCTTCCCCCTGATCTCATTCAGGAACTCTTCTTCCTTTTTCTTTACTCTTCTCTTCGTTCCGGAAAAAACGATCCGGGAAACGCGAAGATCATCCGGGACCCTGAAATCCTCCTCATCCTCATAAGGCATGAAAGATGCGGATACCTGATAAGAGAGCTCTCTGTTTTCTTCCTTCAGGACGCTTAGTTTTACCAGTGCCGCTTTTCTGACTGATCCTTCAAACGCACAGCTGGCATGGAAGTACTGACTGTACACATCGATGGCATCGATCCAATCCTTTTTGATCTCATCATTCATTTTTCGATCCTCCCCCGCTCATGATCATTGAAAAACGCATAAAAGAGATCCGAAGAGCTCTCTTCATATTTCGCTTTTCAGAAAACGACTACACGGATTTTTTCACTTCACTGAATTCTGTTGCGTTGGTCAAAGCGACGATGACTGTGTCAGAATGATCCGCATTCCTGATGACCTTGCGGTCGAAGGACATCAGTTTATCCCCTTTCCTGAATCTGTCACCGGGATCCACAAAGGTCTCAAAACCTTTGCCTTCCATCGTCACCGTATCCACACCGACATGAATAAGGACCTCCATACCTGTATCAGACTTTAAGCCCATCGCATGTCTGGTCGGGAAGATCATCACCACTTCCCCATCGAACGGGGCATAGACGTTTCCGTCCTCCGGTTCAATGCCGACAGAAGGACCCATCATTTCCCCGGCAAAAGCCGCATCAGGGATCTCGGAAGCGGCGATCACCCTGCCATTGACAGGTGCAGTGACGATACCTTTTTCGGTCGTGATGACAGGTTCCTCAGGAGCACCTTTTTCAGGAATCTTTTCTTCCTTCTTTTCCTCCTCGTTCCAGAACAGGAAAGTCAGAAGGAAAGCAATGCCGCCAGAAAGCGCCAGCAGGATCGTATAAGCCAAGGATTTATTGATGATCAGATAGCCCGGTATGCCTGTGACTCCGTAGGATGTCGCACCCAGACCCATCCAGGAACCGAACATCGCGCCTATTGCGCCACCGACCATTCCGAATATGAACGGTTTCATGTAACGGAAGTTGACACCGAAGATAGCCGGCTCGGTGATGCCTAAAGCGGCTGACAGAGAGGACGGAATGGCGACTGCCTTGGTCTTCGGATTCTTTGTCTTGAGACCGACCGCCAGACAGGAACCGAACTGCGCAAAGTTTGCTGCAGAAGCGATCGGCATCCAGATGTTCAGATTACCGAAATCTTTTGAAGCCAGAAGGCCGGCCTCGATCGCATTATACATGTGATGCAGACCCATGACGACCGTCGTCGGATAGACAGCTCCCATCAGCAAAGAACCAACGCCGAAGCCGACAGTGATCAGCCATTGTGCAAACTTCAAAACATAAGTTTCGGCTGTCGAGAAGATCGGTCCGATGATCGTGAAAGTCAGGAAAGCCGTCACGATGACCGTCACCAGCGGCGTGACAAACAGATCGATCATCTCAGGAACGTGTTTGTGCAGCCATTTTTCAACAGTCGCCATCAGCCATACGGCGATGATGACCGGAATGACGTGGCCCTGATAGCCGACCTGTGGAACGGAGAGGAAACCGAGTTTCCATGTCGGAATGATCTCATAATTTCCGACAGCCCAGGCATTGATCAGGTTGGGATGGATCATCAGAAGGCCGATGACAGCCCCCAGATAGATATTTCCGCCGAAAACTCTGGCGGCTGAAGTGGCGATGATGCCCGGCAGGAATACGAACGCCGCATTGGCGATCATGTCCAGATAAGAAAACCAGTCAGAGCCGCCGAAAGACGGGATCGCCTTCGCCAGAGACTCCACCAGACCCATCATCAGACCGGAAGCGACGATGGCCGGCAAAATAGGAACGAAAACATCTCCCAAAGCTTTGACCAGACGCTTCGGCAGAGGCTGTTTCGCAGCTGCGGCTGCCTTGACCTCTTCCTTGGTCGCCGCCGTCACTCCGCTGATCGCGATAAATTCGTCATAGACTTTGTTGACTGTGCCGGTCCCTATGATCAGCTGCAGCTGACCATTGGAATCAAAAAGGCCTTGCACGCCCTCCACGTCCTCCAGTTTCTTAAGATCCAGTTTGCTGTTGTCAGCAATGACCAGACGCAGACGCGTCGCACAGTGAGCAGCGCTGATGATGTTCTCTTTGCCTCCCAGGCAGGCAAAGATCTCCTCAGCACATTTACGATAATCCAGTGCCATAAAAACCCCCTTGTATGCTTTGCACTATATCAATCCCAGCAATTCAAAGCCTTCATACAGACCATCTTCTTCGACGTTTTTCAGGACATGATCGCTGAGCTGTTTCAGTTTTTCGGCACCATTGCCCATACACAACGAGGTACCGACCGTTTCAATCATCGTGAGATCGTTCATTGAATCTCCGAAGCCGATCGTTTCACTGATCGGCAGACCATAGTATTCCGCCACCATTCTGACCGCTTTTCCTTTATCAAAAGAGCGGTGGATCAGCTCGCCATTGAGGCAGTTCCCGTGTTCCCTGACCTCCTGTATGACGAAATCATATTCTTTTTCATATCTTTCTCTTGCCCTGTCAAGCTGCTCAGGCTTCCTGCACATGATGACGATCTTGTAGACCGGATCGCCCGCATATTCCGACATCGGCAGGATATTGAGCTCTCCCTTCAGAGCCTCTCTCCAGCGCTCGATCTCGGAATTGTCGCCTTCTGCTCCATCCAGAAAGTCCGATAGATCTTCATCTCCGAAAGTCTTGTCTTTGCATTCAACCGTACAGAATACGCCATCTTCATGCAGGATCTTCAGAAGATCTTCAAAATCAGATCTCTTCATTGGCTGATCAAAGATCACATCATCTCCGGCCTTCACATAAGCTCCTGCCAAAGAAACGATCCCATCAAAACCCAGATCATACACCGGCTTTGCCATTCCCATATTCCTGCCGGAACATAGAAAGACCTTGTGTCCCCGGGCTTGCGCTCTTCTGATCGCCTCCATTGCCGAAGCGGGCGGATCGTTCTTTCCGGCAACTACCAGGGTGCCATCAATATCCAGAAAGATCAGTTTCATATCTCCTTCTTCCTTTCAGAAAAAACAAACGGGGACTTAAGGGTCCCCCTCTTTCCTATTTTCTCTTATTGGCTTTGACCATCTTCCTGATCTCTGCATCGAGCTCTTTGAAGACGCCTTTCGGATAAGCCTCATCGAGCAGTTCCACCATCCTCTTGACCTGCTTGTCCGTCAGATCCTGATTTCCCGTGATGTTCCTGATCTTGTTGGCAACGACATAGTTGTGGATCTTCCTGGCGGTCGCTCCCTCAGCCGCAAGATCTCTGACGACACTGCTTGATTTGGCGAACTTGATAAAGTCCTTGTTGATCAGATCATAGGAAAGCTTCCCATTCTTATCTTCATACTTGTCAAGGATCTTCTGATATTCCGCCGAATCGATGATGATCTCTTCTTCGACGATCTCTTTCTCTTCCTTGGTCATCTCCTTGGTGACCTTGATGCCCTTCTGTTTGTTCTCTTTTGTTCTGTTGTAAGGAAGACCATATGTCAGTTCGATCGCTTCCTTGAACGCCTCCGGCGGATACATCTTGGTATTGACGTTGGCAGCAGGGATCGCTTCACCTGAAGTCCTGCTGATAGAGGCAATACCCGGCTGCTGATAGTCAGATCTCTGTATCGTTATGCTTGGACCACCGGGCAATTTCACGCGAAAAGCCATTGCTGGAATTACAGTCAACTTTACCGACTTCGTTCTTAACATATTATATTTCTCCTTTGGTGATTCTATTTTACCATTTCTTTACATATTTGGATACTGGATAGAAAAAGCAGGATCACTCCTGCTCTTCTGCTTTTGTTTCTTCCTGAGCTTCTGTCTCTTCGCCTTCCTTACGCATGAAGGTCATCTTCATCAGCTCATTCTCTTTCTTGGCGACTTCAGCTTCCTTCTTGGCTTCCTCGGCTTCCTGTTTCAGCTGTCTCTGGATCTCCTCGTTCTCTTTCTGAGCGAGCTTCAGAGCCTCTCTCTTTTCTCTCTCGTTCCTTCTGACGACACCGGCCAGTTTCATATAAAGCACGAACATCAGCAGGCCCAGGATCACCGCCAGCAGGGCGATGCCCATCTTCTGCAGTACACCGATCGAACCTTTTACGATCGAATTGGAAAGCAGGACGACAAAGAGCTGTTTATTGCGGAAGTACTGCCAGAACAATACGGCTGTACCACCAAGGACCAACGCAAACGCGATCAATCCGACTATCTTTTTTAATATTTTCATAACTTAATACCTCTTCTCCATTCTAGCACTAACGGACCTCATCCTCTACTTTTTTGACAGGAAACAAAGTGAAGAGTCCCTTGACTACGGTCTTCCCCTTTTCACCGTAAACACTTACTTCGCAGACCTTGGAACTTCTTCCGTCATGGACGCATTCAGCCCTGATCAGAAGCTCCTCGTCCTCTCTTGCGGAAGAGATGAAACTGATGCTGCTCTGCTGACTCATGGCAAAGTAGCCAAGCGAGTAAGCGAGAAGACCGGCTGCATTGTCACATAAAGTGAAGAGATAACCGCCGTGGGCAAAACCATAGGGATTGGTGTTGCTCGGATTGACGATCGTCTTGACTTCGACGAGACCCTTTTCATAAGTCTCCAGCCGGCAATCCCTGAATTCAAAAGTCGTGTTGAACAGTTCATCAAAAGTCATTCCCATGATCTGTATTATATTCCTCACCGGACTCTTAATCCATCTTGAGCTCTTTGCGGATCTGTTCGCTCCTGGTTTTCACGGTCTCCGCCCACTTCGGTCCCTTCTTGTAAAGCTCATCGAGTTCGATCATGACGGATGGCACATCGATGCCCTGCGGGCAGGCATGCGCACACTGGCCGCAGCCGATGCAGGCGGCCGGTCTCTTATCCTCCGGCAAAGCGTCGATCCGTACCGAATTGTTCGCGCCGGCACCGACTTTGAAGTTGTTGTAGCACTCCAGCAAAAACGGGATATCCAGTTCCATCGGACAGCCTTTGCAGCAATAGCGGCAGCCTGTACAAGGAACACCTTTTTTCAAGCCCTCAGCGATCTCAAAGAGGGTCTTCCTTTCCTCTTCGCTCAAAGGTCTGTATGATCCAAACGTTCTTAGATTGTCTGCGACCTGTTCGACTTCGTTCATGCCGGAAAGGATCATCTTGATGTTGTCGAGTCCCTGCAGGAAACGGAATGCATAGGACGCATCGGAAGCTTCCGGATCGAAAGCCTTGAGTTTCTTTGAATCCTCTTCGCTCAGGACCGCCAGCTTGCCGCCGCGGCAAGGCTCCATGATCCAGACGCCGAGTCCGTGTCTGGTGATGATCTCGTATTTCTGCTTTGCATCCTGCAGTGTCCAATCCAGATAGTTGCACTGGATCTGCACGAACTCAAAGAGACCTTCGTGTCTGGTCAGGAACTCATCGAGGAGTTTGGGACCGCCGTGGAAAGAGAAACCGAGATGCCTGATCTTTCCCTCTTCCTTCAGTTTCAGGACATCTTCGATGATGTGATAGTCTTCCGACTCATAGGTGCTGACAGACCACTCGTTGATGTTGTGCAGCAAATAGAAATCAAAATAGTCCGTCCTGCACTTTCGCAAAGAAAGATCCACCAAAGCGATGTTGTCGATCGGACCGGAGATCGAATGCCCGGGAAATTTATCCGCCAGATAATAGGAGTCTCGCGGGTACTTGCTTAAGGCTTCCGCCATCGCGATCTCCGACTTGCCGTTTAGATAAGGATAAGCCGTATCATAATAATTCACGCCATTGCGATAAGCAAGATCGAACATCGCATTGACCTTCGCCTGATCGATCTCACCGTTATCATCCATTTTGAAACGCATGCAGCCAAAGCCCAGACGGGATAATTTCATGCCTTTAAACTCGTTATAGATCATCGTGCTTTCTCCTTGGAACAGTATCCTTTTACACCATTATAACCGAAGCAAAAAGACTATAATGGTAATAGCGGATTTCTCCTGCCTGAAAGCAGATACGAGATTTCCGCGCGTGTATATCATCAAGGAGTGTGAATATGGAAAACAACAGAATGTGGAAGACATGGGCCATCATCTCGACCTGTCTGCTGGTCCTTGTCTCCTGTCTTTACGCGGCAGGTGTGGGCTACAAAGGCAGCAAGCCGGAAGAAGCGGCTGAAGAAACAGCCGATGAACCGATACCAGACGAAGAGATCTCCTGGCTCTCCCTCTGGGAAGAAGATGCGCAAGCCAAGAAAAGTCTGGAGGAATACGTGAAAGACGTCACTGACCCGGCTTCTGCCAACTTCATCCCGGAAGAAGACCGCATCGCCGTCTTCGATCTGGATGGGACCCTCCTGTGTGAAACAGATCCGACCTACTTTGACCACATGCTCTACATGCACAGAGTACTGGAAGATCCGGACTACAAGGCCAGCGAGTTCGAACTGGAAGTCGCCCGGAAGATACAGGAATCGATCGACAGCGGATCCTATCCGAAAGAACTCTACAAGCTGCACGGCCAGGGCGTTGCGACAGCCTTCGCCGGCATGACCATCGAAGAATTCTACGAGTATGTCGATGATTATGCGGATACCCCGTCCCCGGGCTACAACAACCTCAACAGAGGAGACGCCTTCTATCTGCCGATGGTCGAAGTCATCGAATACCTGCAGGACAACGATTTCAAGGTCTACATCGTATCCGGAACAGACCGCCTGATCGTCAGAGGCGCATTCAGAGGCCTGTCCTTCCTGGATATCCCGCCGAATCAGATCATCGGATCCGACGAACTGCTCGTATCTGATGCGCAGGGAGACAAAGACGGACTGGACTATTCCTTCCAGAAAGACGATGAACTCGTTCTGGCAGGCGAATTCCTCCTCAAGAACCTGACGACCAACAAAGTCACGGTCATCGCCCAGGAGATCGGCAAACAGCCTGTACTGGCATTCGGCAACTCCTCCAGCGACTTTGCCATGGCGACCTACACCACCAGCAACAACCCTTATCGGTCCATGGGCTTCATGTTGTGCTGTGACGATCTGGTCAGAGAGAACGGCAACGAAAAGAAAGCCGCCAACATGGTCAAGTCCTGCGAAGAGAACGGCTGGATCCCGATCTCGATGAAAGACGACTGGAAGACCATCTACGGCGACGAAGTCACAAGAAAATAGGCATCAAAAAAAGACATTGCGGAACATCTCAACAATGTCTTTTTTTCTGTTCAGTTCATCGCCTGGGCGATCGTGATCCCTATTACAATTGCCAAGGCAATACAGAGGACTGTATAAACGATATCTTGTTTCCGATCCTTTTTCTTTGGAAGCATCAGGGTCAGCGAAGAGATCTCCTCGCCGGTGAAACAGAAGAAGGCAAAGATCAGTACCGTGTCGCCCAGCATGCGCAAAGCCTTGCCCGGAACGATGCCTTCCGTGTTCCGGAAGAAAAGAAGCTCGTGTATCCTCATCCTGATCAGAGCCGAAAAACCGTAAGCGGCAGCTGCCGTGAAGACGACCTTCAGGCTCCGTTTTTCGGAATAGCGCAGTCTGAACTGCGAGATGATGGCACTGACATGCGTGCCAAGATGCAGACCCATCAAGGCAAAAGTCCACCAGGCCAGTCCCGGCAGCAGCCGCCTTGCCGTTTCTTCAGGGATCGTCCCGTTCATGAAAGACAGGACATGTCTGCTCAAAGAAGCACCGCACAGCAGCACCGCAAAGAAACAGATCAGCAGAGCCATATCGATGAAGGTGATGATGCTCCGATAGGTGCCGTATCTGCCCCTGAACAGGGACGTATACCAGTAACGGTTCAGAAAGATGTGGATGAGGACCAGAAGAGACATCGCCAGACCAAGACATTCATGGATCTTTTCTCCCGTGATCATCGGCAGCATCAAAAGAAGCAGGATGATGCTCATGGAAATATCGACGATCCTTCTGATCTTTCTTTTCATATCTAAAACAATCCTTTATTGTATCTTCTCTGAACGCCATACAGCATAACGATCGAGAGGACACATCCCGAAAACAGGATCACATCGCTCATCACGATCTTTCCAGACAATGCCGTCAGACCACTCACAAAAAACGTCAGAGCCAGTAAAAAGATCCCTTTCGCAAAAGCTCTGCCATATTCCGGAAGATCCTCTTCCCTGATCCTTCTCTGGTGATAGCTGATGATCAGTTTCGTATCTCCCTGACGGATCTTCATACCGATGCAGACAAACAGGATCCCCACAACGAACATCACGACTGAATAGAAGATCATAGCGCCTCCCTGTTTAAGATCATCCGGATCTCTGTCGCATCGACATTCTTATTGTATATCTCTTTTCCGGTGGCTATAAAACCGCACTTCTCATAGAAACGGATGGCGCGTCTGTTTTCCTTCAGCACCCAAAGACCGGTCTTCGGATAACGATCAAGATACTCCAGTGCCGCTGCCATCAGCTGCAGTCCGACACCTTTGCCGTAATATTCCGGAAGCAGATACAAGGCGAAGACCTCACCGCAGTTTTCTTCTTCTCTGGACAGGCCGCAGCCGATAAAGCCGACGACTTTTTCACCGCTTTTGGCGATCAGGATGTCATCAGGCCATTGAAAGGCGATCTTCTCGCAGACCTCAAGACTGAGCTTTTCCAGATAGGCATCCGAGACCATTCCCGGATAAGCTTCATGCCAGGAGGACCAGTGGACAAAAGCCTTTCCTCTGATCTCCTCTTCTGTCTCCATCTTCTTTATCCTGATGTTCATCGTTCTTTCATTGAGATCATTGAGCCAGCTGCCGACGATCTTCCCGGCATTTCTTTCCGGACTCTGTTTCCCATCCAGTTCCAGCTTGATGCAGGACAGGCCATCCATCCATGCTTTCTGCTCACTCATGTTGGGAGAGCCGTCTGTTTCATATCTGTGGTTCCCGGCCAGGAACTTCTCGTTGTTCTGATACATGTCTCCGCCTTCCTCCACCCTGTCACCGAAGCGATCAATAGATCTCTTTCTGAGCCTGCTGACACGGGTATCCGGATCGGCATAGAGAAAGACCATCATTCCAAACATCTCATCAAAATACTGATGAAAGGAAGACATCGACCCGGCCATGACGAAATGTTCACAGTCAGAGATATCTTCACTGAGTCTGCTGATCTTCTCTTCCCGGCTGTACATTTCCGTATAAGGTTCCGGGCTGTCTTTCCGCCAGATGTAATCGTCCACATCAAAAAACGGATAGCCCAGCTTCTTCGCCGTCAGCTTTCCCAATGTCGTCTTTCCACACCCTGACGGGCCGATGATCATGATCCCTTCTGGCATCTTTCTCCTTCAACACATCCTCAAAAACAGGATCATCCGGTTACCGGAGATCCGATCAGAGATCTGCTGTATACAAGACCATTATAATATGCAAGCCGCTCCTTATCGGATCAAAGCGACCAGCCATCCCACCAGCGCCGCAGGGATCAGTGCGAAGATGATGCCCGGAAACAGCATCCCCTTCGCGTGAAACCACTTTTGATGATAAGCCTTGTCCATGTGCTCGGTGCCTTCCAGACGGAACATCGGCAGATTGGCAAAGAGCACCCAGTCAAGGAAGCAGGTGTCGTATATCCCGATCCAGGCCATCAGGCCAAAGGTCAGACAAAAGCCCTGCCGGAATGTCTTTGCTCCGGCGACAAGGGAGCAGATAAAAAGGATGCCTGTGAAGATCAGGATACCGAGACCTTTGGTCAACACCACGTTTTTGGATCTGTAGCTCACATCGATCCTCTCATGTGTCTTGAAGTATTCCTCCTGGATATCAGGCGGATAATTATGGATGCTTGCGGGACTGTATTTTCTTTCGCCTCTGAAATAAGCGAAAATGATCGCTGTGAAGATCGCCGCAAAAGCAAGCATTTCAATCAGAATGACCCGGATGTTCATGTTCACACCTCTTTCTTCACGCTGACCCAAAGGCCGTTTTCCGCCTTTTTCAGCTCATATTCCGCCGTGATCGGATCCTTGTCGCCAACGATGCAGTAATCGCAGCGATCTGATGTAACGCAGGTGCCTTCCCGGATCAGGGTCGCATGTATCGCCTGCATGGCCAGATGGTCGCAGTTGCATAGGACAGGCAGCACATCTTCCATGTGATGGCGTTTGGCAAACTCCGCATTCGGGCACTGGGTAAAACTGTAACGAACGACGCCGTTTTCCTTGTCGTAAGTACAATAGCCCATGCGGAAGGACTCCGGAAACGTTTTGATCTCTTCAACGCGGATATCGTTGGCTTTCTGAAAGATCTTGCTGGCCAGTTTGTTGTCCAGCTTCCGGTTCAGATCGAACACTTTCCCCATCGCATCAAAAGACCCAAAAAAGCTCTTGTATATATCCTGCTGAACTTCTTCAAGAGGCGGTTTATCCGGAATAACGGCATACCAGGCAAAGATCAGGATCGGATCGTAGATGCTTGTCGTGATCTTCAGTCCGCCTAACGCCGGCTCGTCCTTCAGGTATTCGCAATACTGA
>JAEEGI010020475.1_pt1 | contig 13245 bp, 14 predicted proteins | sample 8958751 | NCBI WGS metagenome assembly JAEEGI01 (sample SAMN16246545, study PRJNA631951) | gut metagenome | biome: gut microbiome; feature: rumen; material: KS-attached | host: Bos | place: Iran: Karaj | collected 2018-10
AATGCCGGAGATGCCAGCAATGGAAGCAGCACCAGAAACTATGGCAGAGGCTCCAGCGGTAGAAGAGGCAGCAATGCCAGAGATGCCAGCGATGGAAGCAGTACCCGAAATGATGGCAGAGGCTCCAGCAGTAGAAGAGGCAGCGGCAATGCCAGAAATGCCGGCAATGGAAGCGGTACCTGAGATGGTAGCAGAAGCACCAGTAATGGAAGAAGCACCGGTGATGGAAGAGGCAGCAATGCCGGAGATGCCAGCAATGGAAGCGGCTCCAGAAATGGTAGCAGAGGCTCCAGCAGTAGAAGAGGCAGCGGCAATGCCAGAAATGCCGGCAATGGAAGCGGCACCTGAGATGGTAGCAGAAGCACCAGTAATGGAAGAAGCACCAGTAATGGAAGAGGCAGCAGCGATGCCTGAAATGCCTGTGATGGAAGAACCAGCCCCTGAAATGGCAGAAGCTCCAGTAATGGAAGAAGCACCAGTAATGGAAGAAGCACCAGTAATGGAAGAGGCAGCAACGATGCCTGAAATGCCAGCGATGGAAGAACCTGCGCCCGAAATGGCAGAAGCTCCAGTAATGGAAGAAGCACCTGCTATGGAAGCTGCTCCTGCTGCAGATGATGATGAAAATGCAGATATTTCTGCTTTCCTTTCAGATAATGATTATGAATATGTAACTGTTACATCCGGTAATGTTACAAGATACATTGTTAAGAAAGTCGGCGGTGCTATGTGCGTTCAGTATGAAGACGGCGAATTCGTAGCCTTCAACCGTAACTATGAGCACGAAGATTACAGTACATATGGCGGCGTTTTATTCTCTTTTATTAAAGAAGCAATTCAGGGAACAGGCTGTGACAGTCTTGTCCGTCATAAAGGAACTAATATTAACTAAAATGATCTTTATATGGGCCGCGCAGGTTGCGGCCCTGAAAGGATTATATGGTTGCCAGAGATAGAGAGCTTGTAACCGGTACAATTCTTGAAACGAAAAGACTTATATTAAGACCATGGAAAGAGTCGGATGCTCCGGCTCTTTTTGAGATTGCCAAAGATCCTCTTGTAGGGCCAAGCTCCGGATGGATTCCTCATGAAAGCGTAGCGTACAGTCTGACTATCATCAGAAATATATATATGAAAAGAACTGTATTTGCGATAATTCCTAAAGAAGGGCTTTTCGACTGCATGGGAAATTCAATAACAGCGGGGGTTCCGATAGGCAATGTAACTCTTGCCATGGGCCCTAACAAAGCCAGAGGTACTAAGGAAAACCAGGCCGAGCTTGGTTACTGGCTTGGAAGTAGATACTGGCACCTTGGACTTGCTACAGAAGCGGCTTTTGAGTTAATTTGTTACGGATTTCGTAATCTAAATCTTGACCAAATATGGTGTGCATATTACAAAGGAAACACTAAATCTAGGAGGGTGATGAAGCACCTTGGCTTCTATTGGCACCACACCATCAAGAACTCTTATAATCCCATGCTCAAAACCTCGCAAACCGAGTATTATAACTGCTTGACGCGTGATGACTTTAATCAATTATTTGGTAAAAGTGGCATATTTTACGAATAAAAAACGAAAGATAAAATGTTTTTGTTCAATTTGACTATATATTCAAAGCGGAAACTTTTTGCGAAATTTAGTATCAAAAAGTATTACATTTTCATTAAAAATGTGCTATAATCGATTTATGATTTGACCTGCAAATCATCCCTGCAGGTCATATTTTTTAAGTATTATGGTAAACACTTACATATTTCGTTCGGATGGTCACAAAGAGAGGTGGAAATGCTTAGTATAGGAGATGTTGCAGTTTATGGAAATCATGGGTTGTGCAAGGTAGCAGACACACTTGTTCCATCATTCCTTCCTAAGGGAAGCGAGAAGATGTATTACCAGATGATTTCTGCTATTGACAGCGGTGGTGTTTTGTATGTTCCTATGGACGGCGCTGAGGATAAGATGCGTGAGGTTATTTCAGCAGAGATGGCTGGTGATCTTATTGACGGACTCGATGACATGAGCCTTACAGATCTTCCTGTTGGAAAGAAGGCTGAGGCTGTTATTTCAGATATTTGTAAGAAGAACGAGGCTGAAGATATGCTGAGTCTTATCAAGACTTTATACCATATCAAGGCTGTTCGTGCTGCAGAAGGCAAGAAGTTTGCTTCTGTAGATGAGAGATATCTGGGAGTTGCTGAGAAGCTTTTCTATTCTGAGATTGCATATGCACTTGATATGGAATTCGAAGAAGCTCGTGAGAAGATCACAGGTATTCTTGCACAGCTTCCTCTTGAAGCAGACAAGTAAATATATATTTAATATATGGCCGGCAGAGCTTTTCGCTTTGCCGGTTTTTTATTGCCTAGGGCGCATACTGATATCTGGCAGATTTTGACCTTAAGCATATACCTTCAAGGATAATACTAAGGTTGAGTAGGAAGTTATAGATAGTTTACATGAATAGTGCGTTAAAGTGTGATAAAATAGATGCAGTTTTAGAAGGGAAAACATAAACTTATGATAAGTCCGACAATTAAATTATATGATGAAGATGCCTATACTACCTCGTTTGAAGCAGTAGTTGTTAAGAGTGATGTGATCACAGAAGGCGATCACAAGGGAGCAAGGAAGCTCCTTCTTGACAGAACAGCTTTTTTTCCTGAAGAGGGAGGACAGGAGGCTGACTTTGGAACCATAAACGGAGCTCAGGTTCTTGATGTTCAGATTGAAAAAAGTGAGGAAGGCGAGCTGATATTCCACACAGTAGGTGCTGATATTGAAGCCGGTGAAAGCGTTCATGGCGTTATCGACTGGGAGCACCGCTTTGATCAGATGCAACAGCATTCAGGAGAACATATCTTTTCCGGGACAGTTCACAATAAATATGGCTATGACAATGTTGGCTTTCACCTGAGCAGGCAGGTAGTTACAATGGATTTTAACGGTCCTTTGGATGATGCACAGGTGCTTGAAATAGAGAGAAAAGTTAATGAAGTTATAGTCCGAAATCTTGATATAGAGATCTCATGGCCTTCAAAAGATGAGCTTGATAAGCTCGAGTACAGAAGTAAGAAAGAACTTGAAGGCGATGTAAGGATAGTCACAATCCCCAGGGTAGACGTGTGTGCCTGCTGCGCTCCCCATGTCAGAAAGACTGGAGAGATTGGATTTTTGAAGGTACTGGGTCGCCAGAACTATAAAGGCGGTGTCAGGATCTTTATAGAATGCGGATTGAGAGCCTTAAAGACTCTTGGAAGAGAGCATACCCTTATTCAGGATCTTGCCGGATCTTTGACAACTTCTATTGAGAATGTCCCCGGACAGGTATGCAAACTTAAAGACGAATTGTATGAAGTAAAAGGCAGTCTTCAAAAGGCTAAGGCAGAGCTTTTGAGTTATAAACTCAAGGAGATTCCTAAGGATCAAAAGAATGTCACGGTCTTTGTACAGGATATGGACAATAAGTCTATTCAGAATGCTATCAATGATCTTACAGTGTCTCATGCGGGTTTTTGCAGCTTTTTTGTCTTGACAGAGAATGGATATAGGTTTGTAAGCGGCATTGCAGATGGCGATGCCAGGAAGGTTGCGGCAGCTTTAAAACAGAGATTTGGTGCTAAAGGTGGTGGCTCTGACAAAATGGTCCAGGGAAGTATGTCCTATGCACCGGAGGATGAGATCAGAAAAATTATTGATGAAATAGAGGACTGATATGGATAATGCTTCAGAATACCGCAGGGGACTAAAAAACGGCATACCGATCTGCACAGGATATATAGCGGTTTCTTTTGCTTTTGGAATAGCTGCCGGAAGTAAGGGTCTTACAACTCTTCAGGCAGTGATCATGTCTATTACCAATGTAACTAGCGCAGGACAGTATGCATCGCTTGATTCTATAAGAGATGGGGTGTCTCTTGTGGAAATGGCGATACTGCAATTTATCATAAATCTTAGATACATGCTCATGTCTACAGCGCTTACTCAGAAGCTGTCTCCTAAAACAGGCATCATTCACAGGATGTGCATTGCTTATGGTGTGACAGATGAGATATTTGCGCTGAGCGTACTTAATAAAGGAGAGCTAAAACCTGCATATTCATACGGACTCATAAGCATTTCTGTTTTTGGATGGATACTTGGGACGTTTTTGGGAGCCTTTGCCGGACAGATTCTTCCGCCGATACTTATCGCTTGCCTTGGTCTTGCGATATATGGGATGTTCATAGCGATCATCATTCCACCTTCCAGAGATAACAAGGCTGTAATGTGCGTGGTAATATGCGCTATGCTCTTTTCCTGCATTATGACCTTTGCGCCTGTTCTTAAAACTCTCTCATCAGGCATGAGGATCATCATTGTAACAGTGATCATAAGTACGCTTGCGGCAGTATTTTTCCCTGTCAGAAGTGCGGAATACTAGACTGTTGTAAAAAGAGGACAATTATGTACAATGTATATGTTTATATTTTGGTTATGGCTATAGTTACTTATCTTATCAGAGTAGTTCCACTTGCTCTTATAAGAAAAGAGATCAAAAGCCCATTCATAAAGTCATTTCTTTTTTATGTTCCGTATGCTACACTAGCAGCGATGACTTTTCCTTCTATACTTATGACGCAGGGACTTAGCCTTGCAGCAGGGATAGCCGGACTTGTAACAGCACTTGTTCTTTCATATCTTAGGAAGAATCTTCTGACTGTTGCTGCATGTGCTTGCGGAGCAGCTCTTGTAATTGAAGTACTTATTAATGTATTATGAAGGGAATAGATTTTAATAGTAAACGATTTTAGAAAACGCCTTATGCCAGTTATCTAATGATGGCATATAAGACATTTGATGACTGGCAAAATGCATTTTCTTAAGTCGTTTACTATGATAGACATTTATCCATGAATGGTTGTTTTAGAAAGGATTTTAATATATGCGTATAGGAATGGGATACGATGTTCACCGCCTTGCAGAAAACAGAAAGCTTATAATCGGCGGCGTTGACATCCCTTATGAAAAAGGACTTGATGGACATTCAGATGCGGATGTTCTTGTTCATGCAATAATGGATGCGCTTCTTGGCGCAGCAGCTCTTGGAGATATAGGTAAGCTTTTTCCGGATACAGATCCTGAATTTGAAGGAGCTGATTCTATGAAGCTTCTGGCTGAAGTTGGCAGAAGGCTGGAAGAGGCGCGCTTTATAGTAGAGAATATCGATGCTACTATTATCGCGCAAAGACCTAAGATGAGACCTTATATTGATACTATGAGGCAGAATATTGCTGATGTTCTGGGACTTGATATCACTCAGGTCAATGTTAAGGCTACTACAGAAGAGGGACTTGGATTTACAGGATCTGGAGAAGGTATATCTTCTCAGGCTATATGCCTTCTGACAACTCCTATGGATGCACCGTCAAGGAATGCGACATTCCAGACCGGTGAAGCGTCAAGTGACGGAGGCTGTGCAGCCTGTCCGGGATGTGGTATGAACTCTTGATCATCAAGAGGTTAAGTTTGAAAATGTTCCATTTTCAAAACCAAATTAGTGTTGCAAGCTCCACTAATTTGAATCATTAGTCACTTACTTTGCTTGTGGCATGAGGTTATTTTAATAGAAAAACAGAAAATACTACATACGGAGAATAATAAAATGGCTCATAAGTTTACTTTTTATAATACACTTTCCAGAAATATAGAAGAGTTTAACCCCAGAGAGGAAGGCAAGGTATCTATGTATACCTGCGGACCTACTGTTTATCATTATGCGCATATCGGTAATATCAGAACTTATATCATGCAGGATGTTCTTATCAAATCCCTTATGTATGCAGGTTATGACGTTAAGAGAGTTATGAATATCACTGACGTAGGACATCTTTCATCAGATGCTGATACAGGCGAAGACAAGATGCTTGCCGGTGCTAAGAGAGAGCACAAGAGCGTTATGGAGATTGCCAAGTACTATACAGATGCTTTCTTTGCAGATTTTGATGCTGTTGGCAACAAGAGACCTGACGTGATAGAGCCAGCTACTAACTGCATCCCTGAGTTTATCCATATGGTTGAAGTTCTCCTTGAAAAGGGATATGCATATGTTGCCGGAGGCAATGTTTACTTTGATACCAGTAAGCTCAAAGATTATTATGTTTTCTCTTCAGAAGTCGAGAAAGAGGCTCTTCAGGTTGGCGTTCGTGACGATGTAGAAGAGGATGCCAATAAGAAAAACAAGACAGACTTCGTTCTTTGGTTTACAAAGTCCAAATTTGAAGATCAGGCACTTAAGTGGGAAAGCCCATGGGGCGTTGGATATCCCGGATGGCATATAGAGTGCTCATGCATCTCTATGAAGCATCTTGGTGAGTATATCGATATCCACTGCGGCGGCGTTGACAATATTTTCCCTCATCATACCAATGAGATCGCTCAGTCTGAAAGCTATCTGGGACATGAATGGTGCAAATACTGGTTCCATTCCAATCACCTTAACGATCAGTCAGGCAAGATGAGTAAGAGTAAGGGCGCTGTACTTACAGTATCCGTACTCAAAGAAAAAGGATATGATCCGCTTGTTTACAGATTCTTCTGCCTGCAGTCTCATTACAGGAAGCCTCTCGTATTCTCATTTGATGCACTTGATCAGGCAGCAGCTACATTCAATAAGCTTGTAAAGAGAGTATCTGAACTTAAGGATGACGGAGCTGTAGATGAAGCTGTACTTAAGGACTTTGAAGCAAAGTTTGCAGACAGCGTATGCGGTGATCTTAATACTGCAATGGCTATCACTATATTGTATGATGCTCTTAAAGCCGATACTAATGATAAGACCAAGCTTGCTATCATAGAAAGTTTTGACAAGGTTCTGTCACTTGATCTGATAGCTCATGCTAAGGCTCTTTCTGAAGAAGGTACAAGTGTAGATCCTGAGCTTGAGAAATATGTCCTTGATGCTATTGAGAGAAGAGCCCAGGCCAAGAAGGCTAAGGATTTTGCAACAGCTGATGCTATCAGAAACGAGCTTCTTGAGAAAGGTATTGAGATCAAAGATACAAGAGAAGGCGTAGTATGGAAAAAGGTCTGAATGATAACAATATAGATTCTGGTAATGATACTAGAGATGAGTCTTGTGATAGTGCCTGCATAAACAGCAGTGATATAGCTGACCTTGCAGGTGTTATCCGTGATTCATTCGGACTTAAGAAGATAGATATGAGAACGTATTCGCCACTTGCGCTTGCATTTATAGGTGATAGCGTATATGAGATAATAATACGTTCTCTTGTTACTGAACAGTCCAACAGGCCTGCCAATACCCTGAATAAGGCCAAGGTGCACTATGTTAATGCTGCAGCTCAGGCTTTTATAATTGATTCTATCATGGACAGGTTGTCTGAAGAGGAGGCAGCAGTGTATCATAGAGGCAGGAATGCCAAGTCCTACACAAGTGCCAAGAATCAGTCTGTGATAGATTATCGCAAAGCTACAGGACTTGAAGCTTTATGCGGTTATCTGTATCTGGCCGGAAGACTTGACAGGGTATTAGAGCTTGTACAATATGGTGTGAAGCTTCTTGATTCCAAAGATGGGAAATAATAGTTTATAAACAGTTTACTCTTGGAGATATATATGAGAGATAATAGTAATTTTAGAAAAAATGATCATAAAAATGATAGCAGGAATGGTAATAGAAAAGACGAAAGACATGGCAGAAGTCTTGGCAGAGTCTCAGATAGATATAACAGCAGGGAAGACGATAGAAAACGCCGCCCTGTAAGAGACATGGCAGATGATGCTGTGGACGAAGAGATTGAAGTTCCGGAGAATTCTCTTGCTATAGAAGGAAGAAATGCAGTAGTAGAAGCTTTTAGAAGTGGTAAGACCATAGACAAGCTCTACGTTCTAGATGGATGTACAGATGGCGCTGTATCTACTATCCGTCGTGAAGCCAAAAAGGCCGGAACTATCGTTAAGTTCGTTTCAAGAGAACGTCTTGATCAGATATCTATAACAGGTAAGCACCAGGGTGTTATCGCTTTTGCTGCAGCATATGATTATTCTGAGATAGAAGATATATTCAGCAAGGCAGAAGCTGAAGGAAAGGCTCCTTTTGTTCTTATTCTAGATAATATCGAAGATCCTCACAACCTTGGAGCTATCATCAGAAGTGCCAATGTTGCAGGAGCTCACGGCGTTATCATCCCTAAGAACCGCGCAGTCGGCCTTACAGCTACAGTTGCCAAGACTTCAGCAGGCGCTCTTAACTACACTCCTGTTGTAAAGGTTACCAATATATCCAAGACTATCGAAGATCTTAAAAAGCGCGGAATGTGGTTTGTATGTGCTGACATGGACGGAAAGCCTATGTATGATCTTGATCTTACAGGCCCTATCGGACTTGTTATAGGCAATGAAGGATCAGGCGTTAGCAGACTGGTAAGAGAAAAGTGTGATATGATCGCATCTATCCCTGTTAATGGTGAGATTGAATCTCTGAATGCTTCTGTTGCTGCCGGAGTACTCGCATACGAGATCGTACGTCAGCGCAGAATGAAGAAATAAGAGACGGATACAGATCTTACAGGTCGCGATCATTAGTATTTATAAACTAAGGCGTAAGACTTAATTCTGCATAATGTGGAATTTACTTTTACATTCAATCCATGATTAGTATAATGATAAAATGTACTTGCGTATTTGAATGATTTATGTTATTATTACAAAGCTGTCTATGTGGACAGCAGCACAGTCGGAAATTGTGCATTCAAAAAAGATGCGGAATTTTTCGAAAGTTTATTCAGATATAGAAAGGTGAGTAAAAAATGAAGCAGGATTTACAGCCAGAATTCTATCAGGCAACAGTTACATGCAACTGCGGCAATACTTTCACAGTAGGTTCCACAAAGAAGGAGATTCACGTAGAAATTTGTTCTAAGTGCCATCCATTCTACACTGGCCAGCAGAAGGCAGCTTCAGCTCGTGGTCGTATTGACAGATTCAACAAGAAGTACGGCATCAAGACAGAAGCTTAATAGAGCAAGACTTTGCTTGAGATTCAGTAAGGATCCAATGATGAGGTTGAGGCAAGAGCCTCAGCCTCATTTTTTATAGGTGCGCCCAAACGCGTACCTTCTGCAAATTACTAGATGGGGGATGACTATATATGAAAAAGAAGATTACCCATTATTCGGGAATTGGAGGACAGGCAGTACTTGAGGGGGTTATGATGCGCAATAAGGACCTTTATGCAGTCGCTGTTCGCAAACCCGATGGACAGGTACATGTCGAGATAGATGAGTATCATGGTGTTTTATCAGGATCACCTCTTCTTAGGATTCCGTTTATACGAGGAATTTTTGTTTTTATAGATTCACTTGTTCTTGGTACTAAGACTCTTAACAGATCTGCGGACTTTTACGAGGATGAAGAAGAGGATGCTACAGGCGCTGACAAGGCGGCTGATGCTGTTACGGGCGGTAATGGAGATAAGTTTTTCTCTGTTTTAACTACGATATTTGCATTTGCGCTTGCTATAGGTCTTTTTCTGATACTTCCCGAAAGACTGTCTGCATGGATGAATACTTACCTTCAGAGTCAGGCGCTTCAGGCTGTAGCTGAGGGTATTATAAGAATTGCTATCTTCATTTTGTATATTCTTGCTATCACACTTATGCCTGATATTAAGAGGCTTTTCAGATATCATGGAGCTGAACATAAGTGTATTAACTGCATCGAATCAGGGCTTCCGCTTACTGTATCCAATGTAAAGCGCTCCTCTAGATTCCACAAAAGATGCGGAAGCAGTTTTATACTATTTGTTCTTGTTGTAAGTATCATATTGTTTATGTTTATCAATACCGAAAGCGTAGCGATGAAGCTTCTGTATCGTATATTGCTTCTTCCTGTTGTTTCGGGCATATCCTACGAACTTATCCGTTTTGCAGGTAAAAGTGATAATCCGGTTATATCTATTATCTCTAAGCCGGGACTTCTTCTTCAGCGTCTGACTACCAAGGAGCCGGATGATTCGATGATCGAAGTCGGTATTGCTTCTGTAGAGGCTATTTTCGATTGGAGAACCTATCAGAAGGATGTTTTCGGATTTGATTTTGCTGATGAAGATGAGGAAGATGTTCTGGAATGATTTATTCAGATATTTATAAAAACGCATCCATTAGACTAAAGGAAGCCGGTGTGCCGGAGTATCAGCTCGACGCCCGGCTTCTTCTTGAATATGTATGCGGCACTGATTATAATACGCTTCTGGTTCATGGAGACAGGGATGTGTCGCCTGAAGAGGAAAAGAAGTATAATGAACTTATAGAAAAAAGAGCGTCCAGGGTTCCTCTTGCCTATATAGTAGGATATCAGGAATTTATGGGACTTACATTTGATGTTAATGAGAATGTACTTGTGCCCAATCAGGATACAGAGACTCTTGCAGAAGAAGCATTGAGAGAACTCTCTGACGGAATGCGCTTTATGGATCTTTGCACAGGATCCGGATGCGTTGCGCTTAGTATTCTTAATTATACCAATGATACAAGCTGTGTCATGACAGATATATCCGATAAGGCTATAGAAGTTGCGACAGGTAACAGAGACAGACTTGGCTTTAGCGATAGAGCTGAAATTGTTAAGACGGATCTTTTTCCACAAGATGATGATAAGAAGTTTGATATGATAGTATCAAATCCACCTTATATCAGAACTGATGTTATAGCCACGCTCCCTCCTGAAGTGGGCAAGGGCGAGCCGTATATAGCGCTTGACGGCGGACAAGACGGCCTTATATTCTATAGACGCATAATTGAAAATGCACCTAAATGGCTGTATACAAGTGGCTGGCTTATGATGGAGATAGGATATGATCAGGGCAATGCTGTTGCTGGCCTTATGAAAGATGGCGGATTCCATGAAGTGGAAGTCATAAAAGATCTGGGCGGCAATGACAGAGTTGTAAGAGGATGCCTGTATTAGTTTTGGTAAATTAATGTGATTGAATAGATTGGATTTATTATGTTAGATAAACTTGAAGCTATATTGCACAGATATGAAGAAATCGGAATGGTACTTACTGAACCTGATGTGGCATCAGATGCTGACAGATTCAGAAGACTTATGAAAGAACAAAGCGATCTTACACCACTTGTTGAGAAGTATTTAGAGTACAAAAAGTGTAAAGAAGCTATAGAAGACAGCATGCAGATGCTGGAAGAAGAGACAGATCCTGAGATGAGACAGATGCTCAAAGATGAGTGCAATGAAAACTCAGAAAGACTTCCTTTGCTTGAACAGGATCTTAAGATACTTCTGATACCTAAGAATCCGGATGATGATAAGAACGTAATCGTCGAGATAAGAGCAGGTGTAGGCGGAGATGAAGCTGCGCTCTTTGCTTCTGACCTATATCGTATGTATGTTAAATATGCTGAAAGTAAAGGCTTTAGAACATCACTTATCAACGTTGAAGAAATAGGTATAGGCGGAATGAAGACTGTAAGCTTCATGGTTGAAGGAAGCGGCGCCTATGCTAAGCTTAAATATGAAAGCGGAGTTCACAGAGTACAAAGAGTACCTGTTACAGAATCCGGCGGAAGAATTCATACATCTACAGCTACTGTAGCTGTTATGCCTGAGGTTGAGGATGATGTTGATATCGATATACCTCCGGAAGATGTTCGTATGGATATTACAAGAGCATCAGGTAATGGTGGTCAGGGAGTAAATACTACAGACTCTGCTGTAAGACTTACCCACCTTCCTACAGGTATAGTCATCTATTCACAGACAGAGCGATCACAGCTTCAGAATAAGGCTAAGGCATGGGCTCTTCTTCGTGCCAAGCTTTATGATCTTAAAATCCAGGAGCAGCACGACAGTGAAGCTGAGCTTAGACGCAGTCAGATAGGAACAGGAGACCGATCTGAGAAGATCCGTACATATAACTTCCCTCAGGGAAGAGTTACAGATCATAGGATCAAGGTTACACTTCACAGAATAGAAGATGTATTAAACGGTGATCTTGATGAACTCGTAGATGCTCTTACAACTGCAGATCAGGCTGCAAAGCTTCTGAAGATGCAGGAATGATCTTTTTTATAATGATTTATATATTACACTGGTGAGGTAATGTGGTGTTTAGATAGATGATCTGATATTCTTGATTTAGGAGGCTGGTCATGAATGCTGAGCTTAAACAGGAACTGATAGACTGGGGTGTTAACTGGGAAGAAGTTAAGAGACGTCTTGTAGGTAATGAAGATCTGGTTGAGAAGTTCATGCTCAAATTTATAGATGATCCTAGTATGGAAAGACTTAAAAAGGGCCTTGATAACAACGATCCCAAAGAAGCTTTCCAGGGAGCTCATGCCCTTAAAGGCGTAGCCTCAAACCTTGCTCTGGAAGGTTATGGCTTTCTTGATCAGATCAAAGAAATAACTGAGATCTTAAGACCCGAGAGAGTAGATAATGCTCCTCAAGTCTATGACAAGTTAAGACCGAAGTATGACGAGCTTATAAGAATTCTTAGTAAATATAAATGATACTTTTAATAAAACGCCTGTATAGTAGCAGATACTATGCGGGCGTTTTTAGCGTCATATGCGGCGATTGGATATCAAACAGATGCCTGAAAAGAATATTGAAAAGAATGCTTACTGCTTTCTTCGGGTTAGTGTGTATTATATTTCTTCAAATTCGATATTATGAGAAGCAAGGAACCTTTTTATGCTCTCATCCCAGATCTGTTCGTAAGACTTATCTAAAGAGAATGTTCTAATCGCAGCAGCACTTGTTATAGTGGTGATACCTTCTGCAAACTTAACATTAATAACAAATGCTACATCTCTACTTGTAAGAGCTGATCCCTTCTTTTCAAGAAGCGCATCAGTATGCTCAGGCTTAACCTGCATGATAAACTTAAATCCCAAAGGTGTATGACGCCCTTTAATAAGCTCAAAGCATACATTCTTAATATCACTCCATCTGGATAGCTCATAAGGAGCCTCTTCTGATACAAGATCTCCATAAAACTCTTTATTGATATGCCCATCTATTGTATAAGAGTTGCCGGTCTTAATAACCGCTTCTTCCAAAAGAAATTCATCAAAATCACTTCCCCTAAGCAAAGTGTTCATGAAATTTTTAGTATGAGTAATCTGTAAAACAATCATTTCTTTCCTCACAATAAAGATTAAGATCTCAAACTTCCCACTTGGCCGGTGACATGTCCGAGAAAACCTCGTCAAGGCATGC
>JAEEGI010020486.1_pt1 | contig 13236 bp, 15 predicted proteins | sample 8958751 | NCBI WGS metagenome assembly JAEEGI01 (sample SAMN16246545, study PRJNA631951) | gut metagenome | biome: gut microbiome; feature: rumen; material: KS-attached | host: Bos | place: Iran: Karaj | collected 2018-10
ATGGCAATGAATGTCCGCTTCTGCTCTGGCATTTCCTAATAATTCTCAAAAAACTGGCACAAAGATACGCATATTTCCCCGTATTTCGGTTATTTTGAGTATTTTTGCAACATTAATTAAGATAGACGCGTATGAAAGAGGTAAATATTGACCATGAAAAAGTAATGCCATTCGTCACAAATCGATGCAGAATATCCCAAATGTTTGGCAGTCTCGGCAACAATTCGTAATTTTGCAACGTGAAAACATAAATACATAGAATATCGAATCGCCCGATTACCAATGCGGCGTGATGATACCAATAGAAGAGAAGTGATGAAACAGGAAATTGATCCCAAGGACACCAATAGGGCCATCGCATTCGAGCTGTGGACGAAGTCGCCCATGCCGATGGTAACGTTCACTAAGACTTTCGACGTGACGAGGCTCTGCAAAGTGAGTCGGCAGCGCGGTATGAAATTCAACATGCTGCTCTGCTGGTGCATCGGCAAGGCAGCATCAGGGATAGAGGAGTTCTACACGTTGCCCCAGAACGGGAAGCTGTACAAATATGACCGTATGGCCATCAACATGATAGTGGACAACGAAATGGGCGGACTCAGTTTCTGCGACATTGCCGTCAGCGATGATCTGGAAGCGTTTAATGCCCATTACCTGCATCTGACAGAGGAAATCAGCCAGACTTGTTTGGACATATTAGACGATGGAGCTGCGATAGTCGGCACGTCGGCAGTGACAGGCACGGAACTCGACGGCATCGTCAACCAGTACAGCGGCATCTACAACAACCCCTTCCTTGCCTGGGGTCGTTACCACAAAGGCTGGCTGAAGACAACCTTACCCATTTCCTTCCAATTCCATCACGCCCAGATGGACGGCTCGCACGCCGCCCGATTCTTAGAAGAACTTCAAAAAACAATCAATACGATATGAATATACTGATTCTCTCAGGTAGCCCTCGGAAGTGCGGCAATACAGATTTATTGGTTGAGGCATTCGTCAAAGGAGCCACGCAGAAACACCATGTAGAAGTAGTGTCTGTACGCGATTACAAGATCAAACCCTGTATGGGCTGTAACGCCTGTTTCAAGAGCAAAGACAATACTTGTGCTCAGAAGGACGATATGACGCTCATCTATGAGAAGATGAGCCTGGCCGATATGCTGGTAATTGCTTCGCCTGTGTATTTCTACGGACTGAGTGCACAAATGAAAGCCGTCATTGATCGCTGTCATAATCCCATCAGGGATACGTTCCACATCAAGAAGATGGCACTCTTGCTTGTAGGCGCTGCCACACTTCCCGAACTCTTCGACAGCATCCTCGCGCAATACCAACTCTGCCTGAACTTCTTCAAGTTGGAGGATGCCGGTCGTGTGTTAGTTCGTGGCGTTAAGGATAAGGGCGACATTAAAAACACCAATGCCTTGAACGAAGCATTTGAATTAGGACAGAGTATATGATGACACTTCGACCATTCAATATCAACGATGCTCCGACGATTCTGAGTTGGTGTAAGGATAAGCATGCTTTCCGGCTTTGGAGTGCTGACAGGTACAAAGAATTCCCTGCTCAGCCTGAGGAGATGATAGAGCAGTACGAGGGAGAAAACATGTATCCGCTCACGGCTGTAGCTGATGATGAGATTGTCGGGCATATCCTATTGAGATTCCCCTCGGAGGATAAAAGTGTCATCCGATTCGGCTTTGTCATCGTGGACGATTCGAAACGAGGCATGGGATATGGCAGGCGACTTCTCCAACTTGCCATCGATCATGCATGTAATCAGATGGGCGTAAAGACCATTACTCTGGGAGTTTTTGCAGATAATCCTTCTGCCCTTAAATGCTATCAGTCAGTAGGTTTCAAGATTACAGGTGAAGATTCCTACATGATTGATGGCGAGAAATGGAAAGGATATGAGATGAAGTATGTCAACTATATACAAAAAGCCATCTGTACCGGTCACATGGTCACAGCTGTGACCATGTGACCTTTCTATCTTGACAGTTGCTTTAATTACTATATAAATACTTGAATAACAGTATATTATATCATTATCTTATATTTATTTACTCCCTTGTGGTCACATGGTCACAGTTGTGACCGTGACCGTCTTTCTGTGGATATTAGGCCTCGCAGGGGGGAAACATTAAGGCTCATAGGGAAGAAACCTATGGGTAACAGGGAGAAAGACGGTACCTTTCTATTGTTCGCTTATACGCAAATGATTGTGTGCCTATACGCAAACGACTGTGCGACTATACTCAAATTGAAACGCTTTTCAAAACGATGAACAATGTATACTCGCTTCATCACGCCATTGACTATCGTCTTTGTCCGTCACGACTCGGCAAAGTCCAAGTAAACTTGTCTCTTTGCTCTCACTGTTTCGTCCATTCGTCACAAAAACATGCAATTCATCCCAGAAATGGGGTGGATTGCAACTTTTTTATGGGTTATTAGCATCAAACTGGCAAAACATTTAAATTGAAAAGAAATGAAAAAGTTAAGTTTGAAAATGGTAGCTATGACAGCTGCAATGATGATGTGTTTAACAGCCGATGCAAACCGATGGAGCAGCGAGGACAGAGCGATGCTTGCATCAGATATGTCGAGTCGCGACAGAGGTCGAGCTGTGCTCAAGACTGAGGATGTAGGTGGACGTGTAATTGACATGCAGGGTGAACCTCTGCCATTTGTAAGTGTGGCCCTGCTCACGGCCGACTCTACTTATATACAAGGTGCAACGAGCGATGTGGATGGATTTTTCCAGATTAACACTGGCTGCGCCTGCTGCATCCTGCGATTCTCGTATATCGGATATCGTACCAAGTATGTGAACGTTGAAGGTTCGGAAATAGGTACCATCCAGATGGAGGAGGACCAGACGTTGCTGAATGAGATAGTGGTGAAGGGACAGATGCCAAAAACCAAACTGACAGGCAACTCGATGATAACCACCATTCAGGGAACTATCTTAGGTCAGTCGGGTACAGCCAAGGAAATGCTGTCCAAGGTACCAGGAATGACGCTGAAGGGCGATGAACTCGAAGTGCTGGGCAAAGGCACACCTGTCATCTATATCAACGGAAGAAAGATGCAAGATAAGGACGAACTGAAACGACTGCGTTCGGAGGAAATACAGAGCGTAGAGGTGATAACCAATCCTGGTGCGCAGTTCGATGCCACCATTTCGGCGATAGTACGTATCACGACTGTTCGCCGCGAGGGGGCTGGTTTCGGCTTCGACCTGATGGCAGCCAACAACCAGGATCTGGCGTTTGGTTTCAGCAATCCCAGCACCACGCTGAACCTGCGTTATCGCCACAACAACCTGGATTTGTTTGGTATGGTGAACTATTGGACGTGGGATAGTCCTAACGACCTGCATATTACGCAATCTACATTCTTAGCAGAGCTAAGCGGCAAAGCCGAGCGTCTCCAGGCCAATGAAGGCATCAGGAATATTCTTCAGGATAGCCACATGCGTAACGACTGGCACGGAGAGGGTCTGAACTACAACCTGGGCTTTAATTGGCAGATTAACGACAAGCACTCGCTGGGTGCCAGAGTGGAGCGCCACAACCAGTTTAAAACGTATAACGACATGTGGGTAGAGACTGAAAACAATCTCACAGGTCGCGACCTTTCGCACCAGGGCGGTCATACACACTACCCCTATAACTGGCAGGGTAATGCCTATTATAACGGTCAGGTGGGTAAACTGAACATCGACCTGAACGTGGATTTCCTGACGGATAAGGAGAATGACGATAACCAGATAGATGTGTATTTACCGGAAACCCAGACTATGCAACAGAACTCACATATATCATCGCAACTTTGGGCTACCAAACTGGTGCTGAGCTATCCTGTATGGAAAGGCCAGTTGCAGGCTGGAACGGAGATGAGTTTTGTAAAGCGACAGAGCAGTACGTCGATTACCAACTATCCTCTCCCCTCTACTGATGCGGATGTAAAGGAGAACAATGTGGCTGCCTTTTTGGTTTATAATGCCAACTTGGAGAAATATGGAACTGTAAGTGCCGGACTGCGTTACGAGCATGTGGGGTTCGACTATATGGACAACTTGGATGCCGAGAACAATATAACGCGCTATCAGGACGAGTTCTTCCCTAATATCACATGGTCAAAGCAGTTTGGAGCCATCCAGACCTCGCTGAGTTATACTATGAAAACCGTGCGTCCTAACTACAGCGTACTAAGCGACCATATTTACTATCTGAACTCGTTTACCCTGTCGCAGGGCGACTCGAAACTAAAGAATGCTATCATGCAGGAGGTGAGCATCAATGCCCGTTGGAAGTTGATTAACCTGTTTGCTGCCTACGAGCGTCGCGATAACACCATTACACAGGTTCCAATGGCCTATAACAACGAGGGTATCATGCTGCTGAAGCAGGCCAATCTGTCTGATCCCGTTCGCAATCTGGCCATCTTCCTTTCGGCCAATCCCACTTGGGGCGTATATAGCCCAAGTTGGACGATCGGCGGACAGAAGTTCTGGAACACAATGACTTACGACGATCCTCGTAGCGCCACAGGCAAGACGGATGTGACCTTCACCAAGCCCATCTTCTTCTTCGACCTGAACAACACCTTCCGCTTTAAGCACAGCTGGCAGTTGGAAGCTAACGCTAACATTCAGACCAAGGGTGATGTACTGAACTACCGTATTCTCTCGCCTTCATACAACCTTGGTTTTGTGGTACAGAAATGCTGGCTGAAGAACGATGCCCTGTGCCTGCGTGCCAGCATCAGCGATGTGTTCCAGCGTAGCGTACAGGATATGGCTCATGATTGTGGTTTCTTCTACACTGTACAGAAAACACGAAGCCGTAGCCACCGTCTGGATATCTCTATCCGCTACACCTTCAACGCTCAGAAGAGTAAATATAAGGGAACAGGTGCCGGTAAAGCTGAGCAGCAGCGAATGGGTAGTAATTAGCTATTCATCACAAATCAGTGCAGTTTATCCCAAATGTTTGGTTGTCTCGGCAATTATGCGTACCTTTGCGGTTGAAAATATTAATCAGAAAGAAAATGAATATACTGATAATTAACGGAAGTCCGCGAAAGAAGGGACTGATTTCGCAGATGCTCGGCATCATGCGGGAAGAGGCGGAGAAACGAGGCGACACGGTGGAGATGGTTTATACCAACGACCTGACCGTGAAGCCCTGTACGGGTTGTATGGCCTGCCGCACGAAGGAGAAATGCGTACTTGCTGAGGACGATTCGCAGCGTGTGCTGAAGATGATGCAGCAGGCCGATGCCATCATCATGGGTGCGCCCTGCTATTGGGGAAACATCCCTGGGCAGATGAAGCTGATGTTCGACCGTCAGGTTTATGGCATGATGCGCGATACAGCGCGCTTTCCAGAGCCGCTGATGAAAGGCAAGAAATGCATCCTTGTCAGCACCTGCACTACGCCCTGGCCTTGGAACATCCTTTTCAAACAGTCGCGTGGCGCCATACGTGCCATGAGGGAGATTGCCCGCTATGCCGGATTCAAGATCGTGAAGACCATCGAGCGCGGCGGCACAGCAATGCATCCGGAACTGACAGAGAATGATAAACAGAAGTGTCATAAAGCAATAGAGTTGTTTAATTAATTGATTTTAAATCGCAATGAAAAGATGCAGATATATCAAGAGTAACGCATTTACGGCTGGGGCCTCGCTCGGCAATCCGGCTGCGTGCGTCTTTACGGACGAGGAAACGTTGTCGCCAGAGCAGATGCAGGCCGTGGCGAGAGAGCACAAGGGCTTTGTGATGGAAGTCGTATTTTGTAGTCAGTCCGACGTGGCCGACTGCAAGCTGACCTATTATTCGTCGGAGTGCGAGGTGGACTTCTGCGGTCACGGCACCATCGCCACGATGTATTCGATGATCAAGGACGATCCTGTGCTCAGGTCTAAACCTGTCGTCAAGGTCGAAACCAACCGCAAGGGAATCGTCGAGGTGTTCAATGCCATTGACACGGAGGATGCTGTGTATATCACCGCTCCCGATCCTATCGAGCATCCCATGAATCTGACAATCGACGCCATCGGAAAGGCGCTAGGACTGAATCATGGAGCTATCCGACAGGATCTTCCCATCCGCATCATCGATGCAGGACTGCGCACGCTGATTGTGCCGATAGATGATTTGGAAACAGAAATTTCCGTTTTTCCCAACGAACATCAGCTGAAGATCTTCTGCGAGGGGAACGGCATCGACATCATTCTTATTTTCTCGAAAGAGACTGCCGATGCTGACGCATTCGCTCACACGAGAGTCTTCGCCCCCAAATTCGGCTATCTCGAAGATCCTGCCACAGGTTCAGGCAACAGTGCCTTCGCCAACTACCTGCTGAGTGAAAACCTATGGAATGGTGACCCCATTACTATCGAGCAAGGTGGCAATGACCGTATTTTTAATTCGGTAAAGCTAAAGCATGAAAACGGCCAAGTGCTGTTCGGCGGCAAGGCCACAGTCAAAATCGAAGGAGATTATATATTATGATGACACTTAGACCATTCAACATCAACGATGCTCCGACCGTTCTGAGCTGGTGTAAGGATAAGCATGCCTTCCGGCTTTGGAGTGCTGACAGATATAAGGATTTCCCAGCCATGCCTGGGGAAATGGTGAGGCAATACGACGGACAGAACATGCATCCTCTTACGGCAATTGTTGATAATATTATCATCGGGCATATCCTGTTGAGATATCCATCAGAGGACAATAATGTCATCCGCTTCGGCTTTGTGATAGTTGACGACTCGAAACGGGGCAAAGGCTATGGCAAGCAAATGCTACGTCTCGCCATTGATTATGCGCAGCAGGAACTGGGAGCCATGCGCATCACCCTCGGTGTGTTTTGTGACAATCTTTCCGCTGTAGAATGTTATAAATCAGTAGGCTTCCGCATCATCGGAATAGATTCTTATGTGATTGATGGTGAGGAATGGAAAGGTTTTGAAATGGAATTAAACAAGTAAATATTATGTAGCAGCAGTGGCCACGTTTGCCGCCATTCATGAAAACGGTCGTTATTCCCCGATAATCGTTACCACCAGCCTTCTGGCTCCGCCATAGTTGCGGTACTCACAAAAATAGATGCCCTGCCAGGTGCCCAGGTTCAGGCGGCCGTTGGTGACGGGAATCGTCAGACTGACACCGCTCAGCGTCGACTTGGCATGGGCAGGCATGTCGTCGGAACCTTCCAGCGTATGTTCATACTCGGGCCTGTTCTCAGGCACCAGACGGTTGAATATGGTCTCCATGTCGACCCTCACGTCGGGGTCGGCATTTTCGTTGATGCTCAGTCCGCAGCTGGTATGCTTGCAGAAGATGTTGACGATGCCCGTTGCGGGCAGCGCAGGCAACTGGCGCACAATCTCGCCCGTCACCAGATGGAAGCCCCTCGACTTGGGCTTCAGCGTGATTTCTACCTGACTGACCATTATTTCTTCCAGGCATTCACCACCTCGCCGATGTACATCGTGTGCACGCCAGCGGGGAAGTTGCGGTACATATTCTTGGGCGCATCACTCTTGAAATACTGGGGGTCGAAGGGTGCGGCATACATAATCCTGCACTCAATCACCATCTCGGCCTCCGTGTAGTAGGGCGTGCCGTTCTCGGTAAAGGCCGTGTGCAGCCCCAGCGCCTTTGCCTTGTCGCCGTCCCTTCCGCTCTGTCGTCCCATATAGTTGAGCACATTGCTGTGGGCCACGTCGAAGGCCATCACCGTGAAATATTCCGAGCGGTCCATGAACTCCTTGGTGTAGCGCTTCTCGGCCACATACACGGTCAGCGCCGTGCGCCCCCATAGTGTGCCTATTCCGCCCCACCCTATCGTCATGGCGTTGCTCTTCTCGCGGTCGCCGGCAGCCAGCAGCTCGGCATCGTGGAACCATTGGAAACCATTCTCCGCGAAGTCTTCCCTCACGTTGAATTTCTTGAACCCGTTCTCTTCCTGGGCAGAGACGGACATTGCGGCAAACAGCATCACCGATGCCATCACAGCCTTGATAACAGTGCTATACTTCATAAACTATCATAAAAGGTAATCATAACTCTGAACTATGAATTCTGAACTCTAAACTAGAAAGGTTCCATGTGCAGGGTGACGTGCGTGTTATTGCCGAAACGCTCCTTCAGTTTCCGCTCGATGGTGGTGGCACGCTCGTGCACGGTTTCCAGCGGCAGCCGTCCGTCCATCCTCACATGGGCCTCAATGGCAATGCGGTTGCCAATGCGGCGCGTGCGCAGGTTATGCGGCTGGCGCACATCGCCGAACGACAGGATAATCTGCTCTATCTCCTGCTCCGTTTCCGCCGGCAGCGAGCTCTCCGTCAGTTCGTTGATGCTCGTCTTCAGCAGTTCGTAGGCCACCTTCATCAGCATCAGTCCCACCACCACCGAGGCCAGCGGGTCGAACACCGCCCAGTGCTGTCCCAGCCATAGCGCCAGACCGATACCCGCGGCGGCACCTACCGACGAGAGCGCGTCGCTGCGATGGTGCCATGCGTTGGCAATCATCACCTGCGAGTCGAGCTTGCGCCCCCGGCGCGCCGTGTACTGATAGAGCAGCTCCTTAATCACTACCGACAGCACAGCCGCCCACAGCGCAATCCATCCCGGCGACTCCAGCTCAGCGCCGCCCCACCATGCCCACAGCTTCAGCGCCCCCGACACCACGATGCCCGTGGCCGCCGCCACTAGCGCCAGTCCTATCAGGAACGAGGCAATGGTCTCGAACTTGCCGTGGCCATAGTCGTGCGACGTGTCCTGCGGCTTGGCGCTGATGCTCACAAACACCAGCACCAGAATGTCGGTCACGAAGTCCGAGAGCGAGTGCACGGCATCTGCAATCATGGCCGAGCTGTTGCCCATCACGCCGGCAATGAACTTAAAGGTCAGCAGTGCCGCATTGCCCGCACTGCCCACCAGCGTCACCTTGTATATTTCCTTCTCTCGCGTCATTCGTCAGAATTATTTCAGGGCAATGTTTTTTTTGTGGCTAACGAATCCCTCCCCTTAGAAAGGGGAGGTCAGGAGGGGTTGATTTTCTATCGCTTATTTGCCGCAGAGATAATCAACCACCCCCAGCCCCTCCTTTCCAAGGAGGGGGGTACCCACATGCATTAACATAGCCCCATTTTTCCGCCTGCAAAGTTACGGATAAGCGAGAACAAAACCAAAGAAAGCTTGCTTTATTTTGTTTTGTCGAACGTAAGTAACTTCACGGAGGAACGACGTAAAGTTACGATTAAGCGAGCACAAAACAAAAAAAACTGGTTTTATTTTGTTTTGTCGAGCGCAAGTAACTTCACGGAGGAACGACGTAAAGTTACGGATAAGTGAGCACAAAACCAAATAGAACTTGTTCTAATTTGCAAATATCCAAAAATATTCTTACATTTGCACCGAAAGCACCAGTAATGGTCGCTCCGCTCGAAATTATCTTAAAAATTTAATCAAAAATTTATACGGAGGCAAGAACAATATGAAAAAACACTTTTGCTTACTTATCCTCGCACTCATTGCGACGGCTGCCAGCGCACAGCCACTGTTGAGAACACATGTAGAGACCGGCGACGTGGAAGGCGTGCCCGACGGCCCCCTCGCCGTCTATAAGGCCATCCCCTATGCAGCACCGCCCGTGGGCGACCTGCGCTGGCGGGCACCCCAGCCTGCCAAGCCATGGACCGGCGTCAGAGTGTGCAACCAGTTCGGTCCCATGCCACCGCAGCCCACGCGCCCGGGGCGCACGGCCGACATGATGAGCGAAGACTGCCTCTACCTCGGCATTGCCACCCCCGCCACCTCTGCTGCCGACCGCCTGCCCGTCATGGTATGGATTCACGGCGGCGGATTCCAGACCGAGCACTATGCCGGCGACCTGTGGCGCCACCTCGCCCTGCGCGGAGTGGTCATCGTCAGCATCGAATACCGCACCGGAGCCCTCGGCTTCATGGCCCATCCCGAACTCACCAAGGAAGACCCCGGCCACCACACCGGCAACTACGGCCTGCTCGACCAGATATTCGCCCTGCAGTGGGTGCAGCGCAACATCGCCAACTTCGGCGGCGACCCCTCGTGCGTCACCATCTTCGGCGAGAGCGCCGGAGCCATCAGCTGCAGCATGCTCTGCGCCTCACCACTGGCCCGCGGACTCTTCCACCGCTGCATCAGCCAGAGCGGCGGCTCGTTTGCCCCATGGACCGACCAGCCACGCTCGCTGGGCATGGACGCCTCGCAGAAAGGAGCCGAGCAGCAGGGCCTCGCCTTCCAGCGCCACCTCAAGAAGAAGAACCTCAAGCAGCTGCGCAAGATGGACGCCATGGCCCTCTGCGACGGTAACGTGGGCTTCGGCGGCTTCTGGCCCTGCGTCGACGGCTACGTCATCACCGACGACCAGTACCGACTCTACGAGCGCGGCCAGTACAACGACGTGCCCGTCATCGCCATGACCAACTCCGACGAGGGCGCCCTCTTCACCCCCGGCAACATCAAGGCCGAGAACTACCAGAAGTCGGCCCGCATGATGTTTGGCGACATGGCCGACGAAGCCCTGAAAGTATATCCCTGCAACACCGACGACGAAGCCTTCCATGCCAACGGCGACGCCTTCCGCGACATCGGCTTCGCATGGCCCTCCTACGCATGGGTAAGCCTGCAGGCCAAGACCGGCCACAGCGGAGCCTACGCCGCCTACCTGGCACAGCCCTCCACCCGCAGCTTCTCGCAAGACCCCCGTCGCCGCGGCGTGGCCCATGCCGACGACATCATGTACCTGAACGGCTTCTTCCTCACCCAGGCAGCTGAATATCCCGCCGAGGCCGCCGTCGCCGAAATCATCCAGCAGTACTGGATAAACTTTGCCAAGACCGGCAACCCCAACGGCAAGGGACTGCCCTACTGGCCCACGTTCGACGACTCCAAGCCCACCACCATGCAGTTCTCCAACGGCGCCTCGCTCATCATGCGCCCCAACCGCGAGCAGATAGACTTCGTTGACCGCTTCTTCAAGGCCAAGCGCCAGCAGGCCGAGAGCCTGAGAAAGAAACCCTGACAACCCTCTGCCACCATGAAGACGCCTACTCTGTTCCGCGAATATATATGGCTGGTGAACACCATCTACAAGGCCCGCGCCATTACCCTGGCCGAAATCAACCGCCTGTGGCTGAAGACGGAGATGAGCGAGGGAATACCGTTGTCGCGCACCACCTTCCACCGTCACCGGAATGCCATCGAAGACATCTTCGGACTCATCATCGACTGTAACAAAAAGAACGGCAACAAATACTACATCAGCAACGGTCATGAAACTACAAGATATTGATATTCATTTCGACGTTCAGACGGATAGCAAAGGGAAAGATCCTGATTCTGCCAGTCCGACTTTGAGAGCATACCATCAGTTGCTTTGGAGCAAACCATTACCTAATGGACAGGAAATGAAACTAGAAATTGAGAAAAATTGTCTGAAGTGGGGCGACATATGGTTTGGTTGTGATTCTATAACTGCCAGTTTCTTACACTGGCGATTCCCTCTGAAGGAATATGTAGAGCAACATATCCCCGATTTCACAGAGTGGAAGAAAGATTATTGGCATAAAACCTATACGATAGGTGGCTCTATCATATTTCCTATGCATAGATGGAGTATGAATCAAGCACGAGGTTGTAGTGTGAAGATATGCGACAGGTGGGATTTGACTCTTGAATGTATTCGCAGATTCTACGCTGGTGAACCTACACCATTGGATAAAGCCTTGGAAAAAGACAGAGAATTCTTTAACTTGTTTGTTGACTTCAAAGGCTATGTTGATTTCTTCCTGCTTCAGGATTGTGTGGATGAGAATTACAACGTTAAGTTTGCGCTTGAAACACCTCGATTCATCAGTATGCCTATGCCAAAGACTCTAGATGAATACCATATGTGGATTGATTCTCAAATCGACTTCGTAACAAAACGAGGGAATAGGATTGAGGAGTATATACAAAAGACCTAATAACTATAAAAAAAACGATGATAGATTATGATAACAGTTGAAGATGCACTGCGCATTGCGCTGAAAGCGCATGAAGGACAGAAGGATTTGGATGGGAACCCCGTGATACTGCACCCTATGGCGGTGGCCGTTGCGGGGAGAAATCGCGAGGAACAGGTGGCGGGACTGCTACACGACGTAGTGGAGGATACGGGCATGACGTTCGACGACCTGCTGCGGCTTGGAGTGGACGAAACGATTGTGGATGCGCTGCGACTGCTGACCCACACGGACGATATGACCTACGAGGAGTATGTGAACCGCATCGCGACATCGGGCAACGACATTGCCCTGCATGTGAAATACAACGACCTGCAGCACAACCTAAAGCGCGGCAGGGCCGGAGGTCACTCCAAACAGGTGGCTAAACACGAGAAGGCACTTGCAGTAATCGGGCCGCTGATCTGAAAAACCGGTGGCAGAACTTATGTTTTACTGAATCGGACAGAGGGTGGGAGTGATGAACTTTGGATTCGTCGTGGGGCTTGGCGTCGAGGCACTCGTCGGGATAGCCGACGAAGAAATCTCCCCGCTGTTCGCCCAAGCACACGGTATCGACAACATCATGCTCCCCGAGGGCTGGTAATATCGACTACCCAAGGAAACCAGTTATAAGAAAACTGGGAATTTGTTAAATAAAGTCTGAATTTTAGGGGTCAAAATTCGCGTATTAGTCACTAAAACACCCAACGGGACGCAAATACGCGATTTTTGAAGATGCTGATGTAAACGGTTGGGAATAAGTTTTTTAGGAAGATTTTCGTAGATTTTTGATATCGGAATGAATCAAAAAGCCTATCTTTTTCCCAATTTTCTCTAGAGAATTTTCTTGAAATCCCTATCTTTTGCAAATGAAAAACCTATCTTTTGATGGTAAATAACGCTCTTTTTACTCATTGGAAGGAAAAAAACCACTGATTATTTGTGGTTTTTTTCCGTTTCAAAATACCTTTTTTCAGTTTTTAAGCCGCTATTTTTCTCTAGACTGAAAAAACCCGTTGTCGGAAATATTTACCAAAAAACGGCTTATGCTAATGAGCATTTGAGGTCTGAATCAAGTTGAGTGTGAATTCCAGCTGCGTGTCAATCCCCGCCATAAAATCTCCCACTGTTTGTGCCACTTCGTAATGTGGAGGTACACCGCGCCCCTCTAATGGG
>JAEEGI010020488.1_pt1 | contig 13236 bp, 13 predicted proteins | sample 8958751 | NCBI WGS metagenome assembly JAEEGI01 (sample SAMN16246545, study PRJNA631951) | gut metagenome | biome: gut microbiome; feature: rumen; material: KS-attached | host: Bos | place: Iran: Karaj | collected 2018-10
TTCTAATTACGCTATCTTTATAATCAACTTCACCAGAAACAGTGGCATATGTTTTTATGCCATTAGCTGATTCTTTTAATAATTGATTAATATAAACGTATTCTCCATCATTAACATAGACAGTATCACCTTCTTTTGTGTATACCTCTACATTCTCTGGATCTAAGTATTCAACCTTAGAAATAGCAATTTTCTTTTCATCATTGTTAAACTTATAAGTTAACTCCATACCTTGCACCACACTTTACATACTTTTATTCTTTTCTTCTAAATATTTCTTCAAGTCAACAGCAACATCATGAGGAATAATTTTATCAAATTCTTCCAAAGAAGCTTGCTCCATTTTAGCAATACTTCCAAATTTTTTAATTAATGCTTTCTTTCTAGTTGGACCAATACCCTCTACTTGATCGAGTACACTACTAATGCTTCCTTTGCTTCGAAGTTGCCTATGGTACGCAATAGTAAACCTATGTACTTCATCTTGCATTCTTGTTAGATAATGAAATACATTACTCATTCTATCTATATTTATAACACTTAAATCACAAAATATCAAGTCATTGGTTCTATGTTTATCGTTTTTCTTAAGCCCCACTACCATGATATTTAAATTCAGTAAATTAAGCACTTCTTGAGCTGCCCTTATTTGATTTTCTCCACCATCTACAATAATCAAGTCAGGTAGTGTTGTTTTATCAACTAACGCTTTTTGATACCTACGATATATTACTTCTTTCATCGTATTGTAATCATCATTAACATCAACTGAAACCTTATATTTACGATATTCGTTTTTAGCAGGTTTTCCATCAATAAAAACAACCATTCCCGAAACAGAAAAAGATCCAAATAAATTTGAATTATCAAAAATATCAATTCTATTTAAATTATCAATGCCTAATATCTCAGCCAATTCATCATTCGCTTTTGTAGTTCTATCTTCTTGCTTAATTATTTCTTCAAATTTGTTTTCCAAATTCAATTTAGCATTTCCATAAGCCATCTTTATTAATTCTTTTTTAATTCCTTTTTGTGGAACTACAACATTAGTATTTACAATGCTTTTGATATTATCTTCATTTAACGTATCAGGTATTAATATCTCTTTAGGTATTTCATTTTTGCTATAAAATTGTGCAATATAATCTTCTACATCATCCACTATTTCTAAATTAAGTGGATATATTACATTTTTATGATTTAATAATTTACCATTTCTAATAAATAATATCTCTATAGATAAATAACCATTATCGACATAATACGCAATAACATCTCTATTAATAAAATCATGTAACTCAACTTTTTGTTTAGACAATACAATATCTATATATTCTAATTCTTTCTTTAAATCCAAAGCCATTTCAAAATTAAGATTATCACTATAGTTATTAATCTTTTCTAATATTTTATTCCTAACTATTTCGTCATTACCACGCAAAAATGATAATATTTCCTCTTCCATCTCATTAAGCTTATCTTGATTCACTTTATTAACACAATATCCCAAGCATTCTCCAATATGATAATAAAGACATAATTCTTTTGGATTACCTTCACATTTTTTTAAAGGATATAATCTATTCAATAAATTAACTATTCTTCTAGCAGCATAAGCATTTGGATATGGTCCAAATAACATCTTATTATCTTTTTTACGTATGTTTAAATATCTAGATATTTTAAGTCTTGGATATGGTTTGCTTATATATTCGATATATGGATAACTCTTATCATCCATTAGCATAATATTATATTTTGGTTTTAACTCTTTAATTAAATTAATCTCTATAATAAAAGCTTCTAATTCAGATGATGCAACTATATATTGAAAATCATCAATTAAACTTACCATCTTAGCTGTTTTACCAGTATGTACTCTATTAAAATATGAAGATAATCTCTTATGTAAATCTTTAGCTTTTCCAACATATATTACTATTCCGTTTTTATCTTTCATTTGATAAGAGCCGGGTTTATGTGGAACTAAAGATAGTTTGTCTTTAAATCTCATCTCTAACCTCCATATTATCAAGATAATTAAATAATCCAATACAGCCATCATATATTTCATTATATGCAGTTTCAAAATCTCCTGTATACCAAGGATCATCTATATCTTTTAAATTATTAGTGTATTCAAGTAATAAATGTATTTTATTTAAAGGGTCATCACCAAATAAATCCAAAACATCTCGTTTATTTTTCTCTTCCATCACAATAATAAAATCATAATCATCATAATCACTACTCTTTAATTGTGTAGCTCTATGTTTTTCTATAGAAACCCCTTCTTGTAATAATTTTTCTTTAGCATATGGATAAATATCATTACCAATTTCTTCCATACTAGTAGCTCTTGATACACAATTAAATTTATATCTTTTATTGTTTTTATACATCAAATCTTTAAATATCATCTCAGCCATAGGACTTCGACATATATTACCATAACAAACAAATACAACGTTATACATAATATCCACCAACTTAAAATATCAATAAACTAAGAAAATTATAGCATATTTTATGATATAATACTCATGTGATAACTATGAAATTATTAAATGAATCAAAAATTGAAATTAAAAAATCCAAATTTATTGGACTGGCTTATGAAGTAGAAACAATAGAAGATGTAAAAGAAACAATTAAAAAAGTACAAGAAGAACATAAAAAAGCGAGACATACACCATATGCATATATCCTTTCTAACACTGCCGGTAAAAGCGATGATAAAGAACCGACTAATACTGCAGGACTACCAATATATAATCTACTTGAAATGCGTGGATTAAAAAATATCTTAGCAATTGTCGTAAGATATTTTGGTGGGACCAAACTAGGTGCTGGCAACCTTTTAAGAGCATATCTAGAAGCAGCCAAAGAAGCAATAAAAGACCTATAAAGGTCTTTTTTAAATTAGTATATCGTCTATTTCTTTACGTGGTCTCATATGAGGATCCTGATCCTTTTCACCTACCCCAATACAAGATACACATTCTAGATCAGTATTTAATACTTTTTTTATTTCTTCTTTAATATTATCAGTATTAGCAATCCATAAAGTTCCTAATCCTATATCTGTTAAATATAAAATAATATTTTCTATAAATGCTCCAATCGAAAGAACATCATGATCCCTATTCTCTTTGACTTGATTATCAATAAAAACAACTAATAGAGATGGCACTTCTCTGATTATTCCTGCCGTATTAGGACCAGTATGTCCTTCAATATCTTTTGTTTTATTATATAATTCATCTGCAATTCTATTTTTTTCTTCGGTTGTAGCTATCCTAATTTTCCAAGGCTGTCTATTATGAGCACTAGGTGCCATAATACCATATTTAATAGCTTCTTTTAATATAGTTTCATCAACCTTAGAATCCTTATACTTTCTAATGCTTCTTCTCATTTCTAATACACTTTTAAACTCCATAATATCACCATTTATATTATACCATTATATGCCCAAAATTTGACTAAAAAATGCCAAAATGATAGGATATTTCACATAAAAAGGGGGTTGTTTCAATGAATGCATTAGACATCGAAAGATACCAAAATGAAATAGCACAACTATCAGATGATCCACAAATCATCGCTTTATTTAGTGAAATACCCCAAATGGACGAAAAGACATATAATAAAACAGCATATTTTGCAGCTGAAAAAGAATATGAAAAATACATTTCAGATGGTAATGGTATTCCTCAGGGCTTTTATACCATTTTAGAAGATTCAATTGCTTCAAACGGAGTACTAAGAACAATAAAGAACTACAAAAATCAAATAGACATTATATGCAAAATATCAGGATTAACAACACAAGATATAATAAAACTATTAAAAACAATAGATAATAAAGAATTAGCAGAAGGAATAATGTCTAGTAAAGTAAAAGCAAGAGCAGATTTAAGAGAACTAATTAGAAAAACAATTGCAACATATAAAGAAAACTTTATAAAAACAATAGTAGAAAGAAAACAAGAAGAATATCAAAAAAGATTAAAACAAGTAGTCAGAAAAGAAGAATCAAACGAAGCATTTATAAATGATTTTATCGAAAGAATTGAAAAACATCCACAAAATTTAGAAGGATTAAGAAAAATAATCGAAAAGAAATTAAATATCCAAATTACTTTAGAACAAGCATCACAAATCTTACGATTTGCTTTCCAAAAAAATCCAGTAGATAATATAGCTAGTTTTCTTGGGATAACAGAAGAAGAAGAGTCGTATGGAAAATATGCACAAAGACTAACAGACAAATTTGAACCCATAATAAATGCTAATCCAACCATTTTATTAAATGATGCAAAAAAAGCTTTAGTAATAGAATATTTAAATATATTAGTACAAATAAAAAAAGAAAATGGAACATCAACAGAATTATCATCATATAGATTAAAATTTACTAAAGATGAATTAGAACTATTTGAGCAAATTGCCGTCTTTATGAATAAGTGTAATGCAAGAGTAACACTTAAAAATAATAAAATAGTATTTACATATGATAAAAGAATAATAGAACAATACAAGAGCAACTTATCAATTTCTAAAAAGAAAAAAATTATAAAAAGTATTCAAAGACAAATTTACTCTGCGTATTTAAAAGAACAAAAAGCTATCGAACAAATAACACAACAATCTCCAGGTAGAAGTAATGTTGTAAAATTAACTTACGAATATGTAATTGACGAAATCAAATGGTTAAATATAGAATTGATAAAAGATTTAATCGATAAAATAGATATATCAAACTTATCAGAGAAAGAATATATCGAATTATATAAACTGTTAAATGAAAAAGGATTATTGTGGGCGTATATTGCAGGAAATCTTCCATTAGAAACAATGACAATGATAATCAATAACTTTAAAGCAATATACGAATCAATGCCAAATGAAGAAATAAACATTGATAATATAGATAAGATAATTAGACAAGCAAATCTATTTGATTTTGCAGACAATATTAGTTTGGCAATATATGGTCCTAAAATACTATCAAAAATAATAAATTATAATCAATTTAGTGGTGTAACTGTAACTAAAGAAGTAATTCAAAAAAGAATAAGACAAGCAGTAGATTTAGCAAAAAAATCTGAAAACACACCTCGTTCATCTTTGCCATATGATATTGATTGCCATATAGGAAGTTATACATTATCAAGATATCAAAACAACGATCCAGAAGCAGTCATTTGTGGTGTTGAAACAAAAACATGTTTTTTCATATCAGTAAATGATAACGACTTCTTCTTCTATACTCTACTAAATAAAAACGGAATGATAATCAAAATAACAGATGATAATAACAATCTGATTGCAAGAGCAGCATGTTTTAAAAACAACAATGTTTTATTTATTAATGGAATTAGATTATATAACAATCAAGTATTACCAGAAAGTAAAGACGACGTTGAAAAATTCAAAAAAATATTATCACTATTTGAATTAATGTCTAAGAAGCTAATAGAAAGTACAACATCAGACGATTGCCCTATTGATTATGTAATTTGTAATAAAGCTGGTTTGTTAGAAAATGCTATGTTTGATTTTAAATATGAAAAAATAGATCCGCGAATAATATATAATCCATTAGATACTAATCACCCAGACTGGGAAGAATTTGTTCATATGTATGATCATGAAGAAGAACAATTATTACAGCAAGTGCCATTCGATCCAAGCGGATTTCAAACAGACTATGGAAACAACTATCCACCTATTCTTATTTATTCAAGAAAGAATATGGGTCTATTAAGTCCACGAGATATCAAATTTATAGACCAAGAACCGATATATGAAAGAACAAGAAGACCAATAAAGCAATACATAAAAGAAGAAATAGACGACGAAATAATAGATAGAATTAACAGAATTAGAGCACTAAATGTATTAAACAACACACCAAAACCAGAATTAAGAGAAGCAAAAGAATCATTTACTCTAATAGGTAACTCAAATGATATTAAAAACTTAATTATTGGCGAAGATTGGTTTATCGCATTAAAAGAAGATGATACTTACGTATTCATCTCCACAAATTATAATAAGGATGCATTAAGAGAAGCTCAAATGTTTATGCATAAAATTAACAAAGTAGCAAAACTTGTTAAATAAAAAAAAGAACGATAGTTCTTTTTTATTTAACCAAATCCATTATTTGAGCCTTCGAAATTAATCCAACTTGTTTATTCACTTCTTTACCATCTTTAAAAACAATTAAAGTTGGAATACTCATAATACCAAACTTCATAGCAATATCACTAAACTCATCAGTATCAACTTTTAAAACATTAACTCCATCTTTTGCAACTTCACTTAGTATTGGAGATAACATTCTACAAGGTCCACACCAAGTTGCATTAAAGTCAACTATCCATGTTCCTTCCTTGATTATTTTTTCAAACTCTTCTTCTTTGTTTAATACTTTTTCCATAAACACTCTCCTACGATTCAGCACCAGTTTCTTCACTATAAGAAATCTTACCGCTGTTAATCAAAATATCTAAATTTTTCTCACTTATAATATCATATTTTAACAAAATATCCATAGCTTGATCATTAAACTCTTCTTTATTCTTAACATCTTTATATTCATGAGCAAGTTCACTAATACTATTAAGCGAGTCTACAGTACTACCAAATGTTTGTTTAAGAACAGGAACATTTAATATATCATCAGCTAGAGATTCTTTAACAGTAAAACCAAACAAGTTCGCTCCAAATTTTAAAACAAAAACAGCAAAGTATAAAATAACCAAACCTCTAACCAAACCTAATAAAGAACCAAGTATTTTATTTGGTACTCCAAATAGCATTATAAACGATAAAGCTTTCTGTACCAAACCAGTAGCTTTAACTATTACTTTAACAGCAATCATCAAAACAGTTAAAACTATAAAGAAAGCGATTACTTCATATAATATTATATTTAATGCATAAACACCTTCAAATAAACCACTAAATTTAAAGAATGGTAATTTATCATATAATACAACACCCAATGGTTTAGCTAGAATATAAGCTGCAACTATAGCAATAATCTCTCCAATAAGCCTTATACCGCTCTCTAAAAAACCATTTTTATATCCGTTATATATTTCTGAAACTAGAAATAAAACAATGATAATATTAACTACTAATACATAAGGATCATTAAAGCCTAAATTTAAAAGCATAATATCATCTCCTACTATATTAATTATAATATAAATAAGATGATTTTAGAAGAAAAATATGTTAATATGAATACGAGGTGAAACCATGTCAAATAACAAACAAACCACAATTGTGTTTAAAGTAAACGATAATGTAAAAAAAATGATGATTGAACACTACGAACCAATGAAATGTGAAAAAACACCACCTTACGCTATATTTCAAGTAAAAGACTACGACTGTGTAACAACTCTATACGAATCAGGAAAAGTAATGTTTCAAGGTTTAGGCGCTGATATAGAAGCCAGTTATTGGACAGAGCAAGAAAGAATATTAAACAATAACATAATCGATACTAAAACTAAAGAGAAGAAAAAAGAAGAAAAAAAAGTTTTTATAAACGAATCATCAGTTGGTTCAGATGAAGTTGGTACTGGCGATTATTTTGGACCATTAGTAGTAACTGCAGCATATGTATCAAAAGAAGACATTATGTTTATGCAAGATCTTGGAGTTAGAGATTCAAAAAAATTAACAGATGATAAAATTATTCAAATAGCTCCACAAATAATAAAAAAGATACCTCACACAACAATAGTCCTAACCAATAAAGAATATAATGAATATCATAGTACAGATACTAATATGAATAAAATAAAAGCAATCCTACATAATAAATGTTTGCTATCAGTAATAAAAAAAGATGATATTGAATATAAAAAAATCGTAGTAGATCAATTTGAAAATCCAAAAAGTTACTACGCTCACTTATCTCAAGTACCAGAAAAAGTAACAAACATAACATTCTTAACAAAAGCTGAAGATCAATGTATGAGTGTTGCTGCTGCTTCAATAATCAGTAGATATGTATTCTTAAAAGAAATGAAAAAACTTGGGGAAAGATTTAACATTGAAATGCCACTAGGTGCATCAGATTTAGTAGATGAAGTTGGTGCAACTTTAGTTAAAAAACATGGTAAAGATATATTAAAAGAAATAGCCAAATTAAGTTTTAAAAACACAGAAAAGATATTAGAAAAAGCAAGATAAACATCTTGCTTTTTATTTGCATATTTCAAGTATTACTAATTGCAATGCATTTTTTGGTTTTAACTTATTAGTTTTAATCTTATAATCAACATCACCAATGAAGGATAAATACTCTTCTAATTGAGATTTAGAATAATTATATGAATAATTGATAAATTTTTTAACTCTGAATTCATGTTGAATCTTTAATATTTTCATTATTTCGGAAATGTTCTTTGAATTCTTTAACATTCCAGATAATAAAATATTTCTAATCTCATTAGCTAACATTATTATAAGCATATTAGGCATTACCTTTTGAATCATTAAATCATCATATATTTTAAACGCTTTAGCAACATCTCTTTCTAAAACCGCATCAATAAATGCAAAATTATTATCTTCAATATTGCTACTTACTATATTTTTTACATCTTCAAACAATACTTTGCATCCTTTTTTATAATATAACATTACCTTCTCAGCTTCATTAAATGCTATATCATAATTCTTTAATGAACTATCGATAATGTAATAAATAATATTATCATCTACTTCAAAACCTTTTTCCTTAAAATGTTTTTTTAAATCATCATGAATATCTCTAGACTTTGGAACAGACACAGTAATATATTCATATTTATCATTAATGATTCTAGTAATTTTCTTGGCCATAGATGCGTTCCCATTAACCGAAAATATTAAAATTGTATTAGGATTAGGTGATTCTAAATATTTGATTAATAATTCTTCATTTGGTTTAACAATTTCTTCAACTTCATCATCATTTTTTTCATCATCAGTTTTACTCTTTCTTTTCTTAGCACAAAATATTGAAGCGTTTTTTACTACAATATATTTCTTATCATCAAACAAAGAATAATAATTAGCTTCATCTAAAACATCTTCCATAGTTTGATAATTTAAATCAAAACTAACATATGGATTGTATTTAACTATTTTTTTTACTTCCTCTTCTAACAATCGATAACTAGAAGAAGTGATTAAATAAATATTTTCCAAAAAATCACCTCTTAAGACTCTATTATATCACACATAAAACTATATATTATTCCCTTTTGAAATGGATTCGTCTAACGATTCTTTATATCTATTAAATAGTTTTTCTGATTCCCACACTTTATCTTCTTCCTGATCATAATAAAACATATAATAGTCTACGAATATTTGAAATAAATTAGGATATTTAAGAATCTCATCAATAAAATCATCAAGTAAAAACAACTTTCCATCATCTATACTTACATCACCATTGCTATTTTCTTTAACAGTACCATTATCTATAAGTTGATAGCAAATTTCATCATATGTATCATCAGAAAAAGGAATAGTCGATCCATAAAGAATTCCTTTTCTTATAATATCTCTCATTTTTATCAAAAAAGCATCCCTAGTCCAAAAACCATATAAAATAGGTTGCTTAACAAAACCGTTTACTAAAGCTTCTAATTTTTGACTTACCTCATTAATAGTTTCATCTTTACTACAAGGAATTTCAATACAAATAGTTTTTACATGCTCTTTATCAACAAAATGAGCTTTACCAGCTTCTATTAAACTATCAGCATATTCCCTATTCTCATTACTTAAAGCATCGTAATCTATCCATAAACAACATACACCATTATCTGTTGCTTCCCCACTAACACATTCTGTATCATTCATAGTCGTTCTAATATTATTATTAAAACAATAAATCATTGATTTAAGACAAGCTGGTTCTGCATAATAAATAACATCTTCAATGTTTAAAACAGGATGACCCCAACCAGATATCTCTCTAGGTAATGAATTACCAATTTTCATTCTTCCAACTTTATCCATATCAATATCATATAAAGATTTAACAATTTTTTCCTTTTCTTCTTTAGATACATCAAACCTGTTTAAAAAATTGGGAAGTTCAATACTAATTGGTGAAAGATAAGAAAAAATATCAAAAAACATTCTAAATTCTCCATCAATCTCAAGAGGTTTAAAAAGTTCTAATATAACATCATACATTTTTTCTTCAAAAGCAACATCTAAAATAGAATCAATATCATATTTACTTAATTCAATAATGGCTTTATTATCCTGTTGAAACTCCTTTAATAAATCTCTAATTTTATCATTTATCATTTCTATCGCATCCTAAAAAAATTATACCATAAAAGACAGCTATAAAAATTGATTAAAAATATTACTTTTACATTTTTATAAGGTACAATAGTATTATTCTAAAATCTTTTATTAAACTAACTATAAATATAAAACATATAGAACTAATTATTAAAAAAAAGAAAAAAGCTTATATCAAGCTTTTTTTCATAGTCTTTGCTGCTGCAGCATCTCCAGAACCAAGTTGTCTGTCATATTCTTCAAGAGTTTGTGTAATATTACCTTCTTCATCTAAAACATAATATTGTAAAAAAGAAGGAGTTCCTTTTGTTAAGAAGTTAGCATCAAAAGTACCATCTTCTTTAACGCCATAGATAACTAAGTAACCTCCGTATGGTCTACAAGTAACTAGCCCCCATCCGGCATCAATTTGAAATGTACCATCCTCTAATACTTTAAATCTATCTCCTAAACCTTTAACAATAGAAGATGGAATCTCGTCAGTAACGGCAACTGCTCTATTAGGTTTTGGTAATTCATAAAAGACACCATCTACTTCTCTAGTTGTAGTAGCCCAGTTAGCTTTATTCCAAACATTCATCTTTCCAGATTCTAGTTTTTCAAAAGCAATAACTGAACCCAATGGTGCTCTTTCTGTTCCTTCTAAACAATCAAGAACTAACATTTCCCCTTCTACTCTAACTACATCAGATAAAAACGCTGGAATATCTGCTTCACTAGAGATTCTTACACAATCTTTAACTCCTGGCTTTTTAGCAATAGTAATAAGTTTTCCTTCCATATTCATAACCTCCATTCAACTTATAACTTTTGGTTTTTTCTAGTTTTACCGTTATAAGATTAAATGCAGGCAAGAAAAAACAAGACTCCGTACATTTAAAATGTACGAAAGTCTTGTTCAATAGCGTCCTACCACTTAAACCGGAGTAAATCGAAATGACGATTTAAGTTTTTTCAGAACTACTCCCTTTCGAACGATGATTATACTATAATAAAAAAACAAAATAGTCAAATTTTGCTTTCTATTCATTGTAAAAATTCTTGTTTTTATCACCCTTTTTAAATTCATCTAAATGTTCAGAAAAACCTATTGCTGAAGATGCAACTAAATAATTCCCATCACTATCAACCAATATGCTTCTACCTCCACGTATAGGATTCCAATAATAAGTTAGATTATCATCTATTTTCTTACTATTGTTTAAGACATCCTCTTTTTGCATATTTAAAATCTCACTAATATAATCTAATAATTCCATTTTTTATCCTCCTAATATAATATATTTACTAATTTCTTACAATTAATCTAATAAACTACAAACTGTTCTTCTTTTTATCTTGAATAGAGATTGTTTTATCTTCGATAACTATAGGCATCTTCATTTGATTTCTCATTTTTTCTACATCCTCAAGATTAACTATAGTTTCTAGAATCAAGTTATCTTCTATATCCTTTGGTCTATTAGCAACTTTTTTTGTTATATAAGTAAATTCTGGTGACATCATTCTCATAATAACACCATCTACACTATATGTCCTAATTTCATCTTTTTCAATAATACCAGGAAAAAGAGTTTCTTTTACTTCTATTTCATCCATAACTTTATTTATATAAAAGTTCCTAATAGCCATTCCTTCATTTGTTGCAACAGTTGGAAAAATAGAAACATTTAATCCATTAATTATTAATTCTATTCCAAAATCTTCTCCTGATAACTCTAAAGAGTCATATAAAACTGTAATACTATCTGAATGAGCATTAATATAATCTCTAATTTCCTGCATTTGTTCAAAATCAACATGCGTATCTAAATCGCCAATTACTCTTTTAGAATCTTTTCCAGTTAATAAGTATGGAATTGAACCCCCATATATAGACAGTTTATCTGCTAAAAAAGGATCACTAAAAATAAATTCTGCTGTTTCCCTTACTTGTTTAATATTGCTCTCAGCAAGACCGTCTTTTATCAATTCATCGTTTCTTCTTTTATGATAATTCTCTTTCATGCTTAAGAAAGCCAAATCTATTCTACGCTTTATTTGTTCATCTGATAAATTGCTATTAAACAATCTATTTTCCAGATTAGTTATATCCTCTTCATTAATATCAATTTGGAATTCTATCTTTGCTTTTTCTACCATTTTATAAAAGTATTCTCTCATATTACCTCCTTATATATCATTATTATATCTTATAACTTCTAACATTTCCAACACAATCATAATCTTTATGTTATGATTATCAAACAGTAAATCGAATAAAAATATTTCAAAGTAATAAAAAAAGAACTATCATTTTTGATAATTCTCTTTTTAATAATTATTATTTTCTTTCTCTACTATATTTTTTATTTATAAAAACTTTTTCAAGTACTTTATCATAATTAGCATTATCTGAAGAAGCTTCTTTACTATCTAAAACCAACCTGCAGTTATCATAATCTATACCAAAATTTTCTCCTAAACTAATTAAAAATTCAGCATAATATTCTGTATTAAAATATACACTTCCAATTGAGATTTTAATGGCCTTTAAACCTTCTAGTAAATTACTATCATAATCATCAATAACTGTAAGAATATAATTAGTACCATCTCCAAATAATTGATTGTTTTTTAGATGATTATAAATTTCTAATAATAAGCGATATTTTTCAAACAAATCTAAATATCTCTTAGCAACGTCATCATTTAATATTACACCTTCACAATAATAGTTTTTATCAAATGGATTAGCATTATTAGTTACAAACGATTTTATTTCGCCATTAATTTCTCTTAAATATAATAATGTATCTTTATGATTAGTAATAGTAGGACTATCTATATATATTGTTAGGAGTCTATAATTATCTTTACCAAAATCAAATTTTTCAAAACTTAAAACTT
>JAEEGI010020492.1_pt1 | contig 13232 bp, 8 predicted proteins | sample 8958751 | NCBI WGS metagenome assembly JAEEGI01 (sample SAMN16246545, study PRJNA631951) | gut metagenome | biome: gut microbiome; feature: rumen; material: KS-attached | host: Bos | place: Iran: Karaj | collected 2018-10
CGTCTCGATTTTGGGCGAGTCCCGTACGATCGACGTGCACATTCCGCGGCTGCGCAAAAAGCTCGGTCTGGACGACCGGATCAAAACCATCTACCGGCTCGGATACCGGTTTGAGGAGACGCCTTGAAACTCAGACAGAAAAGTTATTTTTTGACGGTGCTGCTGATCGGAGCGGTGCTCTTTTTGAGCACGCTCTTTTTGCTGCTGCCGAATGTCCGGTCCGCTGTTTCCTCGATCGAAGCGCGTGCGCTCGGCGAGGAAAAGGCGCTTGCGCTGGCGGTCGAAGGGCTGTCCGAGAACATCCCGAAGGAGGATCGCCGAAAATACGTGCGCGGGTTTGCGGTGTATGACAGCGGCGGATCGACGTTCGCCGTCGGGCTGGACGAAGAAACATGGATCGCGACCGAACCGCTCCCGCCCGAAACGGAGCCGGGCAGGGTGCGCTGGCTCAATCGGAACGGGCGCACCGTGATCGCGATTGCGGACGCGCTTTCGGACGGCGTATGGGTGCGTTACGGACGGGATGTGACGGACGAGCTGAAACGCGCGAAGCGGCAGGCGACCGGCACGCTTCTTGTGTGCACCTGCCTTACCGGCGGCATCACCGTCGCGCTGTATTTCATGCTGGAACGGCTGAACCGTCCGGTCGAGCGGCTTGCGCATGAGCTTCGCACGCCGCTGACCGTGATCCGCGGCTACGGCGAGCTTCTGGAACGCGCCAAGCTCACGCCGGAGCAGCAGCACATGGCGGCAAGCTATATCGTTTCCGAGAGCGAGCGGCTCGGCGAGATCTCGCAGAAGCTTCTGACGCTTGCCGACGCGCGAAAGAGCGCGTTCAAGCCGGAGCGTATCCGTCTTTCCGAGCTTGCGGAGCACTTGAAGCAGACGTATCCGACGCTTGAAACCGAGATCGGATGGGACGAACTGACTGCGGATCGCGCGCTGATGCTGAGCTTGCTCGGAAACCTGATCGGCAACGCCGTGAAGGCGTCGGCACCCGGCCGTCCCGTTCTGATGAAAGCGGCGCCCGGCACGATCGAGATCGTTGACGAGGGCGCGGGCATGACCGAAGAGCAGCTTCACTATGTCAACGACCCCGCGCGCGCAAAGAATCCGTCGATCCGCAGCGGTCTCGGCGTGCCGCTGTGTCACGAGATCGCCGCTTTGCACGGCGCGACGCTTACATACGCCTCAAAAGCAGGCGAGGGAACGACGGCGACGGTACATTTTACAAGTCTGTGACAACTCTGTGAGGACTCCGTTACAAGTCCCGTGTTACGATGGGACCGCAGAAAGGAGGAAAAAGCTATGAAATCATTTTTCCGCAAGCATAAGATCCTTGTGATCGCGCTCTGCTCCGTGCTCTGCCTGGGCATCCTGTCCGGACTGGTCATCGGCGGCGTGATCCGATTCTCCACCCGCGGCACCTCATTTGAAACCGTTGCAGACGCCGTGGAAAAGCAGAACGCCGAACACCTTTCGGCAGCGAATGAGGACGGCAAATCGGTCCCCGGCATGATGCCGACGCCGACGCCGGTACCGCAGGACGCGAAGCTCAGCGCCGAAGAGGTCAAACGGCTCTCCGAGGAAGTCCAGCGCCGCAGACGCCCGGTGATCCCCGTCCGTTCCGACGTGTGGGTCGCAGACAACAGCATGCTCTGGAAGGAAACCGATCCCGACGCAGTTGAGAAGGAAGCTGCGCAGATGGCCGCGGAAAATCTCACGCAGATCCTGTTCGGAAAGACCTATGTCGAACTGACCGGCAGCGAAGCAGCGACCGCAAACGTGCGGCTCTTTACCGATCCGGCGGGCGACCGCGACGCGTTCCTGCGCATCACGGATCCGCAGGGCGTCTACATTCTTTCGATCCGCGCGGGCGATCAATCGCTCATCTGCGCCGACCTGCTGACCTATCCGGAAGCGCCGTCGACGGACCGTGAAAAGGAATGTATTGCGATCGCGGAGAAACTCGGCTATCATGCCGTGCATTACCGCCATGACACCAACGGTCAGCACGAGATCGTCTATGAGTTCAAGACCGATACGGACGTCTGTCTGACGTTCTCATACGTGTACGATAAGCTGTGGCAGGTTGCGGTCCATCCGAGCCAGCAGGCAATGGAGGAATGCGAATACTTCCTTGCGGACATCCAGCTGGACTATTCGAAGCCCGCATATCCGAAAGACTTTGTCGAAGCGGAACCGCCGAAGCTGGGATACGATAAGATGGTCAACGAAGGGAAGATCTTTGCGTCGCTTACCCGGCTTTATAAGAACCTGTCCGGCAGGGATCTCGACACGTCCAAACTGAAGGCGACGTTCCTTCGCGACAACAGCGGCGGACGCGAGGACTGCTGGCAGATCACCGGCGAAGGATTCGATATTGTCATCTCGGCATATTCGCGCGACGTGATCTCGTTTACCGGTGCAATCCCCTGCGAGAACCTGCTCTCAATTCCATATGAAAAGATGGGCGAAGAGGAATATGAAGCCGAGACGAAGAAAATCGCGGATTATCTGATCACTTCGCTCGGCGCGTACGACGACGGTTTCCACGGAAAGAACGTGAAAGAGATCAGCGTCAACGCGGTCTATGACTCTCATTTCTGCACCATGGATATCGTGACCGAAGAGGGAACGTGGTACGAGTGCTATTTTGATGACGGCGTGCTGAGAGAGATCTGGCACTTCGCAGATGAAAAGCTGTTCATGGATGCGCCACACGGCTGGGTTGCGGACGCGGTCTATATCCACAGCGTCACGGGAAAGCCGTATATTCCGGAGTATCGCGACTGGGACGGCAACCTGCATGTGACGCAGCGCCCCGAAGCGTAATCTTTCAAAGAACAAGCGACCGGCGGGATATCGCCGGTCGCTCCTTTTTACAACTAAATTACAACTATCTTGCAATTCTATGACATCTCTGTGACGTTTTGTACGAATTTGCGTCGTATCATGAAAGCAGATCCACGAAAGGACGGCGGCTTTTATGAAACGAACGATGCTACTCCTTCTTGTTCTCCTGTTTTCGGGCTGCACCGTGCCTGCGCGCGACGGAGTGCGTCCGCCGGACATGCCTGTTCCGGAAACGACGGATTACGTTGCACTGCCCGCGGCGGAGGAAGCGGACGCGCCCGAAGAGCCGCCCGAACCGTCCGAACCGTCGCTTTCGACCGCTTCCGCGGAAGACCGGTTTCCGGACCGGTTCTCCGAAACGCCGGAATACGGCGAAAAGAGTTATAAAAGCGGATCGGTCGCCGTCACAATCACGACGCACACGGTTTCCGACACCTACGGAAAGATCGTGAGCTACCACGTCGCGGATATTTACGTGAAGGACGTCGCCTTGATCCGGACCGCGTCGGCGGGCAGCGATTTCCGTTCGCACCGCGAACGCACCGTGAAGGACATCGCGGACGGCGTCGGCGCGCTCCTGGCGATCGACGGCGACACTTACACGCATATGCAGAACGGTCTTGTGGTCCGAAACGGCGAGATATACCGCGATACGCTTTGCGAAGGGACCGACGTCTGCATCCTGTACCGCGACGGACGCATGGAAACGAAGCGATGGGGCTCGTTCACGGCGCAGGAAATCCTTGACGCCGACCCGTGGCAGGTGTGGAGCTTCGGTCCGGCCCTGCTCGACGAAAACGGGCGGTCCGCGGAGATCGAGAGCAATCTGAACGGGCACAATCCCCGCGCGGCGATCGGCTATTTCGAACCGGGACACTATTGCTTTGTGATCGTCGACGGACGGCAGGACGGCTGGTCCGACGGCGTGCGTCTTCCGGCACTCAGCCGCCTGATGGAGGATCTTGGCTGCAAGGCGGCGTATAACCTCGACGGCGGCAATTCCGCGCAGATGTACTGGAACGGCGAAATCGTCAGCAAGGCATGCGGCAGCGGGCGCGTCGTCAGCGATATCGTTTATCTCCTGCCCGAAGAATAAGGGCGTGTTGTTCCTCCTCATCGGGAAGCGTCGTCCGCCCGTATCCCTCGGACGGATGACGCGCATTCCCGGAAAACGAATCGGCGTTTCGCACGGTTCTTCCTCTCCCCAAACGAACCGTACGGAAATCACGAACCGTCTCAAATTGAGGCGGTTCGTGTCTTTTGGATGCATTTTCCGTCTGATTTGATACAGAAAAGTGATGGATCAGCCATGATTTTGCAAAAAAATATATGAAAAGTATTGATAATCAAATCGCCTTGTGCTAAAATATAAACAAATCTTTCAGAAGCTCTTTCTTTGTATGCAAAGATAGTATATGGAAGATTTTGAGTTTCTTGCAAAAGAAAAGGAGGAAAACAATCATGAAGAAAGTATTTGCTATTCTGTTGGTTGCGCTGATGGTCATTTCTCTGGTCGCATGCGCAAAGACGGAACCGGAACCCGCTCCCGAACCCACGGTAACGGAAGCGCCCGCTCCCGAACCCGAGCCCGAACCCGAGCCCGAGCCCGAACCCGAACCCGTTGCGGAGCCCCTTGTGGATCCGAACCATGAACTGTGGTGCGCACACGGTCAGTTCCTTCTGGCCGACGGCACGCAGAACGGCTGGAACGGCAAGGACAGCGATCTGTATGAGGCGTCCGCTCTGACGGCGATCACCCTTGAGGACGTCAAGGCGATCAGCGAAGACGTTTACAACGCACTTGCCGCAAAGGAAGTCAAGTACCTGTATGCGATCGATCTGATCTTCGGCACCAATGATGCCGGCTGGACCACCAACTGCCTGATCAACGGCAAACTGTTCAAGGCGAACGGCTCCTATGCGTTCAAGATTGCGCAGTGCACCGTGGATATCGACGGCGACAACAAGGTCTATGCGGAAGATCAGTGGATCCACGATCCGAAGACTGCTCACTCCGAGTCCCTGACGCCGGACACGCTGTTTGTCCCGGTCTGGCAGGAAGAGGCGGATGAGAACGGCTTCTCCTGGGCGAGCAACCCCGCAGTCATCGGCGGCGCAGGTCTCTACACGCTGATCATTGCACAGTACAAGAACGGATCCACCCCGGATCAGGCGGGCTACGGCATCGCGCTTGTTCTGAAGGAAGCAAAGGAAGGCATCGCATATGAGGAGATCCTTGAGTGGGTCGCGGCAGATCACACCTACGGCATCGTCGGCAGCTTCGAAGCTTCCGGCTGGGCTGACGGCAAGGACATTGCGATGGAAGCGGACGGCGAGAACACCTGGAAGGGTGAAGTCGAACTGAAAGCTGGGGACGAATTCAAAGTCCGTGCAGACGGCAAGTGGGACTTCAGCTGGGGCGCCGAGGACGGCAGCAACTGCAAGGCGGAAGCTGACGGCACCTACATCGTCACCATCACGTTTGCGGACGGCAAGGGCGTCGTTACGTTTGAGCCGAAAGCGTAATTACTGAATCATTTGGGCTGACGCTTTGGCAGAAATGCGCAGGGCGTCAGCCCAATCCTTATTTTGACGGCATGATCCGAACATTTTTGAGAGGTCCGGTATGAAAAAGAATCTCCTCTGCGGATGCATTGCACTGTTTCTGCTTTTATCCGTATTCGGCTGCAAAAAAGACAAGCCGGCAGAGCCGGCGGACACCCCGAAACCCGCTGCTTCGGAAACGGCTGCGCCGACGGAAGAACCGAAGGCGGACGTTCCGGAATTGACCGAGCTGCAGGAATTTGCGGATACCTACGAGGACCATCTTCCCGAAAACGCGGAGGACGGTCTTACGCTGCATGCGTTCAACTGGACGTATCACGAGATCATGATCAATCTCGAGAACATCCGCAATGCCGGATTTAAAAATGTTCTGACCATGCCGATCCAGCAGCCGAAGGGCGGCGGCTCCGCCTGGTGGGCGTTCTACCAGCCGCTGAGCTTCTCCATCGGCGACAATTCCGCGCTCGGCAGCAAGGATGAACTCGAAGCTCTGTGCCGCGAGGCGGACAAATACGGCATCTGCATTCTTGTCGACATCGTCGTCAACCATATGGCGAACATCGACGACGACGCAAAGGAAGCCGACGGGACGCCGACGGTGCTGCCCGCCGTGGCGGAATACGAGCCGAAGATCTACAACAACCGGAACGAGGACGTCGACGGCATCGGCGTGACGTTCCATCACAACAAGAACGCCAAGGGCTCCGGCGAGGACACGCAGGTTTACGCCTACGGCAATCTGCCCGACCTCGACACCTCCAATCCGTACGTGCAGGAGCGCGTGCTTGCGCTTCTCACGGAGTGCATCGACGCGGGCGTCGACGGATTCCGCTTCGACGCCGCCAAGCACGTCGAAACGGAGCAGGATCCCGATTATCCGAGCGATTTCTGGGACAACACGCTGGAAAAGGCGAAGGACTATTACCGCGAGCAGACCGGCAAGGAACTGTATGCGTACGGAGAGATCCTCGGCGAACCGTCGGGACGCACGCTGTCGAGCTATACGGACCATATGCGCATCACCGACGACGGATTTACGTCGCAGTTCAAGAGCGCGTTTGCTCAGAAGGATCCGAACCGCGTGCTGAACGCGCTGCTGAAGGGCGGCGACGCGACCAAGCTGATCGCGTGGGTGGAAAGCCACGATGAATACGTTTCTTCCAACACGCATTACAGCGACGTCCGCGTGGCAAAGTTCTGGTCGGTGATCGCGGCGAAGAAGGGACTGGGCGGTCTGTATCTGGCGCGCCCGAACGATGAGCTGGTCGTGGGTCAGATCGGCTCCTACGCGTTTGAAAGCGAATACGTTGCGGTGAGCAACCGCTTCCACAACCGGTTCTACGCCGCGGATTCCTTTGAATCGGTCGACGGGACCTGCTATATCAACGAAAAGATCGCGCCCGACGATCAGGGCGTGCTGATTCTGAACGTCGGCGCGGTGGATCCGGAGGCGATCGTCGAGATCGCGGTCCCGCATCTCGAGGACGGTGTCTATTACGATTCTCTGACGGGCAACCCGGTCGAGGTCCGCGATCATGTCGCGCGCGTGCAGTTCGAGGCGAACGGGCTTGCGGTGGTCACGCGTTCGAAAGACCTGCATCCGCAGCTCGCCGTTTCCGAACGCGACTGCTCGTTCGCGGGCGAAAAGATCATCACGCTCAAGACCCGCAACTGTGAGGAAGCGTATTATTACTTCAACGGCGACGCTTCTGATACGCATCCGTTCACGAACGAGGCCGAGGTACCGGTGCACGAGTATGTAAAGGACGGGAAGACGGACCTTTCGGTCGTCGTCCGCACCGGAAAGAACACATTTGAACAGACGTTCACCTATACGCAGATTCAGCTGCTCGAAGGCGGCTTCAACCTGATCAACATCGACGGGAAATATCTGAACGGCGAATACGAGCTCTATATCTGGAGCTGGAGTCCGGGCAGATGGAGCAAGGATTACGAGATCCGCGACGGTATCATGGTCGTGGATACGACGGGCATGACCGGCTTCCTTGTCGCCGCGTTCGAGAAGGGCTATGAGATTGCCGACGTGAACAACTGGGATTCCCACGTGATCAAGCAGAGCACCGATATCAAAGGCGATCTCCTCACACTGGGATTCTTCGACATGTCCGGGTTTTAAGGGGGACTTGCAATGAAAACGAGGAAATGGCTTGCGTTCCTGCTGACGGTCCTGCTTGCCGCGACGCTGCTTCTTCCGGGCTGCGGTAAACAGCCGAAGGACAGCGCGCCGCAGGCGACGGAAGCGCCGGTCGTGACGGAAGCGCCGAAGGAAACGGAAGCGCCGGTCGTCGTCGACGAGGGACCGGACGACGTTCCGATCGCACTGGTTCCGGCGGGCGACGTGATCGACAAGTACACAAAGGATGAAACGGATCACGCGTCGCAGCCGAACGCCGAAACGAAGATCGTCCGCCTGCATTACAGACGCAACGACGACAGCTTCAACGACAGAAGCCCGTACACACCGTGGAACGTCTGGGCATGGGATATGACCAACGGCGGCAACGGCGCGGCGTACGAGTTCACGGGGTATGACGATTACGGCGTGTACGTCGATCTGGACCTTGATCTGATCTCCGGCGGCAAGACGGTCGACAAGCTCGGCTTCATCGTCCGCACGGACAACTGGGCGAAGGACCCGGACGGCGACCGCGTGATCGACGTGCAGCCGGAAACGCCGGACGGCATCCAGGACGTTTACGTGCGCACGACCGAATCGACGGTGTTCTATACGCAGGACAATGCGCTGAAATCCATCATCAGCTATGCGCTGCTGCAAGGCGAAAAGACGATCTCGGTGTACTTCAAGCCGCTTTCCGGCGAGTTCAGACCGTATCAGACGCGCTTTGATCTGACGGTCAACGACGAACCCTATGAGAACTTCACGATGGGCGAGTACGACGCTTCGCTGAAGCGGGTCGACCTCAATCTCAACGGAGACGGGATCGATCTCTGCGACGTGGTGAAGGTCAGCTACCGCTTCGACCCCACTTGGATCAATCAGGTCGGACTGATGTTTACGAATTATTACGATACCGAAGAATTCAACGAAAAGTACGACTACGACGGAACCGACCTCGGCGCCACGTTCGACAACGAGGAACACCCGACGGTTACGACCTTCAAGGTATGGGCTCCGACGAGTGTGAAGATCGAGCTTCGCATCTACAATACCGGTGATTACACGAAGGAGACGGAACCCGCCGAAACGTACGAAATGACGCGCGGCGAAAAGGGCGTGTTTGCGTATTCCGTGCCGAAGGACCTCGACGGCAAGTATTATACCTATCTCGTCACCAACTCCCTGGGGACGAACGAGGTCGTCGATCCCTATGCGAAGAGCGCGGGCATCAACGGACGCCGCGGCATGGTGGTCAACTTCACGAAGCTGAACAGCGGCATCGAGGGCTGGGACGCCGATGTGCGTCCGTTCACGGGTCGCCCGGTCGACGCGGTGATCTATGAAGCGCACGTTCGCGACATGACGATCAGCGAAACGAGCGGCGTAGAGGAGCAGTTCCGCGGCAAGTTCCTCGGACTTGCGCAGGAAAGCTCGTATACGAAGGACGGCGTCACGGTTTCCACGGGACTCAGACACATGCAGGAGCTCGGCATCACGCACGTGCAGCTGCAGCCGTTCTACGATTATTCGTCCGTCAACGAAATGACGTCCGGCAATACGATGTCGGCGGAAAACTACAACTGGGGCTACGATCCTCTGAACTACAACGTCCTCGAGGGCAGCTATTCCACCGATCCGTACGACGGATACAACCGTATCATCGAGTTCAAGAAGATGGTGATGGCGCTGCACGCCGCCGGCATCTCGATCAATATGGACGTGGTCTATAACCACACGAGCAGTTCCGAGAATTCGAATCTGAATCTGCTGGTTCCGTATTACTATTACCGCACGAGGGCGAACGGCTCGTTCTACAACGGTTCCGGCTGCGGCAACGAGGTCGCTTCCGAACGGTACATGGTCAACAAGTTCATCCGTGAATCGTGCAGGTTCTGGATCGGCGAGTACCATCTGTCCGGTTTCCGCTTCGACCTGATGGGTCTGCTCGACAATCAGACCATGATCGACGTCTATAAGGACTGCAGCGCGATCGATCCCGCGATCATGGTGTACGGCGAACCGTGGGCGGGCGGCACCTCGAAGCTGAAGAGCGGCACGAGCGAAACGAAGCTCACCGGTCAGATGACCGTTCAGGAATCGCTTGCGCAGGATTACTTCTCCGGCAGCGGCGTGATGGTCGGCGCGTTCAACGACGTGATCCGCAACGCGATCCGCGGCGACAACGGACCCGGCAAGGGCTATGTGCAGGGCATCTCGTCCGACGCATCCATGATCGCGATGTGCGCGGAGGGCGTATTCTCCAAAGGAACGATCAAGACGCAGAATATCGATCCAAATCTGGTTCTGAATTATGCGTCCTGTCACGATAATTACACGTTGTACGATCAGCTGGTGCAGACCATGAACGAGGATCGCATCAAAGCGGCGTATACGCAGGCGGATGCCATCGTCTTCCTCATGCAGGGCGTGCCGTTCATTCAGGAGGGCGAGGAGTTCATGCGCAGCAAGCTGGATCCCGAAACCGGGAAGTATTCCGGCAACTCGTACGATGTCGGCGATTTCATCAACGTGATGGATTATTCGCTGAAGATCGACCGCGCGGATGTCTTTGAAAAGACCAGGGAGCTGATCGCGTTCCGCAAAGCGACGGCGGACTTCCGCCTCGGCACGCGGCAGGAGATCAAGGACAAGATGTCCGACGTCAGCTCCGATCGCGGCAATGTCAGCTATCGCTTCGGCGATTACCTCGTGATCCATTCCGTTGCGGGAACGTCGGTGGAGCTTGACGGCAGCTACGAGATCGTCTATTCCAACGTACGGACAAATTACGGACCGGTTTCCGGCACGCTGACCGTTTCCGTCAACGAATCCGTCGTATTGAGGAGGGTGAGTTAAGTTGTTCAGACACGGTGACGTCAGCACCGAGGTCGACAAAAAGCCGTTCTGGTTCACGCTGATTGCTTTCGTGGGAAGCACGGCGGCGACGGTTCTGCTCTTTGTGCTCGGCTGGGGACAGGCGCTTGCGATCTTCGCGGGGATTCTTCTTGCGATTGTCGCGGTCGGTTCGCTGGTTATCCTGTTCGCCATGCTGACGGATTATGCGTACATCGATCAAGGCATCCTCAGAACGCGGTATCTGTTCAAAAAGACCGCTGTTCCGCTTGCCGAGATCGGGAAGGTCACCTGCCGCGAAAAGGTGTATTACATTTATAACCGGCGGGGCGATCTTCTGGGGACCGTCAACGGGCTTTTGTCGGGGATCGATTCGATCCTGGGCGAGCTTGAAAACAACGGGGTGCACTTCGAGTAATCGAACGCGCCGTTTACATAAAAAACAATTCATTCAAAATGGAGGGTAAACATGGCAAATCTAAAGCTTTCCCATATCTACAAGGTCTATGATAATGGGCACAAAGCGGTAAATGATTTTTCCATCGACATTGCAGACCGCGAGTTTATCGTTTTCGTCGGACCGTCGGGCTGTGGTAAATCCACCACGCTGCGTATGATCGCCGGTCTCGAAACGATCACCGCGGGCGACCTGCTGATCGGGGACACTCGGGTGAATGATATGGAGCCGAAGGACCGCGATATCGCGATGGTGTTCCAGAGCTACGCTTTGTATCCGCACATGACCGTGTATGAGAACATGGCATTCGGTCTGAGAAACCGTAAGATGCCCGAGAAGGAAATCAAAGAACGTGTTTTGAAGGCAGCGAAGATCCTGGACATCGAGGATTATCTGGATCGCAAGCCGAAGGCAATGTCCGGCGGCCAGAGACAGCGTGTTGCGCTGGGCCGCGCACTGGTCCGTGACCCGAAGGTCTTCCTTCTGGACGAGCCGCTGTCGAACCTGGACGCAAAGCTCCGTGCAGCCATGCGTACGGAGATCACCGCTCTGCATAAGAGCTTGAACACGACGTTCATCTACGTTACGCACGACCAGGTCGAAGCAATGACCATGGGCACGCGCATCGTCGTCATGAAGCTCGGCTATGTGCAGCAGATCGATACGCCCATGAACCTCTACAACGAGCCGTACAACAAGTTTGTTGCGGGCTTCATCGGAACGCCGCAGATGAACTTCTTTGACGTGACGCTCAAGAGAGAGCAGGACGACGTGAACGTTCTCTTCCCGAACGGCGACAAGGTCACGGTTCTGTATGAGAATGTGTCGAAGATCCACAATCATTATCTGAACGGCGACGTACCGGTAACGTTCGGTATTCGTCCGGAACATATCAAGCTCAACAAAGAAGGACGCGGGCTGAAGTTCGTCGTCACCAACGTTGAACATCTGGGCAGCGATTCCATCGTCTACGGCAAGCTCGGCGATCACCTCGGCGAGTTCACCATGAAGGATGAAGGCAAGCTGATCGTTGTCAAAGTGAACGAGGCCAAGGGCGTCGAGGTCGGCGACGTCGTGTATGCGGAGCCGGATCCCGAGAAGGTCCACTTCTTCGATGCGGAAACCGAAGTCACCCTGATGAACAAGATTCCGCCGTACAACACGCTCGAAGCGGAAGTCGACGGCGACGGCATGACCGTTCTCGGCACCAAGGTTGCGCTTCCGGATGCGTTCAAGAGAGCGATCGGCGCTGCGGATCGGTTCGAACTGATCATTCCGCCGCATGCCATCGTGGAGGGCAACGACTTCGAACTCAAGGTTGCGCGTATCGAGAAGGTCGACAACGACCGTCTTGCGTACCTCGAGAACGGCGACAGCTACCTGTTCGCGCTGGTCAACGAGACCGTCAAGGAGGGCGATACCTACAGGTTCTCGTTCGAGAATGAAAAGCTGAACCTGAACGTGGAGGGCAAGGAAGCCCTGAAGGCGGTCGACGACGAGGTCAGTCTCATGGGTACGTTCTTCCGGAAGGAGATCAAAGAGGGCCACGATCGCGTGCTCCACTTCTTCTACAAGATCGGCGATTATACGCTGGAGACGTCTCCCGAACAGGGCTACAAGATCAACTCGATCGACGGCGACAACTGCTATAAGTACACGTACCGGTATGCAATCAACCGTGACGCGGTTCGCATTGCGGAAGAGGGCGAAGCAGGACTCGAAGGCCGTGTTGTTGACTACTGCGATTACGGCAACATCCGGTTCGCAAAGGTCAGCGCGGACGGTCAGGAATTCCTGATCAAGGTTGATCCTGCGTTCGCTTTGGACAAGGTGCGGGTTGCAATGGACAGCAAAGACATTTCTGTCTATTCGACCAGAATCGACATGAAGATCTGCTGACATGAAAGCAGAAGTACAGGGAAAGACGATTGAGATCGAACCGAACTCCAAGCCGTATCTTTTGAAACGGATCATTGCGGACGGGTTCGATACGGTACTGATCTTCGGACTGTTCATGCTGTTCGCCGCTCTGATCATGCGGAGTCCCGCCGCGAATGTCTATAACGGGCATTACGAACGGTACACCGCGATCGAGCAGGAAGTGAAAGCCGCTTACGGCAGCGATGCGGCAGCGATCACGGAAGCATTGAACGGAAACCGCGAATATCTGGATGAACGGTTTTCGGCAGAGCTTCACGGATATCTCCTGAAAGCATCCGCCGGGCTTCTGGCAACATTCCCCGTTTTGCTGGCGACGCCGTTTCTGAACAAGAACCGCGCGACGCCCGGCAAGCTGATGACCGGGATCATGCCGTTCCACGAACGCAGACAGAGACGGGCGGTCTGGTACCAGATCTTCTT
>JAEEGI010020493.1_pt1 | contig 13231 bp, 12 predicted proteins | sample 8958751 | NCBI WGS metagenome assembly JAEEGI01 (sample SAMN16246545, study PRJNA631951) | gut metagenome | biome: gut microbiome; feature: rumen; material: KS-attached | host: Bos | place: Iran: Karaj | collected 2018-10
CACCTGTTTCCTTTAATTCAATAGCCCAAGTATTGGTTGCATCATTGAATACGGTGCGGATAATCTCCAGACTTTCCTCCACACTCTTATGTGGCGGCCAGCCTGCACGAGGCCCCACATCCGGATTAGAAGCCCATTTGAACAGTATCTCTGCATCCGATTCGCGCCAAGGGCGCAATATAATACGATCAGTTTCCATATTTGTTTTATTTGAATTTCCCGCTGAGGATCCTTTTGCGCAGGCACTTTACCGCGGGCTTGTAATACTCTATCTCCATAGCTTCAAGGGTGCGTTTCAACTCATCCATCAGTTCTGGATAAAAACTGCACATACGATAAGCGAGCTTCATGCAGAGCGTTTGGATGCCGGGGAACTCCTCAATGCTGACCATGTGCTCGAAACAGAAGTCAAGGAAGTCGGTCCACAGGTCGTCCTCTTCTAATATCAGACGTTCGATGATGTTCAGAGTCAGCCGCCTGACAGACGAATTTGCCGTCTGCATGGCCTGGTCTATCAGTTCATTGAGCGTCACCTGCAATTCTGAGAGTTCCTCGTCGGTGGCTTTGGTCAGTCCCCACAAGGCACTCCTCGCCACGCGATAGTCCTTATCAAAGACATATCGTCGTGCAAAGTCGAGGAAACCGCCTGTAGCCTTGATTTCCCTGTATATCTCCTGCGCACCGCCCTCAGAAAACGTCTGCCTCAGCCTCTCGCTCGTTATTGCCATAGTAACTGTTTCAGATAATCCTTAACACCTTTGCGATAAAGTTCTGCGGGATCGCTGATGCCGTCGTTTGACAGACGGTCGAATATTTCGTAGAACGTCTTCACATCGGCCTCGCCGAAGGCATGGTAATCGGCAGTCTTACGGCCAGCAATCTTGCAGTTGTACCAGCAGGCCAGACTCTCGAAGGCGCTCCAGGGCACGTAGGTCAGGTCGCGCTTTGAATCGAGCTTCCGTGTATAGATTTTAAATTCCTCCACAATGGGGTCGATGCTGTCCTGCATCAGGAAGATGCCGAACTCGTGGCTGAACATGGCCAATTGGTAGTCGATATTCTGATTGTACCAGACGGTGTTGGTGCTGTCGTTCAGATTGTTGTACGAGGGGCCTTTCTGACCAGCACGATACAGCAGCCAGTGATAATCGCCTCGACGCCATGTATATCCCGTCACCCGCTCCCAGTCCTTGACAAACGAAAGCTTCTGCATCCGTTGGCTCAACATCTGCCGACGTTCCTCCATATCAGCCTTCACCTGCGGATAGATGTTCTTGAGATAAGCGTCGTAGTGGGCTACATACACATTGGCGATGGCACGGACAGCAGCCATCACATCGGATGGTGCATTTGCTTTCTTACCTTCATTCATCACCACATCCATCACTACCCGCATCGAGTCGGCATTAGGAATGTCTTCCCCAGAGACACCGAAGAAAAACGGCCCAGCCAACATGCCTCCTTCGCCTTGTCCGAAGGTCAGGTACTCCTTATACTTCTGCAAGGTGTCAATAGCGGTCTGTGGAAGTGTGTTGCCGTACTTCGCAGCATACGTTGAATCTGAGAATCCCAGTTCCGTCAGCGTATAGAGATGCGTCACATAGTTCACCTCCGGGCGAATCTCCATCAGTATCTTGACCTCCGGCTTTGGCGATTGCGCTTGAAGGGGAATGGCTCCAGTAATCAGGAAAACCAAGAGTAAAAACATATGCTTCATTGTTACTTTCTTTATGGTTTTGCCCAGAATACCTCTAGGTCGGCCTTCTGTTTTTATCATTTGACGCTGCAAAGTTACGAATAGTTGCGGAACTTACCAAATAATTGGGATAAACAGTACCGATTTGTGACGAATGGACAGAGTCGTATTTTATAATTCCATTTCAAAACCTTTCCATTCTTCCCCGTCAATCGGATAGGAATCCTCGCCTATGATGCGGAAACCAACGGACTTGTAGCATTCGATGGCGGAGAGATTGTCGCAAAACACGCCAAGGGAGATGCGATTGGCACCGAGTATTTGCTGAGCATAATCGACAGCAAGACGCAGCATCTGTTTGCCATAGCCTTTACCTCGTTTCGAATCATCTACAATGACAAAGCCAAAACGAATAAGACTTTTATCCTCTGAGGGGAATCTCAAAAGGATATGTCCGACGATTGTATCTCCCACGACAGCCGTGAGCGGATACATGTTGTCGCCTTTATATTGCTCCGTCATCTCCTCAGGCTTGGCAGGGAAATCTCTATACCTGTCAGCACTCCAAAGCCGGAAGGCATGATTATCCTTGCACCAGCTCAGAATGGTCGCTGCATCGTTGATGTTGAATGGTCGAAGTATCATCATTTATATGTTTTGTCCTAACTCAAATGCCTCGTTTAAGGCCTCTACGAGCAGATCCGTATTGCTGTCCTTCCGAGGGCTTCCTGAAAGTATCAGTATCTTCATTTTCTCCTTAAATAAATACCTTTATGCTTTGTTATTCGGAATGTACAGCGGTCGCTTCCCCTGAGAATCGTATTCTCAATCCGAACATCGAATTGGCTGTCCGGTTCAAGTTGCGACAAGATATATAGAATACTCTGTCGTGAGCACTCACATTGCTGCGGATGGTTTCTCTGCCCATATTTAACTTTAGGGCACGTACATTCCAGATAACTCAGTTCATAAATCTTTCCTGGCTCAATCACCCTACCCGTATAGGACTTGCTGTTGTACCCTTCCGTATAGATTCTGTCAAAATTCCCTTCATACTTGGCATATATTTGCTTATGTATCTGGAGAACATGATCTTTTACACATTCGATGGCTTCTTCTCTATAGCGCATATTCATATAGTATTTATTGTCTTTTGCAGTTCTTCTAAGAATCGGGCGGCATGTCCGCCGTCCATCTGCACATGGTGGAACTGGAAAGAGATGGGCAAGGTTGTCCTCAGCCAGCACACATTTCTCCTTCGTGCGGCAGGCCATACAGCCAGTGCAGGGCTTCACCGTCAGGTCGTTGGTATAGACCATCTCTACTGTATTACCTCTTTTTTCTGCCTCTTCCCGCATGATGCCAAGCATCTGCGAAACCAGCCCCCTCTTCCGAGGACTACCGTTTATGATTAGTATGTTCATATAAACGCAAATTAAATCCATGTGAGTTTTCTCCAAAGGCCCTCCAACGGTCCGCGAGGATGATTGCTAAACCAATAACGGGCGAAGACATACTGGCAGATAACCATTCCGCATCCGACCATGACGGCATAGGTGATGCCTAAAAGACGATAACAGGCGAGGCCATAACCGCAGAAGATGGCGCAGCCGATGATAGATTGCAGCAGATAGTTGGTAAGGCTCATCCTTCCGAAGATGCAGAGATGATGAAGCACTCGGCGAACGCCCTCGAAGGCATACCAAGCAGAAACCACAGCCGAGACAATCATCAGCAGAATGATGAGGTTACAGATGGGCTTGAGCCATGAATCCAACTCACCGAAATCTGGGTTAATCAGCGTGATAACGCCGAGGCCCGAGGTGACGAGGAGGCTATGCCATATCTTCAGATTGCGACCCTCGTTGTAAAAGAGCCTCTGCCGACCTAACTGCATGCCGAGGATAAACAGGCAGAGCAGTTGCGTCAGTCGCCCGCTGAAGACATTGAACCGAAAGTTCACCTCAAAACCATATCGCAGGTTAGTAAGCGTGTTCTCCCAAAACGTATCGTGTTCGTGTGCACTGTTGATTTTGCCATACAGTTCCCACATGGTACTGTGGTCAATTGTGGTTCCCGTCAGCAGACAGTAAAGCTCTACAGGTTGGATGGCCAACAGGGCGATGATGCACCACACCCACTTCGACGGCAGATAACTGATGGGGATGAGCAGCAGGCCGTAGCACGCATAGAGCATCAGGATGTCGCCATCGTAAAACGCCACATTGATGATGCCAAACATGAACAACAAGCACATGCGCCAGGCAAAGCGGCCCGAGAAGTCCTTGCCCTTCTGCTGCTGATTGTCGTTCATAATAAAGAAACTCAGTCCGAAGAGCATGGCGAAGATGCCGTACATCTTGCCCGATAGCAGCCAGGCCAGCACGTCGGCTACCGTCTGGTCACTCGCCAGCGGATGGACTATCGGCTCCTGGGTGAAGATGTTGAAGTGCTCTACGGAGTGATACAATATGATGCCGGCCACAGCGATACCTCTCAGGGCATCGGCCACATCGATTCGGGTGTTGGGTAAATTACGTGTCTTATACATCATTTATATCCTCCCTGTTCTTACTCATTAGTCACTTCAATATAGAAACTGAACGGACGGAAGCCGTCGTTGCAACTGATCATCGCACTCATGGGGTTCTTCATCCATCCGTCGTAGAAGTTACCCTCACCACGGGCCAATGATTCCACAAACGGTCTCATGGATTCCCAAGCCGACGGACACAAGCCCTCAGGCCGCTGACCGTCGATGGAAATCCACTGCTGACCTTCCTTAACATCACAAGTATGCTCAATGGGATTCTCGTATTTCGCCATCAGGTCAGCATAAACTGTCTGCCGAATAGCAGTTATTCGTACTTTACTCATCTGCTGGGGATTGTTTGTAATCTCTTTCATATATTATTATTGTTTAAGTTCGAAGAAATAGAAGTCCGTCCAGCCTGTGTTCTCGGCATAGAGGTGCTGCTTGCCCTTGCTCCATCGGGCGTATATAGCCATTTCTGGCGTACGCTCCGTTACATCATCGTAAAAAGCGATGATGGCGTTAAAGTCCTTTTGTGTTGCTAATTCTAATCTCATAATCATTTATTTACGCCGCAAAGGTACGAATTGTTTTGGAATGCGCAAAATTTCTGGGATAATCTGCACGTTTTTGTGACGAATGGACGGAACAGTAAGAGCAAATTAAAATAATAAATAATTCTCCGCCAGGTGATTTAACTCTTTGATTTTCAGAAAGATGATGGCGGAGAAATTTGAACGTGGCTGTGATGGAGATTCTGTTACTCTTCAAAAAGGGACCTGTAAGGACAAAAGAGGGAAGGTCAATGATTAGGAAGCCGGACTTAAGCAGCAGTGAGGCCGTACTTAACGAATCTGCCACTTAAGTCGCAGGTTGCTAGAACTTAAGTCGCGAGAACCTGCCACTTAAGTGGCAAGATGCTAGGACTTAAGTCGCAGATTCGTGAGAGGGGACTTAAAAAGTGCTTAGGTCCTGGCTCTTAACAGTTTAGGGCGTGCCATAAAGAAAGAGTGCTTGAGTGTTATTCAGCATCGGTTGTATGAGGCGAGGCAAAAATCCTCCGCCATCATCTCGCTGTCTATCAGGTGGTTAGGAGTGATGGCGGAGGATTTTCTCGTACTCGGTCAGTATCTCTTTGCTGACACATAGACGATATTTGCCCTCAAGGAAGTCTGTCCATATCCGGTGGTACTGACTTTGCGTGGGCAGGTGCTGGCATGACTCTTCATTATATCGTATTGATTATCCTTTGCAGTTCTTCCAGGAAGCGGGCGGCGTGTCTGCCGTCCATTTGGGCGTGGTGGAACTGGAAGGAGATGGGCAGGGTGGTCTTCAGCCAACCTTTGCGATAGCGGCCCCAGGCCAGGAAAGGATTGGTGAAGATACCGCTGTACTGATTGACGATACTGTCGAGTTCCGTGCCTGTGACTGCCGAGGTGCCGACGATGACGGCTTCAGGGTCTAAGATGTCCTGACAGGTCTGGCTGATGGTATCTGTCAGATGCTGGTAGTTGGCATTAAACGCCTCCAGGTCGTCGCTGACGGCAACATCGCAGAAACTGAGTCCGCCTTTCACATTATCGACGATGACGTTGATGGCCATACGATCGTATTTGTACAGTTTCCCGTCCATTGGCAACATGTAGAACTCCTCAATCTTTGATGCGGCACGGCCGATGCACCAGCAGAGGAGCATGTTGAATTTCATACCCCGCTGCTGACTCACCTTACGCAGCCGCGTCACGTCGAAGGTCTTGGTGAGCGTCACCATCGGCATGGGCGACTTCGTCCACAGTTCGAAGGCGACGGCTCTGTTGGTATCCTTGGGATTGATTTCCTGTTTCATTTTCGCCATCGTTTAAGCATTGGGAAATACTGCCGCATCATCTGCTTATACTCTTCCTTGGTCATGGGCTTAGGCATCTGCTTGTTCACTTCGTCAACGAACTGCGAACAATGCTCAATCATCTCGTCCATCGTACACTCCTGTAGGAACTTCCCATCCTTGTAGCAGTATTGGCAGTAGTCGAAGTTTGTGCTACCGTCAGCATTCGTGCCGCAATCCTCGATATGGGTCAGTGGCATACCGCAACTCTGGCAGAACTGAGGCAGTTGTCCCTCTTGAAATGCTTTCTCCTTCTGGGGGAAGGTGGCTTCGTAGGCCTCGAATGCCTCTGGATTCTCGTCGGCTACGAAATAGCCTTTAGGGGGGCAATATGTCGCCTCGGTGATGCCGTGGTTCTGAAGCCAGCCAGAGATAAGTTCCTGAGCGAGGAAGTAAGGCACTTCGGCATTGCGAGGCTCAGCGTGATAATGAATCTTCATCTTGCTGGCGAGGTCGAAGCCTGCGTGCTTGTAGAACTCGATGTTACCCTCCATGCAGAGGAAGCCGATGCCCATTTCGCGGGCCTTGTCTAAGGCATACTGCAATAGTTTCAGGCCATAGCCCTTGCGTTTGTAGTCAGGATGGATGCTGATAGGGCCAAAAGTCCATGACGGCACTCGCTCACCATTATCCAGCACCAGTTCGGCTTTGCTAAACATCACATGGCCGATAATCCTATCACTATCCTCCATCACAAAGTCCAACTCAGGGATGAAGTCGGGATTTGTTCTATACTGATTGAGTACGTAATGCTCTGTGCATCCAGGACGATAGACGTTCCAGAATGCCTCACGTGTCAGGTTCTCCACCTCACGATAATCTTTGGGTGTTTCTAATCTGATATTCATTGTTCTTTATTTGTTACTTTATCTGTTTGACACTACAAAAATACTGAAAGTTGCGGAATCCACCAAATATTTCATCACATTCTTGCCTTCTGCTTCTCTCCGGCGCCGGAGCCGCGGTACTTCGAGCGGGCCTCGTTGAACTTCCAGACGAGGTCGAAGGTGATGGTGCGGCGGGCGGGGTTGTCGGTCGCGAGTTCGCGGATGCCGTAGATGACGGCGGCGGTCTTGTTGGTGTTCAGGATGTCGTAGCAGCGGAGGTCGGCGGTCAGCGTGCCGAGGCGGCGCAGGTTGAAGTCGTGCTGCACACCGAGCGTGAGGTTGAAACGCTGGGCGGTGATGCGGAAGTTGTTGTAGTCGCCCTTCGTGGCCCACTGGGCGTTGGCGCTCACGCGAAAACTGTGGGGCAGTTCGACGTCGTTGTTCCACACCAGCGTGACGTAGGGGTCGTTGAGGGTCTTGATCGAGCCATCGGCCGTCGGCGTCTTGTAGTTCTGGAAGACGGTAAACGCATACCACATCGGATGCCACTTGCCGATGACGGGCCGGGCGGAGAGGCTCAGCGAGAGTTGGTTGTAGTCGTCGGAGCTGTTGATGGGACGGACGAGGCTGACGAGCGGATCCTCGCTGCCAGGGAACGGCTCGGTGGACATGGTCTCGCTGTTCTTCATGCGACCGTACTCGATGGTCAGGTTCGCCCACTGATAGGCCGCATTCAGCACGAGACTGTGGTTGTAGGTCGGCTTCAGATAGGGGTTGCCGCTCTGGTAGGTATAGCGGTTGACGTAGATGGTCGAACTGGTCAGGTTGGAGTAGGCAGGACGCTGGATGTCGCGGCGATACGACAGGCTCAGTTGCATCTTGCCGATGGGAGCGGAGAGGGTGGCGGTGGGGAACCAGTCGCCGTAGTCGCGACACACCTCATCTTCTCTTACGCCGAAGTTGAAGTAGTCGTTCTTTAGGTGCTCATAGCGCAGACCGGCCTGGGCATACACCTTGCCGAACTGTCGGCCGTACTCGATGAAGGCTGCTGCCGACTTCTCATTGATTTCCGTGTCGGTAGCCTTCACGGGCACATAGTCGGAAGCTTGGAATGTGTAGGCATCCGTGCGATGGTTATAGCTGTATTCGCCACCCACAGAGAGGTTACCCTTCAATATGGGATAGCTGAAGATGAGCTTCGAGGCCCAGAAGTTATTGCCGCTGTTGGTATTGTTCTCGATGGTGCGTTGTGTGTGTTGCTGTGCCACAGCAACAGACTGAACGGGCGTCGTCGTCTCGGTGGTGCGGCCGGGCGTCTTGGTGTCATCAAAAAGACCGTCGATATTCAGGTCGATGCCCAGTTGTCCTACTTTACCATTATAATAGGCATTGAAGATGTGCTTCTTGATGCTCTGCTCTTGCCAGATGTAGCTCCCGGAGTGCTCGGTCAGTGTGCCGTTCTCGAACATATCCGTCAGGTAGTCGCCTTTCGTCTCGCTGGTAGGCGTGCGGTCGTATTTATAGTAGGCACCGAAGGTGTGGTTCTCATCGACCATATAGTTGATCTGCAACTGTGGCGACCAAGCATGCCAAGGATGTCTCATCTCCTGGGTGGAGTGACCCGTCACACAGTCCGGCCCCACGTAGTAGAGCATGTCGTTGACCTGCAAGCCCTTCCAGTGATTGTAGGTGCCCACCCAGAATGAGCCCGTCACGTCGAGACCGCCCGTGCGATAGTTGGCGACAAAATTATCGTTCAGCGAACCGCCGTACTGGTACATGTACTGCGTGCTGTTCTGGAAACTCAGACCCTCGCCCTGCGCCTTTTTCAGTGTGATGCGCACCACAGCCTTCGTCGAGGCGGCATAGCGGGCGCCAGGGTTCTGCACCACATCCACGTGCTGAATCTGGTCGGAGCGCAGACGCGAGAGTTCCTTCATGTCCTGCACCCGTCGCCCGTTGATATACACCTCGGCATCGCCACGGCCCAGCACCTTCACGCCGCCTTCACGCTCTGCTTCCAGCGAAGGAATCTTCGACAGGGCATCTGAGACGGTTCCTGCCTTCTCCAGTATCGTGCCGGCGACGGTGGTGCGCATGGCGTCACCCTTCACGTGCGTCTTCGGCAACTGACCCTTCACCACAACCTCGCTGAGCAGTTGCGTGTCCTCCTTCATCTGGATGGTCAGATTCTGCCCCGCATTGATATATAAGGTCTGGTAGCCTACGCTGGTCACCTTGAACAATCCCTCGTTGACATCCGTCACAATCTTGAATACACCGTCCATGTCCGTCATCGCACCCTGCACGAAGGCCGAGTCGGGCAGCGACAGCAGCATCACATTCACGTAAGGCATCGGCTCGCCCTTCTCGTCAATCACTCGTCCGCCCCAGTCCTGTGTCTTGGCGGCCATTGTCATCGTCATCATCATTGCAGCCATCAGCGCTGCCAGTCTCATTGTTTTCATATCATTTGTATTTATATTTTCGCCTGTTTGACGCTGCAAAATTACAAATAGTTGCAGAAACCCCTGCATAAATGGGATATTATGCAGGGGTTTGTGACAAACGGTGTGACGAACGGTAGATTCTGTGACGAATGACGTTTACCACACTAATGCTCGCTTATCCTTGGGTATGAACATCTTGTCTGTGGACTTGATGCCGAAGGCCTCGTACCATGTGTCGATCATCGGCAGGGCGGCCATCACACGCAGACGGGCGGGGGAGTGAACGTCACTGTTTACCAACATGGCGGTGTACTCAGGTGTGCTGTTGCAGGCCCAGACGCGGGCGTATGCCAGATAGAAGCGCTGGGCGGGGGTGAAGCCGTCGACGGTGCCGAGGGGCTCCTGCTTCATGCGGTTCTCAAAGGCACGATAGGCAATCTTCAGTCCGCCGTTGTCGCTGACGTTCTCGCCAAGGGTCTTCTGGCCGTTCACTTTCAGTTCAGGCACTGCCTCCTGCTCCGAGAACCAGTCGGCGATGACCTTGGTGCGCTCGTCGTAACGAGCCTTGTCGTTAGCCGTCCACCAGTTGGCCAGATTGCCGTCCTTGTCGAACTGACAGCCCTGGTCGTCGAAGCCGTGGGTCATTTCGTGGCCGATGACAGCACCGATGGCACCATAGTTCGAGACGTAGTCAGCCTCGGGGTCGAAGAATGGCGGCTGCAGGATGGCAGCAGGGAAATTGATGCTGTTGAACAGCGGCATGTAGCCAGCGTTCACCGTCTGCGGCGTGAAGGGCATCATGGTCTTGTCAACGGCCTGGTGCCAGTATTTACGGATAGTAGCCTGACGAGCCTCCTGATTGATGCGAATGAAGTTCTCGACGAGGTTTTCCGTCTCGCGGATATCGACAAACTTCTCCATGTCCTGCCACTTGTCGGGATAGCCCACGTTAATGTACATGGTGTGGAGCTTCTCCAGTGCCTTGGCCTTGGTCGTGTCGCTCATCCACGTGTTCTCCTTCAGACGGTCCTCGAAGGCCTGCTGCAGGTCCTTCACCAGACGGTAGACGCGCTGTTTGCTGGTCTCGGGGAAGTAGTCCTTGACGTAGAGCTTGCCGATGGTCTCGCCCAGACTCTCGCTGATGGTGCCGACGGCACGCTTCCATCGGGGCTGCTGCTCCTGCACGCCGCTAATGACCTTCGAGGCCTCGAAAGCTCGGTCAGTGAAGGCATCGCTCAGGAAGCCGCTGTAGGCCTGGATGACGTGCAACTCCATATATGACTTCAAGTCCTCGACGCTCGTCTCGGCCAGCACTTTCTCTACCTCGTGCAGCGCGTCGAGCTGACCGACGTTCACCATGTCGATGTCCTTCGGCAAGCCCATTGCATCGCGATAGGCCACATAGTCGATGCCCTTGAAGTCGTTGAGCAGCTGCTCCCAAGGCATCGGGTGGTTCGTGGCCATCGGGTTGCGACGGGCCACCTGGTCGAGTGTCTTCATACCTATTCTATATTCTATGGCCCATGCGGCCTGCATCTTCTGCTCGGCGGCAGCATCGCTGTAGCCCACCATCTTCAGATAGTCCTTGTTCAAGCTCTTGACGGCGGCGACAGTGGCCTGCTGCTGCTCGTTGGGCTGGTCGTAGTACTCCTTGGGCAGCGAAGCACCACCATGCCCCGCAAACATCATATACTCCGACGAGTTGAAGGGGTTCAGACTAAGACTGAGACCGAAGGGAGCCGTATTAAAACCCTTGGCGTCGAGGGCGTACATCAGGCGCAGTGCCTCGTCGCGGGTCTGCACCTCGCGCACCTGCTTCAGGTAAGGCATAATCGGCTCGTAGCCCATCTTGTTACGGCTGACGCTATCCATGTAGAGACGATAGAGCGCACCTATCTTCTGTCCATCGGAACCCTGCGGCAGATCCCTCTTCTCTGCATAGGCCATGATCAACTTGTTGATACGATCGTTGTTCAATTCATACAACTCGGTGAACGCCCCGTTCTCTGGGTGCTGTGCATCCAGCGGGTTTGCCTTCAGCCATCCGCCTACGGCATACTGCCAGAAGTCATCACCAGGTTTCACACTCGGGTCCATGTTAGACCTCAGATTCTGTGCCGTACTTGCCAAGCAAACAAAAGCAAGGGCAACGGCGAATAACACTTTTTTAATCATTGTCTTAATATGTTTTATGTTCAGCATTTTGCTCGTCTATCTAACAAAACTAATGATACATTGTTCTCATCATCATATTAATATTGCTCTATAAAGTCGCGCACCAGTCGAAATACAGGTTCATAGCTGTCGAAGCGGACAGTCTGATACGTGTCGAAGATGGTGTGGTAGTACTGAAAGGCATCACCCTTTTCGTTCTCTAAAAAGATGCAAGGTACATGACGTGTGGCAAAGGGATAGTGGTCGCTGTTGGCTGCCAAGTCGCCTCGATGCAAAGCCTTGAAGTAATGCTTCTCTGCATTGATCTTCTCAAAGAGATTGTAACCGCGCATGCCTTCATTGCTGACCTCGCAATATTGCACGGGATTGTTGTCGCCAATCATATCTATATTAAATAGGTACTTAATCTGACTCAGCGGCACTATTGGGTGCTCAACGTAGTAATTGGAGCCGCGCAAGTTGGCATCTTCGCCCGAGAAGGCGATGAAGTACATATCGTAAGGTGGGCGATGCTTGGCGTAGTAGGCGGCGAGGGTGACGATGGCGGCAGAGCCCGAGGCGTTGTCGTTGGCACCGGCATAGAATACCTTTTTGCCCAGATTGCCCAAATGGTCGTAATGGGCGGTGAATACGTAGCAGCTATCGTGTCGCTCGCCTGCCACTTTGGCAATGACGTTGAAGCATTCGTAATCCTTCAAGAACTTATTATCTACGTTCACTTTCACACGCTGTACGCCTTCGATGGCCTCGGGTGTTACCCAGATGATGGGCTTATCCACTACCTTCTCACCGTAGGCCTTGAAGAACTTAATCGGTGACCCCCATGTATAGATGAGACCTGCATTGGGACATTCACCCGCCTTTTGCAGACGTGAAAAGTCTTTGCGGTGCTTATAGGTAAACCAGAATTCGCAGGCCACCAGACAGTTGGCGTATTCTGGCTTGGTGAGGTCAGCAAACATCCGTTCTGCATCGTAGTTCAGTGTATCGACATGATAGACAGGGAACTCACCCTTCACGCCAGGAGAATACTCTCGCATCGAGAAATCCACGCCAGCGCGCAGTTTCTTACCAATTCCCGCTGACGCGCCTACCCGTGGCCTTTCGGCCCACATTTGCATCTTGCCGCAGAAGGTATTGATATCCAATTTGAAAGGTTGCAGCGTCACTGCGTCAACACCTGCCTTCTCAAATTCCCGCTGCAGATATTTTCCTGCCTTATTGGCGCCATCCTTGGCGTAGCCGCGTCCCTGATACTTGGCACTGCTCAGTTCTTTAATCACTCGCTTATACTGTTTTAGGTCCTGCGCCCCAACCATTGTGGCCGCAAGCACCATCAGAATCATTGTAACCGTCTTTTTCATTTATTCAATCACAAAACTGCGGGGATAGAAATCGCTATAGAAACGGCCATCGGTGGCTGTGAACTTCAGAACGCAGTAGTTCGGGTCGGTGACACCACCGGGATAGTACTGTTCGTCGCCATTATGCCAGATCATCTCCTTACTCTTAGCATCCGTCAGCACCTCCATCGTACCACGAAGCATCATACCTTTGAAACCCTTAGCATCACAGAAATAGATACTGGCCTTGGGGTTAGCCTTGTATTGAGCCACACGTATTGAGAATGTGTTGGTTGTAAAGTAGAAGGTTTTGATACCCTCG
>JAEEGI010020494.1_pt1 | contig 13231 bp, 12 predicted proteins | sample 8958751 | NCBI WGS metagenome assembly JAEEGI01 (sample SAMN16246545, study PRJNA631951) | gut metagenome | biome: gut microbiome; feature: rumen; material: KS-attached | host: Bos | place: Iran: Karaj | collected 2018-10
GCTTGGCGTTTATCACCCGCATCAGGAATATCACCATATCAAGAAGGAAAATATCGGTCTTATCGAAGTTATGGGATTGGCTGTTCTTCCGGCACGACTCAAGACGGAATTGTCAGAGGTTGCTGAAACACTCGGGAAAGGTGAGCAGGTGGAGGGCATTCATGCTGCCTGGGCGAACGCTTTGAAAAAACAATATGAATTCACGCCTGAAAATGCATTGTCCATTGTCAAACTTGAGACGGGAAAGGTGTTTGCGGAAGTACTTGAGCACGCAGGTGTCTATAAACGCACTCCGGAAGGAAAAAAGGCTTTCCTGCGCTTTGCTGAAAGCATTCGGTGACAAACCGAAATAACTGAATTAATGATTAACAGCACTTTGCTCCTCGGGGAGAAGTGCTGTTTTATTATAGCGGATAAATGATGAAAAAGATGGTAGTGGAAAAGCAGCTTGACTTCACAGCAGATAAAAGAGAATTGCCACTGCCTGCAGAATACTGCCAAGAACGACAAACAGATGAAAAATTGAGTGAAACCAGCGTGTTTTACTGCCGATTCCGTACAGGATTGCGCCGACGGTATAAGCAATACCGCCTGCCAGCAGCCAGTAGAAGCCGGCTCGCGTCATGGCTTCAATCGTCTGTGGTACAGCGACAATGATAAGCCAGCCCATACCGATATAACAGATCATTGAAAGGACCCGATATTTTCGCAGATCAATTGCGGTAAGTGTTACGGTGAGGGCTAACAGTCCCCATTCCAAACCAAAGCAAATCCAGGCGAGAATCGGATACAGGGGACGGATTCCTACCAGAAGAATCGGAGTATAGGTGCCGGCGATCAGCGCATAGATTGTACAGTGATCCAATACCTGCATAATCTTTTTCCCACGTCCCGGCCGGAGCCCATGGTAGACGCTGCTCATGGTGTATAGCCAGATCATAGTTGCACCATAAATAGACACGCTGACGATGCCCCACACATTATGTTTCCTCGCTGAAAACAGGATACCGAGAATGAGCACGGCAATTCCGAACGCCCCGCCGACAATATGGCTGACCATGTTCATGATTTCTTCTCCGCGTGTATAATCCGGAAGTTTCCGGTCCTTGATTGGCGTTCGTTTCATTCGGTTTCACCTGCCTTTTCCATGCAGTATAACACAAAACCATAATATAGGAAAGTCGCGAATTGAAAATGTGGTTAATATAGAATCGCAGAAAGAAGACTGCCAGAAAAAAACCGAATTACTTCGGGCATGAGAGAGCGAGTTTGGGCAAATGCTTTAATTGAAGTGCGGTTAAATTATGACACTGGGTTTGGTTCACGCATATGGGGTACATTCAGCCTTGAATATCAAGCATTGTGTGCAAAAAAAGACGCTCATTTCTTTAACAAAATTAGCGTCTTTATATGGTAGCGGCGATCCGATTCGAACGGATGACAGGTCGGGTATGAAGGGCAAAAATGCGATTGCCGAAAAACGCAGTAATTATGCGAAAAGTGGCTAAATATCTGGGTTTTTGGCATTTTACATTTGGTTCAATCTGTTCAAAAAACCATAGAAATACACTCGTTTATCATCAGAGTGTTGTCAAAAATGTTGTCAAATTTTGCCTTCAAACATCCTATTCCGACCCCCTGATTGTTTGCAAAACAGCGAATCTCATTTAACCAACAATTTTGTCGATTCTATTGACATGTAGGTTATGACGAATTATACTGTTCGTGGAGGAAGATGATATGTCTGCTGTTGATGAATTGATACTCGAAGAAGCGGAACGGCTTAAACGGATTCGCGCAGCGAAGCTGCGTGATTTTGACATGCTTCCAAAAGGAAGCATCCGTAAAAAGAGGATCAACGGTCGTGAGTATCATTATCTTCAGTGGCGAGACGGGAAACATGTACGGTGCAAGTACATTCCGGCGGATGAACTGGAAGCTGTTTCCAACCGCATCGATCGCCGCAACAATCTGAAAAACGAAATTGCAGCGATCAACGCCGATCTATCAAAATTGCAAAGGATCATAAAAACATGACGAGCATTCAACAAAAAGAATTCTTGGATTTTATTACTCTGTTGGACGAAAACGGGCTGCTTCCGCATGTTGTTCTCGTCGGCAGCTGGACAGAGTACTTATATCAGCACGGAAATGTGTTAGACGGATTTATCAGCGCCGCCAAAACTCTGGATATTGATTTTCTGATTCGCAATCAGCATCGTCCGACTCCGATGGTAGATGTGGTTTCATTGGCAAGCAAGAATGGCTACACCGTGGATTTCGATTATATGGAAGGTACGACCAAGCTGTATACGCCGCAGAACCTCGAGATTGAGTTCTTGATCCCGCAATACGGCGTCGGAGACGCTCGCGTCATACCGACCAATCTCGGTATAAAAGCACAGGCGCTTCGTCATATGGATATCCTTCTGACGCATACGATGACGGTTTCATTCCACGGCATGGAGATCCTTGTTCCGAGACCGGAGGCATATGTGGTACATAAGATTGTGATCAATCCTTCCCGTAAGAATAAGCAGGAGAAGGATCGGGATGCCATCCGAAACCTCTGGCCGTTTCTGCACAAAGAAACGCTGCAGACGATCACAAACAGCTTGACAAAAAAAGAGCAAACCTCGTTCCGTCAAATCACATCCGAAATGGAACTTGAAATCTAAATAACCTACATTTCTCCGTTTCTCATGCTGTGTAGGTTATAGCATTAGGTAGCATCTATAAAACCGAGGACGTGGATCAACACTTACCAACAGAAAGTAGTGCCCAAACTGCGCCCAAGATTTCATGGGCACAACAGTATTGACACCTGAAAAAGCACTGGGTATTTACTATGACTGGGTGTAGTCAATCATCTTAGATCACATGCCCTTCGTCAAGATTTTGCATACTTTTTTTGCATGCTTGCGTATCAAAAAAATGCATACACCCCCAAGAAGTCTGCCTTTTCTGTGGTTTCTCCATGAATACGGCAATTTGTATATGCAACGTATAAATACAATATGTTGTATGATTTGTTAACATTCACCTCAACATATTGCGCTTTTTATGAATATGATGTAGAATTGTTAAGATGAGATGCTACAAGAACCTGTTAGTCATCCTAATTGGTTCTACAAAGGAAAAGCAAGGGAGAATTGATCGGTCGCACCATTTCTTTATGTCTGAAGGCAGATGGTAAGATAACCGTTCTTGCTCATCCGAAACAAAATCTGTGCGCGTTGTTCGCACAGCCGAGCACACAACGATTGAATGCGCTGCACAATTTCGGATCCGAAATTGTAAGAAAAACTGAAATCACGGAACGCTGATACCATTCATGTCAAAAACAGAATCGGGATTGTGAAATTACAGTGAAGCTGACAGGAATCTGACGGATTTATCTTGACCATTTGCGCAGAAATACTTATAATGATACTGAAGGAGAGGTGATAAAAATGTTCGAGCTCGACGGATTCGAAGTCTTTAATTTTAACGTTGGTATCCCAAGCGCATCCATCACATCAAATGGTATTACTTTCAATCGCTCGGTTTCCATAAAGCTAGGATTTCCACCCTATGTAAGGATGTTGATTAACCGAGAACGAAGGCAAATTGCGATTGTACCATGCGATAAGAGCACAGATCAGTCTGCTGCGTTCTATAGAGATAGCTATGAAAAAGACCCTGTTCGTTCTGTGCGCTGGAACAACCGGGATCTCATGAATACCTTGTCGGAGCTGATGGATTGTGATTTCAAAACCATTTCTTTCAAAGTTGAAGGAAGGCTTTTAAACGAAGGTCCTGCTATCCTATTTGATTTGACAAGGGCAGTACCAATGAAATAACAAAAAACTTCATCTGTGTTAGGGGCACAGATGAAGCTGAATTGAAAAGCTGGTGCGGTGAAACCGTCCAATACTTCCTCCAAAGATAGTATAACATTCCGCACCATCTTTTCGCAAGCAGATTCGCGAATTGTCTGAGATTTATTCGAAAACATGAAGCGAGTCTGACTATAGAGAAGGGGGTGATCTGTATGGAAAACACAGGTCACGGACCCGGGCATTTTATCTATGTCGCTTACGTTACACGTAAAAACGGCGAGCGGATTTATGCCCGTGATTACGGACTAAAATGTTTCCGTATTTGGGTCTCTGATAAGAAGAGATAAAGAACTCATTGGAGAAGGTTTGACGGTTTACTTCTCCCAAATACATTTGATAAGGAGTTAGTAATGGCTAAAACTGTTCACACAACAAGAGAAACAAAAACCGGGAGAAATACAAACTTTCGGGACAAAAGCACTGGTAAAGATATGACCCGAAAAGCTTTTGTAAAAGAGATTAACCAAGGAAAATACTCTAAAGACTATCATGTGCGGATTATTAACGGTATCGCAACGCCAGCAAGTAATCCAGACAAGTCAAAGAAGAATAATCTAGGATAATAATGAACAGCCGCCGGGATTTCCTCGGCGGCTGTTACTATGTTCTTTCCGTTATTTCATCCGCATCATGCGTACGAAGCGGGCGATCAGGATGACCGCAATCAGGATGATGATGACCGCGATCGCGACAAGCAAAGAGATCCACCATTGCGAAAGGGTCTGCTGCTCCTTCTGCTCCTGTTCCTGCTTGACCTTTTCCTCGTCGGTGATTTTCTTGGGTTCGGCGATCGTCATCTTGACGCTTTGGCTCTCGAAATGCTTTTCTCCGTTGACGTCCTCATAGGAAATCTCGATGCTGCCGTAGGATTCGCCGTATTTCTGTGAGCCGGACAGCGTGGTGACGAATACGGTCATTGCCTTGTCCGCGCTTTCCTGCGGAGCAAGGTTGCCTAAAAACGCCGAGGAGGAGATCAGACCGTCACAATTCAGCGAGCAGCGAACGTTGAAGATCTGCGAAAACCCGGTGTTGTAGACGCAAACCGGCAGCGTAAAGCTCTCGCCGCTTACGATCGATTCCGGCAGACGCACCTCGTCGTAGCCGAGCGACGCCTTCTGCACAACGGTCAGCGGATAATCCACGCCGTTTTCATAGGAACCGCCGTTTGCCGCGTCCCGATAGGAGCAGTTGAACCGGAAGGTATGCTTCCCTTCCATAGCGCTCGGCAGCGCACGAAGATCGAAGGTCACGGTCGTTGATTCGCCTTTTTTGAGACTTTCGATCGTCTGATGATCCTGTACGCCCTTATGGCGAATCGAATCGTCGCCCGAAACATACTGCACCACGACGTTCTTTGCGTCGCGCGTGCCGGAGTTCCGCACGGTCAGCGTAACCGTGAACCCATCGCCGCCGTTGACGACCTCGCTGTATTCGCAGTCGACGATCTCGATCTTCGGCTGCGTGACGTTGATCGTGTACTTGCCTTCCTCGGTATACGAACCGCCGTACCTGTCCTCATAGCTGATCTGAACGGTAAAGACCGCGGCGCCTTCCGTTGCACCCGGCGCGATCCCGAGGTCGAAATCGGCGTCCAGTTTACCTTTGATCGGAAGCGCGTCAAAGAACTTTGCATTCAGATCGCCGCGCAACGCGATCGTGTCCGATTCGGGGATCAGCGATACGCGAATGTTCTTTGCGTCGTAGTTTCCGACATTGCTCATGGAGACGGCAACAGATGCTCTTTCGCCGCCGGATACCTCGTTCGGCGTGATCATGCAGTTCTGAATCAGAATGACCGGCTTCCGCACCGCCATCTGTCCGCCTCCGCCGCCTCCGCCGGTCGACTGTGTCTTCCCGCCGGTGATCTGCACCTGCATGGTGAACGTCTGTTCGGTCGGATCGCCTGCGGGCGTCTTGTACGTCACATGGAGCGCAACGGTATAGGTGCCGTTGTAAAAGGTGCTCTTCAACGGCGCGCTGAACTTGACCAGATATGCGTTCATTCTGCCGGTATTGTTTTGCCCCTGCGTGACGTCATACGGCTGTTCCGTTACATCAAACTGCAGATTGGTCGGCGCAAACGGACCGTCGGAAGGAAACTCCGGTACGACACGGATCGTATTGCCGAGCGTTTTGCCGAGCAGCGGCATGATGAACTGCACCGAACCGTTTGCCTGTACCGGCATATACCCTCCCGCATAGCTTTTGTCCATGCCGGGATACTTCCAGTATGTGTCGATCTTCAGCGGATCGCTCGCTTCGCCGGTCGGTTCCGGCGTTTCCGGCGCTGCCGTCGGCTGCGTTGTCGGCTCCGTGCTCGGCGAAGCGGAAGGTTCCGTACTCGGCGAAGCGGAAGGTTCCGTACTCGGCTCTTCGCTCGGCGGTGCAGACGGCTCCCCGGTCGGCGGTGCGGACGGTTCCTCACTCGGCGGCGCGGACGGCTCCGCGCTCGGCGAAGAAGAGGGTTCCGTCGAAGCGGTCGGTTCCGGTTCATCTCCTTCCGCGATCGCCAGCACCGGCGTCAATGCCAGTATCAGTGCCAGAATCCATGCAAATACTCTCTGTTTCATACCGTTATCCTCAATTCCTGTGTTATAGCATTGTCATGACGCCTGCGTCCATCTCGCAGACCGTGTCGCAAAGGACCTCGATGTCCGCAATGTTGTGGCTCGCTAAAAGGATCGTCCGACCGTCGGTCGCAAGCGATTTGAACAGCTCGCGCATCTCGGCAACACCGTTCTTGTCGAGACCGTTCATCGGCTCGTCAAGGATCATCAGCGACGGATCCTCCATGATCGCCTGCGCAATGCCGAGCCGCTGCCGCATACCCAAGCTGTACTTTCCGACGGGTTTGCTGCTCATCGGATCGAGCCCCACGCGGCGGATCGTATCGGCGATCTGCTTCAGATTGATTTTCCGCTTCAGCGACGCGAGGATTTCGAGATTTTTCAATCCCGAAAGCTGCGGCAGAAACCCCGGCGTTTCGATGATCAGTCCGATGTCCTCGGGGAAATCGACATCCTTGCCGATCTGCTTGCCGTTCACAAGAACCTTGCCGCTTGTCGGCTGCAAAAAACCGCAGATGCACTTGAACATGACGGTTTTTCCGCTGCCGTTGTTTCCGACGACGCCGTGGATCTTTCCCGCCTCGAAGTTGCGGTTGATGCCCTTCAAGACCGTGTCCTGTCCGAACACCTTTACAAGATCGTGTACTTCGATTGCGTTTGTCATAACCGTTTCCTCTCAATACCCTTTATTCCGGTCGATGATCGTTCCATCGACCGCATTGATCGTCAAAAACGAGAGCGAATCCGCCCATTGTTTGTGCCGTTCGAGATCCTCGCCCTCCCTCGGCCAGTAAGGGTGCAGCATGTAGCCCAGAAAATCCCAGACCGGCAGCAGATAGAATTCCTCGGGCGAATCCTTCTTGCGCACGCGCATCATCGAAAGTCGGATATCGGTGATCACGAGCGTTTCGCCCTTGCCGGAATCCGGATCCTCCCAGTCGCCGGTATAATAATGATAGCCGATCTGTTCCTTGAACGTCTCGATGATCTTGTCGAATGACAGCATCTGCACGTTGTCGTTGACGCAGCCGGCGACGCTGTGCATCCCGTCCATACTGATCGAAGCGACCTTGCCGTCGCGTACGCCGACGCAAGCGCGGTACTGTCCCGGTATATATACGCTGTAATCCCGTTCCGGCTCCATGCCGGTCTCCTCCACATAGTTCATCAGATCGTCCGAGCCGTGCCACGACTGAAAATCATAGAACGGCAGTCCGTCCACCGTGTACCAGAGCTGTACCAGAAGTCCGGTCGCCGGATAGTCGACGTCGCTTGCCTGCCAGTCGGAATCGCCGCTTGGCTGCACGCTTTTCGTGCAAAATGTTCCGACATTGAGCCGTTTCAGTTCTTCTTCGGCGAGCGACACCGCCGCACGCTCCGCGTCGGTCTGCGGTTCGATCGTAACCGCATCGCGATAATTCACCGTCGAATTGGTGTTCATTTCGCAGACCGGCTGCGTCTCGTCGCCATATTCAAAGCTGTATGCCGAGAATGCGACCCGCTTATAATGTGCGGGCTGATCCGTATTCGCATAAAGCGTAATGTACGTCGCCTTCTCGCCGCGCCCTTTCGCCAGCGAGCCGTCCCATTCGAGATGCTCCCAGTCCTCCGGCGCGTTCCGATACTGTTCCATCGCACTTTGAAGCCCTCTGTTATCCGCTTCAAGCATGATCTTGCGCAGGTCGCTGTCCTCGATCGCGTCGTCACGCTGCAATTTCTTCTGATGGTATTCGATTTGCTCCTGTATCTGCCACTTGCGCCAATACTGTCCGTCCTTGATATTCACCTTGAACGGACGTTCTTCGCCGAGGTATCGAAGGATCAGCGCTTTCTGCTGCGTCTCGGAAAACGGCACGTCAAACGTCGCAGTATAGACGCCGACCTTCTCGGTATCGGGCACATGCACGTCCGCGTCGATCTGCACCTTCAACGTATCAAAGGGGACCTTCCTCGAGAACTCCTCCTCGGTATAGTGCGCAGGCGCGCCGAGCCGCTCGGCAAGCGTGACGTGCGGGGCGCTCTGCGTCTCGCCGCCCGGTTCCCCGTTTGAATTCACAGCCGCTCCTCCCGCAAGCGGTTCCGGCGTTCTTAACAATACCGCGTCCGTGTCGGTATCGCGCTTGCTGATGACAAACTCCTGTTCCGGCGTGGGGACGCAGGCAAGCAGCAGCACAAGCGATAAGAGAATGATAAGCAAGCGTTTCATTTTGATCTCCTTAATATCCTCTGTTCCGGTCGATGATGCTGCCGTCGACCGCGCTGATCGTCAGAAGGGACTGTCCGGAAAACCACGCCAAGGTTCCGGGAAGATTCTTTTCCGGCTCCCTCGCGTTGTAGGTATATCCCATGAAATCCCACACCGGCAGCAGATACCGTTCGTTCGGCGCGTCCTTCTTTTTGACCTTCATGTAGGAAAGACAGATGCGCGTCACGACCATCTGCTCGACCGATTCCGGCTCGCCGCTCTCCGCGGGATCCAGATAGATCGAGCGGAAGATCTGCTGCTTGAAAAGCTCCATGATCCGTTCAAACGGCAGCAGCACGATGTTCTCGTTCTCCGTTCTGACGATGTCGAACGCGTTGTACCACGTGAGCGCGGCCGCCTTTCCGTCCCGCATAAGCGCGCTTGCATATTCGGGATGGACCGGATCGTCATAGTCCGAGGAAACGCCTGCCGACTGCTTTGCCGTATCGGAGCCGTGAAATGCGGAATACGGATAGCACGGGATGCCGTCCACGGTTCGGACCAGCGTGACCGTGTACTCCTTCGGCGGGAATTTTTCCGGCGAAAGGTTGAAATTCTTCAAAAACAGCTCTTCTTCATATGTGATCCCGGACGCAAGGAAAGACGCGTCCGTCATGTCCGAAAAGAGCGTTTCGGCGACGCGCATTGCGTCCTCCTCCCTCGCATTTTCCGGCGCGCGGGTGTCGAAGGGCATCGGCGCGGAGCCTGTTTCGTCATAGAAGTAGATGCTGTCTTCGGCGATCCCCAGATAGCGGTTCGTTTCGTCCGAAACGATTGTGCGTTCGCTCGTAAAGCTGCCCGTCCACGGTTCCGAGGGCCCCGGCTCCGGGAGCTCGGCGTAACTCTTCATGTGCTGACTCATGTTGAACTCCGCGCCTTCGCGATAGCTTTCATACGGAAAATCCTCGCCGTAGATGCGGTTGTCGTAGTTGCTGATCTCCTGCGTGTATTCCTCGATCGTATGCTTTGCGCGTGTCTGATCCGCAAGCGCGCGATTGTAGTTAAAATACGGTCCGTCGCCGAGGAGCAGCTTCGTAATATGTTCGCGCTCCTCGGGCGTGAAGGTTTTCACCTGCACCGTATACACCGGCACTTTGGATACGTTCGGGATCTCCACGTCCGCGTCGATCTCGACCTTCAATGTGCCGCCGTAGACCTTGTTTTCAAACGCGTCCGTACAACGATCCGGCGCGCCGATCGCGTCCGCAAGCGTATTGACCGCCGCTTCGGGCTGTTCGTCCGCAGGCTCTTCCGCCGCGGACTGTTCCGCTCCTGCGGAAGGCGATTGGACCGCATAGTCCGTCACCGGATTGCTTTCAATGACGTCCTCAATCGTCCCGTCGCCCTTGTTGAACACAACCTCGTGCTCCGGCGTGGGGACGCAGGCAAGCAGCGCAAGCGATAAGCAAAGAATGATAATTCGTTTCATAGTGCCACCTCACCAACCGGAACCCGTATGCACGACGGACCCGTCGACGGCGTTGATGATCAGATACTCGCCGTGCTGTCCCGGCTTATCGCGACCTTCTCTGATATCGTCCCATGTCCAATTCGGATTTGAGGTATAGCTCAGTATATCAAAGTTCACGATCCAGCACGGCATTTCATAATAATCTGAGCTGTTTTTCTCACGGATCGTAAATGTAGACAGGTACATATCGAAGATTTCAGCTTCGGCAGGACGCGGATCAACCGCGGGATCCGTCGCCCATTTATCATACGGGAAGCAGACCGAAAGCGCATTTTTGATGCGCACCCGGATCTCGTCAAACGGCAGCAGCTCCACGTTTGCATTGACCAGTCCCGCTATTTCTTTCGGTCCCTGATATTCAAGAAATTGGATCCCGTCTTCGGAAACGAACAGGATGAACCGTTCCGCTTGGATCTCTGCGTTCATAAAGAAATCGTCGCCGCTACTGTAGTACAGACTGCGCGATGCATAGACGTTGCCTGCAATCTGCGGATACCCGCCGTAGCTGCGCTTCAGAACGAGCCACCACCCGCCCGCAATGCCGCGTTCTGATGCCAAAAGTGTTGCTGTGGAAGCGTCGGAAACGGCATATCCGGTGTAGCCGAGCCGTTCCAACTCCGAAAGCGCTATGCTTTCCGCCTGTTCGCGGCTGAGGTCGGTTTCGATCCAGAGCTTATAACTGCCTTCTTTCCACCGCAAATCATCCTGATATCGGGCAAAAGAATAGATGTCCGGATTCGTTTTGCAGCCTTTTGCGATCATATACTCGGTTTTGTTAAAGGAAATCCATGCCACGTCGCCGGACGCGAGCGTAAACGACTGCGGTTTTCTGATTTCCAACCCGGAATAGTCGTTGACCGCCTGCTCGGACAGCGAAGCCGGCGCATTACGGATCTGCTCCATATACCAGTTCGTCCTCTCCTCGAGTTCTTCCGGCGTTTCATTCAGGTCCTCAACGTCCGTCCACCCATCGGGCTTGCCCGCTTTGGCCCATTCCTCGCTTTTCGCAATTCGTTCCAGATACTGCTGCAACTCCCGTCCCCAATCCTCCTTGGTCAGAAGCGCTTCCGAAGAAGCCGTCGGCTTGTCCAGAAACTTGATCGCAACGTTTTCGACCATCTCTTTGGTGATCTCCGTCGGCCGCGTGCGATAGACGGGATACAGCCCGTCCGTTCGCACATGGATCTCCGTATTCGCGCGAACGATCAGCCGATCATTTTCAACGATCGGGTCCTCGTCCCAACGGTCGGGAAAGGTCTGACGCGCGGCGATCGAGCCGCTGTCCGGGTCCGGCGTTTCGTTCAGCTTCTGTTCCACAATATCGTCGCCCTTGTTGACGATAAACTCCTGTTCCGGCGTCGGTACACAGGCGAGGAGCGTGAGCGATAAAAGAATCACAATCAACCGTTTCATTTCGATTTCCTCTCAATATCCTTTTGCAGGATCGATGATGCTGCCGTCGACGGCGTTGATACAAAGCAGCGGGATGTAACCGCACGGATCGCCGTATTCCGAGGTAAACTCGTTTGTATAGATCGTCCCGTCGCTCTCCGTGTGCCGGTCGCTGCCCCAGAAGCACCACACCGGCACGAAAAGTCCGTAGTTGAGGTTATCCTTTTCCATCACGCGCTGCAGCGACAGCGTGATCCGATCAATGTTGAACTCCATTTCACGGTAACTGTACGGAGAGGAAAGCCTGTCTTCATAGAGAATAGGCAGCATTTTCCTTGCGGTTTCCATGATTTCGGAAAACGGTTTGAGCGCCGCGCTTTCTACAACCGTTTCCACGACTTCAAGCGGCGCTTGATACCAGAACGTGCAGACGCCGTCGTTGCCGAGACGAACATACAGTTCTTCATACGACCATACCGGCGCATATTGCATTTCGCTTTGTTCTGAGGAAGCCCCGAAATAGGACGGCATCGCAACGGATATACCGTTCACGCTGCGGCAGAAGCGAATCTCATAGAGGTATTGGTATGTATAATCCGCCGGCAGCTTCTCGTTTATGCGGTATCCGTCCGTACCATTGCTCAACACCGTTTCTTGCATGAGATAGACCCGATCTACAGCCATATCTTTGATTCCGATCATTTCAATCAGCCGTTCCGCTTCCACTTGCACTTCCGTCGGTGACAGCTTCAAATTTGTTCCGCGGGGAATCTCCGTCTGCCCGGTTACGTCGGAATACCGTTGAAACGTACCGGATTTTGTTTGCGGCTCCCGGTGCTTGTTACTATAATAGATGGAGCTCTGGATGTAGGGGATCACATGGTCGTCCTCGTGAACTTCTGCGTTTTGACGGAATGAGAAGCGTGCCTGCTCGTCAAGAGTGGTCAGGTCCCAGCCCAAATAGGTCGGGATGCTCTCCCAATTCACGTCAACAAGCCGTTTCACGGGTGTACCGGGACCGTCCGACGCTTGCTCCCAACATTTTTTCAAACCGTCAATCTGCGCGTTCCAATACTCGATTTCAAGCTGAACATCCTGCTCGCTCAGCCCGCCACGATCCAACGACGGAAGACCCGCATCGACTTCCGCCTGCATATCGGCAATCAGCTTTTCCAAGTATTCCTTGGATTCAAGTTCTTTTTTCAAATAAAAATCTTCGCCTTTTGTAAGCACTTCGAAATATGACTGCAGATTCTCCGCGTTGAACTCGCCGGGCTTTACCCGCACGATCGGAAGCGGCGCTTCGGGTAAGATAATCTCCGCGTCGAACGTCACTTTGAACGCGTCCGATCGTCCTGTGAACGTTTCCGATACGCGATCGCCGTTTTTCGGCATGTTGTCCGGTTTGTTCGCGTTCTCCGACGGCGTGCCGTTCGCTTTTTCCAGCATGCTGTCAAAGTCTTTTTTTGCGATCACTTCCTCCTCCGGCGTCGGTACGCAGGCGCAAAGCATACAGAGCGCAAGAATCAGTATTACAATCCGTTTCATTTCGTTTTTCCTTTCTTTGCATTTGTCGACAAGTACAGTTGATCGTACAATTAACAAACGCGAGTTCGAGTATGAATGAGTGAATCCTGCTTTCTAATACCCATATTTTGGATTTATCACGCTACCG
>JAEEGI010020497.1_pt1 | contig 13230 bp, 6 predicted proteins | sample 8958751 | NCBI WGS metagenome assembly JAEEGI01 (sample SAMN16246545, study PRJNA631951) | gut metagenome | biome: gut microbiome; feature: rumen; material: KS-attached | host: Bos | place: Iran: Karaj | collected 2018-10
ATCCGTCGGAGCTCGAGGCGTGGCTTGCGAGCGGCGACAAGGCGCTTGCCGATCTCGTGGAACGATGGCAGGAGCTTTCGGCGAAACGTTCCTGGATCGCGCTTTTCGAGAGCGTGATGAACGATACGGCGCTGGCGCATCCCGCACAGGGCGACTACGAGTACGATCGTCGGTGGACGGCGTGCAGGCAGATTCTCGACAGGCTGCTTGCCGAGAAAGGGCATTCTGCTCTTTCACCGGGCGAATTCGCCGCGCTCCTGCGCTCTTGGCGCAAAGACGACCAGCGTTCGGGGGAGAATGGCGCCCTTCGCCAAAAGGAAAACGAGAGCGACAGCGTGCAGATCATGACGATGCACGCTTCAAAGGGACTTGAGTTCAAGGCAGTGTTCATCGCATCGGGATTCAGTGGACTCAAAGACGGCGAAGATGCAGATGAGCGCAAGCGCCTATACTACGTGGCGCTGACGCGCGCCGAACACAAGCTCTACCTTCCATGGACGCAATGGGATTCGCATACGCGAAATGTGCAAAGGCAGAGCGTGGAGGAGCGCGGGCTTGGGAGCGTGGGCTCGCCACTATTGGGGGATGGATTTCTCTCACGCGCGATCAGGGCGTGTTTCGAGAGACCTGTGGTTTTGAACGGCCAAGATGGCCGTTCTCCCAGTGATGATTGCAGTACGAACGGGCAGGATGCCCGTTCTCCAAGGGATGCGGCGATCCCCAAGATTTACGAAGTGGGATACTTGAAGAATCTGCGGCTGAAATGGGATTCGTTCAGTTCGCTCAGTCACAGTGACGGAACGAACAAGATAGTGCCATCTGCCGAAAACGAGACGGATGAATCGTCCGCAGGCGGATCGTCTGCACAGAAGCCCATGGCCACGCTTCTTCCGCGCAACAACGTTTCCGGCAATGTGTTCCATGAAATAATGGAGACGCTGTGCGGAGGGAACGAGTTGATCGGCGCTTTGGGATTTGCGGTTGGGAAAAAAACGCTAGCCGAGGCGCTTGAGGAGACTGGTCCGTTGATGGAACTCGTGCGTCGGACGATGCGTCGTAATGCGCTGGGCAATCAGAAAAGAGGTGACGATTCCACAGAGAGGACGCTTGTCCGTATGGTCTGGCGCGCGCTGAACACGCGCATTGAAATCGGTGAACGGGAGATCTTCCTGAAGGACATTCCGTTCGCAGACCGCCTTGCCGAAGTCGAGTTCGTTATGGACGAGGCGTCCGTGCTGGAGGAGGATGCTCTGCACGCCGCAGACGCCGTTCGCGACGGCGCGTTCAACGGCAAGATAGACCTTTTGATACGTCCAGACGGCAAGGATGGTGCCGTGTACGTGCTGGACTGGAAGACGAACTCGCTCGTCGACTATGGCGAAGCGAGCGTCGAGGCGGGTATGGAGGCGGCAGGGTATCCGCTCCAGTTCCAGCTCTATTCGCTTGCCGTCGCAAGATGGCTAGGACGCGAAAAGCTCGCCGGCGTGGCATATCTCTTCGTGCGCGGCGGTGAACACGGCGAAGCGAGCGGCGTATATAGCCGCGTCATGGACGACATGATGTTTGCGAGCTGCCGTCAACGAGTCATGGATGCCGTTTCGCATGGCAGGTAAGGGGAGGATGATCGACATGGAAGTCGCGGAGATTGCCAGGCGGTTGAAACTGTTCGGGATACCGCATGAAGATACTCAAGGCGTGCGCGGGGCCTTGGCACGGCTTGTCGCCGCACAGTCGCTTTCTCTGGGCGAATTGCAGACGGCGCGCGACATCGTAAACCGGAAGGAATGCAAGAGTGAGGCGGTGTACCTATTTCTGGCGGCGATGTTCATTTCGCAAAGCGGGGGGAATGCCTTTCTTCGTCCGGAGAAGGGTGCAGCGCTCCTTGAGAAGGCTGGATATCTGGAAGATGCCGCCGATGAGATAATATCCAATGCTGAACATGCCGAAACTGTACGCGCCTTGTGGAAGAAGGCCCAGGCGGCGGCAGAGGAACTCGATGGCGACGTGGTCGTGAAGCGGTCCTATGCAGGTGGAGAAGACTGGTTCTTCAAGAGAAACCTCTCAGCAGTCGAGGCAGTGTCGAAGGCTCTTGCCAAGCATGCGGCGGATGGCAAGGCGGATCGGTCTCTTGCCGCCGACAATCCACTCTCGTCTGATGAACTTGACGCCGCGATCAAATTCAGAGGAATCAAACTGAACAATGAGCAGATCGAGGCGGTGAAGCGGGTGGCACAGAATCGTTTCGTGGTGGTGACGGGCGGTCCTGGAACGGGGAAGACAACCGTAGTATGCGCCATGCTTCGCGTGCTTATGGCGCGGGGGCTTGATCTGGACGAGATTGCTCTGGCCGCGCCTACGGGACGCGCCGCACAGCGCATGGGCGAAGCGCTGCGCAATCAGTGTGCTAAGGCAGAAGGTCTTGGCGAAGAGACGCGCAGGAAGATCGAATCGCTTGACGGCTCCACGATCCACTCTTTGCTGGGAGGTCTCCCGCCGAACTGGAAGTACACGGAAGAGAACAAGCTGCCGCTCAAGCTGGTGGTGGTGGATGAGTCGTCGATGGTCGATGTGCACATCATGAAGGCGCTGGTCGCAGCGCTTCCGGACGATTGCCGGCTTGTGCTTTTGGGCGACAAGGACCAGTTGCCCTCCGTGGAGACGGGTGCCGTCCTTGGCGACATCGTCGGCACACAGGATGCGGAGTTTGTCGTTCGCCTGACCGTGTCAAATCGATTCCCGGAAGATTTTGCGAAGTGTGCCATAGCGGTCAACGAAGGCAAGGCGGAGGATTTTGCAAATGTGTCGCCTGAGCTGTCTTGGGGAAATATCGAATGGCTTAATTCATTCGACTCTGCGGAAACGAGATGCTTCCGTTGTGTGTTTCCGGAAAACTCTAATTCGTCCGCATGTCATGACCTACTGATGAAGTGGGCGGAGCATTATGGCCTGTTGGAAGGCGGACGCCTTGTGAATCTGGCATTGGATTCAATATTGAAGGACGATGCGGCATTGACGGAGGGTACGCTCTCCGAGAAGGCAAAGGCCATTTTTGCGGAGCTGGATCGTTCAAGGATTTTGACAGTTGTCAGAAAGGGTCCGCATGGCGTGGAGGGCGTCAACGAACTTCTTCTCAAGGCACGTTTCGGCGGGCGATTGCCGTTCAATCCGCTAGTGAAGGCGGGAGTGCCTGTGATAATCACGCGCAACACGCCATCAAAGAGACTCTGGAATGGCGATGTCGGCGTGACCGTGGAGGGAAGATCGGGCATGGTGGTGATGTTCCCACGCGGAGACAAGGTAGTGAGTTGTCCAGTTGGGTTACTGCCCGAGCATGAGCTCGCGTATGCGATGACGGTGCACAAGAGCCAGGGGTCTGAGTTCGAGAACGTGATGGTGGTGCTGCCGGATGACAAGGAGCATCCTCTTCTCAACCGTCAGATAGTTTACACGGGCATCACGCGAGCGAAGAAGCGCGCGGTGATCGTGGGAACCGGGGGAACGCTGAATGCGGCGCTCTCGCGGAAGATCGAGCGCGACACGGGAATCGCACTTGGCGGCGATTGCGCTTGTCATCGAATGCTTTCATCCGACATGTGACGGAGGAGAGCGTGGTGTGGCTCAGATGTACAGCGCAGAGGACTTCTTCTCGGGGAAGGATGGGGCGGACGACTTAGATGAAGGAGCCTCAAGCCGTGATAGAGATATTTATTTCTGGCAAGCGGCAAGAGGTCGCGGATTATGGTATAATGGCATCAAACAGTAAAGGAAGTTAAGAGACCACTAGAGAAAACGGCATATGAACTGGTTGATGTTCAAAGACGGCGATGGAGAGACGTTGAAATCTTGGGAGAAATCCGCAACGGATTGCCTCAAGAAGGCGTCGCCTGATCTGAACGCGGTAGAGCTCGTTCTGCCCACGGCAGAAAAGGCAAGGTCCGCGCTTGCGAAAGGCCTTGACCTCATGGGCTGCATCGTCTTCTCTTTCAAGGGTGGCGAAAAACGAAAGTTCGAGATTCCCCTCCCATACCACGGCTTCTTCGTGGCTCGAGGCGCCAGTGCCGAAAACAAGAATGCGGTCCAGCGGCTCGTGTGGAGTTCCTGGCTTGGCGAGATGCCGGGCCTTCGCCAGGTGAGAGTGCCCAACGGCAAGACGGGACTTCGTTTTGGGCTGCCAGATGGACGGTTCATCCGCATCGGAGAGAAAAAGCTCTTCAAGTCCGACCGTGACGAAATCGCCTACGCCGGTTGGTGGGCAAAAGTTGTGGCAAGGGCGCCCTCGCCCTTGCTGCAAGGCCGTGGCGGCCTTGCCACACCGCTGCAAGATCCGAACCTGGATCTGAAGGAATGGGCGAAGGCGAATAAGGACAAGATAGAAACGTTTGACGCGGATGACCTTGGCCATCGCATGGCGGTGACGTTTCCGGTTTGGCTGCGCAACCGTCTGCTGCGACTTTACTACCGTCACTTTGTCGCGGAGAAGGGGATGCGTAGCTGGGAAAGGCTGGCGGCGGAGCTTGTGCCCGTTTCGTCAATTGGCGAAAAGCGTTTCAACGGCTTCGACGTGATCCGTCCGGACAACATCCTCGAGGCGGCAGGACGCATCTGCGGCATCAAGCGCTTCAAGGTTAGCAGAAGCCGTGTCGGGTTCTTGCCCGCCGCATTCCGGCAGAACCATCCCTCGTTCGAAGGGCGGATATGCCCGATTGAGAGTCCCGAGTCTGAAATGGTGGGCATCCAGATGCAGCTCGCGCGCGGCGCATGGGTGGATGCGACGGGGCGGATCATCGCGGCCCAGGGCAATGACTGCAAGACATCTGTGAGCTGGTGTACGTCGCTGATTCCGTTCCTGAACCACAACGACGACGCGCGCAACATGATGGGCGCGAAGAACATGCGCCAGGCCGTGCGCGTGAGCGGGGCGGAGCCGCCGTGCGTGAAGTCCGGCGGCGAGGAGGGGCTTGTGGAGTTCATGCAGCCGCTGGAAGATGTGGGGCTTTGTCCAACATGCTCGGACGGCGGCGAACTGAAGATCGGGCGCGACCTGCTCGTCGCGTACCTCCCCTGGTACGGCTGGAATCTCGACGACGCGGTAGTGGTGAGCGACGCGATCGTGAAGAAGATGGCAGTCACAGAAGAGAAGGACTACGTAATCGATATTGCCCCGGAATGGAGGTGCACCAAGATTCTCATGCCGGGTGCATCTCTGCGTGAAGGCATGGTCATTGCGGAGTTCAAGAAAATTGCGAACGGCAAAGAGCAGACCCATGCGATCCGATACGTCGACGCCGCACCTGCAAAGCTCGTGCAGATCGAATACCCGCAAGAGATCAAGAACAAACCCCTCGCGCGCGATCCAGGATTCGTGGGTCGATTGAAGTACCGGATCGCTCGTGAGTTCGCACTGGAGCCGGGAGACAAGCTGATGGGGCGCCACGGCAACAAAGGCGTCGTCTCCAAGGTGTTGTCTGCGAGGGAAATGCCGAAACTGAAGCTACCCGGCGGCAGGACGGTAACAGTTGACATTCTTCTGAACCCGCATGGCGTCCTCTCGCGCATGAACCCCGGTCAGCTGCTGGAGACGCATCTGGGATGGCTGTTCCACAACGGAAAGACGGATGCGGATGTGTTGAAGGACGGTATTGATTCGGTAGGGTCACGCGTCCCGCGTGACCGCAACCCACCAGTGGCGGGTGTGCCGCGTTGCGGCGTGCTTGACCACGAGAAGGCCCAGCGGCTGCTCCAGGAGACAGGCCTCGACGAATATGGCAAGGCGCATCTGCACTGGACGCTGCCCGACGGACGCAAGGTGACGACGGCATCGCCCGTCGTGGTGGGGTACCAGCATTTCTTCCGCCTTCACCACATCCCCGCGTTGAAGGCTCAGGCGCGTCGTGGCGGAAAGGACGCATTGTATTCCTGCGCCACGGGGCAGGCAGCGCACGGGCGGCTCATTGGCGGCGGGCAGCGCGCCGGCGAAATGGAGATGTGGGCGCTTTCCGCCTATCCTGGATCGGAGCCGATCATTGCGGACCTTCTTCGCAACTCCGATGCCGTCGCCGTAAAGGGGGCGGGCAAGCCCGCACTCGACCAGACTGGATTCTCCCAAGTCCTGTCCGCCTATCTTGCTGCCATGTTGATCAAGATGGATGTCAACGCGAAAAAGAAGACAGTGTCGTTTTCGCGGATGTCGGATACCGAACTGCTCAAACGGATTGGCCTCAATGAAGCGCAGGAACGCAAGGGTCGGACAATTGGAAAGTCGTCGGCGGTAGCGGTCCATTCCGCACAGTTCCACTGTCGGCACGATCCCTCACGTCTTGCGTTCGGCGGAACACGCTTCACGTGGGATGGGGACGACAAGCGCAATACTCTGAGTCTCGCGTCCTTTCTGTTCCGCTTCGGCGTGACGATCAAAGGCCCGCTGGAAGAAAGCAATGGAAATTATTGGATGCCTGTAGCGAGTGCGGCATGTGAACATGTCAAGGTGACGCCACTTTGGGGAAAGAAAAAAGAAGCGGCTACAACCCTATCGTTGGAAGTGAAAACTTCGGCACTTGGCATTGATGGCGTGGGCGATGTGCGCTGCTTTATCAAATGGAAAGGGAATGCGGGTGAGGCACTTCAGAGGATGTGTTTTTCTGAGGTGTACGAGCAGGCGAAACGCATTGGAGATGCACGCGTGTTGTGTCTGTGCGAAAAGTGCAGTGCGAGTACGCCGGGTGAGCCCTTCCTTCTCGAGGCGGTGAATGTGCAAAACGAGATGGCCGAAGGAGGCGTGTGCGATCCGACGGTGTTTGGTTCGCTCCACGAGGCTTTCGTGCCCGCCGACGAGGAGAAGTGGGGTGTAATCGAATTGCCTGAGCCGATCGACTATCCTGCGGAAACGCTGACGGGCAAGGAATTGCCCAATCAGCCGAAATTGCGCTACGTCCCGGTCCTGCCGCTTCGGTACCGTGTGGGATATAAAAACGATGTGGATCCGTTCGGGTATGGGGAAATCGTTGCAGCGTGCGATCGGTATGCCAAGGCGCAGAAAGAAGAAGACAAGGCGAAGTCGTTGATATGGATCCAAAAGACTGTCGGGAATGTTTTCAGGTTATTGCTGGAAAAGCTCCCAGAGAAATCTGGCCTTATCAGACGCGAGGGGCTGGGCAGACGCGTTGATCGTTCATGTCGCATGGTCATCACGCCGGGACCGGATCTGGCGTTCGACGAAGTCGGTGTTCCGCCGTCCATCCTATGGGAACTTCTGGCGGACCGTGTCACCGGCATAGTGGCCGAGGGGCGTCCACTTGCGTCCAACAACGCGACAGCCGCAGGATTCGGCTGGCGTTCGCCGAAGGGTGGCGGAGGTCGGACCACCTCAGAAAAGGCACAGGCGCTTGAATCCTATCTTGAACATGATCCGCTCTGGATGCTGATGAACCGACAGCCGTCTCTTCACAAATACAGCATGCAGGCCTTCAAGGTGAAGGTCTTGAAGCCTGAGGACGGTGAGGTGTTCCGCCTGCAGCCGCTTTCGTGCAAGGGGTTCGGGGCGGACTTCGACGGCGACGAGATGGCGGGCTACCTGCCGCTTTCGGAGGCCGCGCAGAAGGCGCTGCCGCGTCTGGCGCCGTCCGCTAATCTTTTTTCGGCGAGTAACGGACAGATCACCCCGAACTACGACAGGGACTTCGTGATGGGGTCGTATCTGATTTGCGATCGCGATTCTGATGCCGCGAAGAAGCGGTTGGAGGAACATTGTAAAAAAGGCGAAGCAGAATCCGTCTTGAAGGATGCGCGCGAAGCGTTCGCGAAATGCACGGAAGAGGGAGTCTCGTTCGGCTACTATGACCTTGTGGCGTACGACGGGAATAATGGTTTCGTGGCTGACATGGTAAACTCCGGGGCGAACGGAGCAAAGCAGATCAAGCAGTTCACGAATCCGCGCGGTCTGCTTGCGACCGGCAAGCTGGGGTTTGAACCGTCAGAAGAGGTGAAGCGGAAATTCAACATCAAGAGTTCGCTTGTCGGCGGCATGTCGTGGAAAGACATCTTCTGGTCGTCGTTCAACGCGCGTGCCTCGATGTGCGACAAGAAACTCAATACGGCCAAGGCAGGAGGGCTCACGCGCAGCCTCGTATATGCTCTGCGTCCCGTGACGATTACATCCAGGAAATGCTCAAATCCGAAAAAAGGCGTGCGATCGATACTCAACTGTGGATGCAAAAACGGCATCTGCGCGGAGTGCTATGGAAAACTGCCGGGCGGCGAACTGCCCGAAGTCGGCTATCCTGCGGGACTGATTGCTGCGCAGTCTATCGGCGAGCGCGGCACGCAGCTCTCGATGAAGAGCGCCCATGTGGGGGGAAGCCAGGTGGACATCGAGTTCGTACGCACGCTCATCATGAAAGGCAATAAGGCAGGGACATACAATGAATTCTACAAGTATCTATGCGGGGATGACGACGATATCACACCATACCACGATCTAGATATGCGGCATGTTCAGCTCTTGTGGCGCGTCCTCGACAGATACGAGGAAAAATCACTCAACAGTGCGCTCGACAAGATACACGAACACACGGATATGGAATCAATCGCACACGGTCTGGCTAGTGGGACGATCGCGACATTTCTGGGAGGTACGATGCGGGATGTTCCGCTGACTTCGCCGTCGGCGCAGGTGATGTTCAACAGTTTCAAGGAGGGGGAGTGATCATGGGTGGTGGTACGAGCGCGAGTGCGGGGGCATATCAGGAAACCAACGTAAAGCATGATGCTAAAGTGGGTCAGAACGCCTCTGTAAACCAAACAGACAATGTTAGTTTTTCCGTCAAGATGGCGATAAAGGCATCGACGTTTGCTCGGGTAGATTGTTCAACTCAGGCGCAGACTTTTCAGAAGCTGATTGCATGTGGGCGACTAGTCGTCGAGGACAAGGTTTCGGATGAATACGACGTAATCGCCGAAGCCGCTGCGGATGAATACGATTCGGAAGTCGATTTCGGCGATGATGACGAGATCAGGGACGAAGATGATTCGTTTGAGGCCTATGCGTCGCCGAACAACGAAGATGCACCGCAGCTGGATTTCAGCCAGCGTTTTCATGAAATCAAGATCGTCGAGACAGCGCCGGGTGAATGGTCGTGCATCCCGCCACGCGACCCGTTATTAGGGTATCGTTCCAATGACTTTGACGCGGAGGCGCAGAAGATTATTGAAGCTGTGCGCAAGCAGTTCGTCTTCTACGAGAAAGTGGCGAAATGGCTGCGGAACGAAGGGAACGAAGTTCTCAAGAGCATCGCGGATTTTAAGGCGCGTCATGTGTTAGTGACGCAGAAAGACTTCTGCCGTAGATTTGACCTCTTCAAGGGCAAAGAGGGGAAGGTTGACACCTCGAACATCCACGCCTACTGTCAGAACTGCCGCCTCTCATGGGATAATGCCTCTCTGCCGCTGGACTGCGTCTTTGGAGGTGCGAAGTGAAAGATGTTGCAGCGACTCTGGCGGAATGTGCCGCACGCTACGAGACGGCAAAGTTCCTCGAAGGGGATCCTTCGTGGTTCATGCATCAGGTGGATGGCCGCGCGAACCAGGAGGCGACGGCGTTCGTTGCCTCCGCGCTGAGCTTCGGCAGCCGCAGGCAGTTCATGCCAAAGGTGCAGCATCTGCTCGACTGCGCGGAGGGCGACATGGACCGCTGGGTGCGCGGAGCGCTGTACGAGAGCCGCTTCGCGCGCGGCGACGGCGAATGCTTCTATCGCTTCTTCACGCGCGGCGACATGTGGTCCTTCTTCGATGCATACCGACGCCTTCTCGTGGAGCATGGCACATTGGGCGACTATGTGGGCGCGCAGGCACACGGCGATGGGTTCGAGGCGGTGAGGGCGATATGCGCCTGGTTCGCGAACCACGAGGGAGGTCCGGCGGTGCCGAAGAACGCGCAGTCGGCCTGCAAGCGCGTTTGCATGTTCATGCGCTGGATGGTGCGTGGCGGTTCGCCCGTCGACCTTGGACTGTGGGCGGACCGCATAGACCGCCGCACTCTCGTGATGCCGCTCGACACGCATGTGGTGCAGCAGGCGGTGCGGCTTGGGCTGCTGCCGGGTCCGTGCGCCTCGATGTCCGCCGCGCGCCGTCTCACCGCAGCGCTCGCGCAGGTGTTTCCCGAGGATCCCCTGCGCGGCGACTTCGCCCTCTTCGGCTACGGCGTCAACCACTAAAGGCGAACCACTAGCGGAGCCATACGGCCCAGACGAAGAGCCCGGTGAAGGCGCATACGGCGCACAGCTTCAGGAACACGCCCGAGAGAAAGCCGAGAAATGCGCCGAATCCGCCCTTGAGCGCACTGCCCATGGTGCGGCCCGCGATCAGCTCGCCCAGCGCCGCGCCGGCGAAGGGGCCTATAAGGATTCCAAACGGCAGAAAGAACATTCCGACTATCGTGCCCACCGTGCATCCGAATATTCCCCATCGCGTGCATTGGAACTTCTTCGCGCCATAGGCGGGCACAATGTAGTCGAGCACGGTGACGACCGCCATGACCGCACCGGCCGCCACGAGCCATGCAGTTGGTATCGCGAAGCGCGAGAAGGAGAGCGCGAGAAGCGCGCACCAGCCGAGCAACGGACCCGGCACGCACGGAACGATGCAGCCGAAGAACGCGACGACGATCAGAACCCCGCCAAGTGCAACTAGCGTCCAGTCCATCATCTCCGCCTCGCAGTCTTGATATGCGTCTTGTGTTTCATGGCGGATATGTTACCACATTATCTGCTGTGCGTAAATGGGGAATGAGGAATGCAACGGCCGAGGGAGATTTGATATAATATTCCGCCAATGGCAAAGGAGACGAAATGAAAAGAGGAATTAGTTTCGCAATTGCGGCATGCGTCGCAGTGGTGGCGTGTCTGCACGGCGGCGCGATTTACGCGGCGGAGAGCTCAAATGAGAAGCCGCTGCGCATTGCGGTGTACGTGGGCGACGGGGCGCGCAACGTGGGCGCGTTCCGGTGGCTCGAGATCACAGCGCGCGCGAAGAACTGCACTTCTGTTCCCGTTGACGGCGAGGCGGTGAGAGGCGGCGCCCTTGACAATGTAGACGTTCTCGTCATGCCCGGCGGCAGTTCCACCGACGAGGCGCTGAGCCTGCAGGAGGAAGGGCGCAGGAAGGTAAAGGAGTTCGTGAGGCGCGGCGGCGGATACATCGGAACGTGCGCAGGGTGCTGCCTCGTGATGCAGGAGAGCGCCGAGAAGAGCAAGAAGAAGCGCTTGGACATGATTCCGTTCACGTTCGGTGCCTCCGGCGGAGCGGCGACGATGCCCGTCAAGTTCAACGACAAGGCAAAGGAGATGTGCGGAATCAAGAAGGGCGTGTGGAAGGTACGATACCACGGAGGCCCCGTGCTGATACCCGGCAAGCCGGTCGCCGACGCCAAGATCGAGGTTCTTGCCACGTACGCTGGCGATGTGAACTCGTACAGCTCTACGCCAAGGCCTTCCATGGCCGGACGCGTCGCCGTTGTAGCCGGCACATACGGCAAGGGAAAACTGTTCGCAAGCGCGGTGCATCCGGAATCTGACGTCAACGACCACGGCATCCTCAGGGGCGCGTTCAAATACGTTTCCGGACGCAATCTCGAATGGGACTATCCCCAGCGGAAGCGCGGACAGCTCGTGGTAGGCATGGCTGTTGACTATTCGTTCGGTACCGAGACTGCCAAGCTCATCCAGCGCCTCGTGACGAACGGCGAGTTCGACGTGATTCCGCTCAGCGCAGAAAGAATCTCCAAGGAGGGCGTGCTGTATCAAGTGGACGCCATCCTTGCGCCTGATGGTCCTGGGATCTCAGGCGGCAAAGGTCTCTACTCCAGCAACCTTGCGCGCACCCGCGAGTTTCTCAAGCGCGGCGGACGCATCTTCGCGTGGGGCGGTGCGGCGCAGGCGGCTAGGAAATATTGTCCGGAAGTCACGTGCGTGGCGGATGCAGAGGCCGCGCTAGCGGCGCTTCGCGCCTTCGCTGCGGAGCCTGTTCCCGCGCCGGCCGCGTTTCCCGCCAAGGTCGCGAAGCCGCTCAAGGCCGCAATCTATTGTGATAAGGAGGGAAGCAACGTGATAATCGCGAGGATGCTCTCTCTCTCTCCCGAGTACGAAGTCAAGTTCCTGCGAGCGGCGGACTACGCCAAGGGCGGACTTGACGGAATCGACCTCCTGGTCCAGCCGGGTGGTAGCTGCAAGGGACAGTACGAGATGATCGGTACAAACGGAGTCGAGGCGCTGAGAAAGTACATATTGGACGGCGGCAAGTACTACGGCGTGTGTGCAGGCGCGTTCATGGCCCTGCAGCAGTCGCGTCCGGGCTGGCCGCGCCTTGGAATCGTACCGTACAGGGGCGACGACCCCAGCCACTACCGCGGCGGCGCTCCTATCAGGATTGAGTTGTCAGAGGAGGGCAAGAAGGTATTTGCTGGCTCGGCCGCAAAGCGCGTGGTGGAATATTACGGCGGACCGGTGCCTGTTCCCGGCAAGCCGGTGGAGGATGCCGACGTGCAGGTGCTGGCGCGCTACGTGGGGCGCACGATCAACACGGCGCGGCCAGAGCCGGTGGAGCCGATGGACGGAAGATGGGCGTTCCTCGGCGGCAGAGTGGGGAAGGGACGTGTGTTCATTTCATGTCCGCATCCCGAACTCACGGAGTGCACGCACGACATTGTCCGCTCCGGCATCAAGTACCTCACGGGAGTCGCACCGTCGCCTGTGTACAACGACAGGACGCGCGGGGCGGTGACTGTGCTGTACAGCACGTCCAAGGACGACGAATCGCTCAAGTTCTACTACAACGACTTCCTCCGCGACAGGCGCTTCTACGTGCGCACCGGATTTGACGCAAACGACTACGCGCATGCGGATGCGATCGTCACGGCGATGTCGGATGCGTCGTGGCTAAACGCTCCCTCCGTGCGCAGGTTCGCGAAGCGCGGCGGCAGGATCGTGCTGGTTGCGCGAAGCGACAAGGAGCGCGCCGCCGCCGCGAAGATCGCCGGCGCAGTCGTTGTTGGTTCGTGCGCAGAGATTCCTGCTGCAATCCTCAACTAGGCGTCGGGCACTAGGCACTGAAAAATATGTTATAATAAATGCCGTTGGCGAGGTAGTCAACGGTGAACCAATCAACTGAAAGGCAAAGACAATGAAGAAGATGGTGTTCTGTGGATTTATGTCCGTCATGTGCATGGTTGCGGTGGGCGTG
>JAEEGI010020498.1_pt1 | contig 13228 bp, 10 predicted proteins | sample 8958751 | NCBI WGS metagenome assembly JAEEGI01 (sample SAMN16246545, study PRJNA631951) | gut metagenome | biome: gut microbiome; feature: rumen; material: KS-attached | host: Bos | place: Iran: Karaj | collected 2018-10
GTATGCAGAACAGTATGACATAGATCCATCGGCATACCTTCAATGTTTTTTCACTTATCGGTTTCATCGCTATGGTCCTCCTGGTTTTCGGTTTCACTTTTTTTCTTCTTGGGCAGACGGCGGGCCTTGCGCAGCGCCTCGGTGATGATCCACTGCAACTGACCGTTGGTCGAGCGGAACTCGTCGGCTGCCCACTTCTCAATGGCATCCATCGTGTCGCTGTCGACACGCAGGATAAAACTTTTTGTGGCTTTCTTTGCCATAGTCTGCTAAATCTTTAGGCGGGTCTTCAATGCGAATCTCGCGAACTGTACTGATTACACGAATGGTTATCGATAATGACCAATTCGCGAAATTCGCATTTGTCCCGCAGGGTTACATATTGAGCGTTCCGGTATTGACGACGGGCTGGGCCTGTTCGTCGGCGCAGAGGACAACCAACAGGTTGCTCACCATCGAAGCCTTCTTGTCATCGTCAAGTTCCACGATTTCCTCGCTCGAGAGTTTGTCAAGGGCCATCTTCACCATGCTAACGGCACCCTCGACGATCTTCTCACGGGCGGTGATGATGGCGCTGGCCTGCTGGCGGCGCAGCATCACGGCAGCAATTTCAGGAGCATAGGCCAGGTAATTGATGCGGGCCTCGACCACCTCGATGCCGGCGAGCGACAGGCGCTCGTTGAGTTTGACCTCAAGTTGATCGTTGATTTCGTCGCCACCCGAGCGCAAGGTCAGTTCCTTGGTGTCCTCGTCGTTGTCATCGTAGGCATACTGGCCGGCTACCTGCCTCAAGGCGGCATAGCTCTGCACGCTCACGAAGTTTTCCAGGGCGCTCATCAGGCCCTTGGTGTTGCCTCCCAGGGAGCCGTCGGTCGAAGCCATCGTCTGCGAGTCTACCTCGAACAGAGCCTTGTAGGTGTCCTTCAGTCTCCACACCAGCACCAGACCGATCATCACAGGGTTGCCCACTTTGTCATTGACCTTGATGGGCTCGGCATCCAGATTGCGGGCACGCAGCGAAACTTTCTTAGTGCCGTAGAAGGGGTTGATCCAGTAGAAGCCCGTACGCGTGAATGAGCCGCTGTACTTGCCGAACCATGTGGTTACCCGTGCCGTGTTGGGCTCAAGCATGATGAAGCCACCCAAAAGGAACAGTTCTGTAATCAGCAACAATGCGCCTAGGATGATAAGGATTGCGGGTAATGAACCATGGTTGGGCATGTCGGTAAGCACAACACCTTTATAAATGCCCCAAAAGGCGAGAACCGGTAACAGAATCACTACAAACAGCATCAGGAAGCCGTTTACTGTCAGGCCTTTGAAATTAAATTCCTTCGTTTCCATAATCGTAAAAGTTGAAAAGTTAATATTTAGTTTGTTTTAAAGTGATATCATTTTGATATCGCAAAGATATATCCTGTTCCAAAACTTGTCAATACTTTTTCTTGGATTTAACAATTTTTTAACACTCCCGAACTTTCCCATTTCCCCATAATCCCGCATCGATAATAAAAACTCCCCTTTAATCTCCTAAAGTCTAAAGTCTTTTTTGTAACTTTGCCGATTGGATAATAACCATTAACAAGACAATATCACTATGACAAAATTAGTTGACAGATTTTTGAAGTATGTGAAGTTCGACACCCAGAGTGATGAACTCACCAACTTGACGCCCTCCACGCCGGGCCAGATGGTGTTTGCCAAGGAACTGGAGCGTGAACTGCAGGCCATGGGCTTGAGCGACATCTCGCTCGACGACAACGGCTACCTGTTTGCCACCTTGCCCGCCAACACCGACAAGCCCGTGCCCACCGTCGGCTTTATCGCCCACATGGACACTGCCCCCGACATGAGCGGCCACGACGTGAAGCCCCGCATCGTCAAGTATGAGGGCGAGCCCATCGTCCTGAGCGAGGAACCCCGCATCGTGCTCGATCCCGTGCAGTTCCCCGAGATGAACGACTACAAGGGACAGGAATTCATCGTAACCAGCGGTGACACGCTGCTCGGTGCCGACGACAAGGCCGGTATTGCCGAGATTCTGAGCGCTGTCGAGTGGCTGCAGGAGCACCCCGAGGTGAAGCACGGCAACATCCGCGTGGGCTTCAACCCCGACGAGGAAATCGGTCTGGGTGCCCATCACTTTGATGTAGAGAAATTTGGCTGCGACTGGGCCTACACCATGGACGGTGGTGCCGTGGGTGAGCTGGAGTTTGAAAACTTCAACGCCGCCAGTGCCAAGATTACCTTCAAGGGCCTGAACGTGCACCCCGGAGCCGCCAAGCACAAGATGATCAACTCGATGCGTGTCGCCATGCAGTTCGCCATGATGCTGCCCCGCTGGGAGACTCCTGAGCACACCGAGGGTTACGAGGGCTTCTATCACCTCATCCACATGGAAGGCGGTGTTGAGCAGACCACGCTCAACTACATCGTCCGTGACCACGACCGCGCCCGCTTTGAGAGCCGCAAGCGCGAGATCGAGCACCTGTGCAACAAAATCAATGCCGAGTTCCCCGACTGCGCCACCTGCGAGATCAAGGACCAGTACTACAACATGCGCGAGAAGATTGAGCCCGTGATGAACATCATCGACATCGCCAAGCAGGCCATGGAGAATGCCGGCGTCACCCCCAAGGTGCAGCCCATCCGCGGCGGTACCGACGGTGCCCAGCTCTCGTTCAAGAACCTGCCGTGCCCCAACATCTTTGCCGGCGGCATGAACATGCACGGACGTTTTGAGTACGTCCCCATCCCCTCGATGGAGAAGGCCATGATGACCATTGTCGAGATCTGCAAACTCGTCGCCGAGTGATACTAAAAACAGAGCGGGAAGAAAAAAGGGGTAAATAATTTGGCCACGTGCGAAATTTGATATACCTTTGCACCGCTTTTTGGGAGATTCGCTAGCTCAGCAGGTAGAGCACATCCCTTTTAAGGATGGGGTCGTGGGTTCGAGCCCCACGCGAATCACTAGAAAAATCGCAGTCAACTTTTTAGTTGGCTGCGATTTTCTTTTGTTATAACTCAATAACAAACCCATCGGCAGAATCAAGCGACCACATGCTTGATTCTGCCAAGGGGGCATGATTACTGTTCCATAATTAAATCTATCAGGACTGAGACATCGGCCACGCTGATTTCACCGTCGCTGTCAACATCGGCGGCTGCGGCGTTGAACGGCGAAACTGCGGTGCCCAGGAGGTGGTCAATCAGCGCAGTCACGTCGGCAATAGACATCTCACCATCCTCGTTCACGTCGCCCAGGATGAAGGACATGTGGACGGTGAAGTGGTGGGGGTCCAGTTCGCCGAACACTGGTTGCTGATAGCGGTGTCCTGACTCATCGGCACCGAAGACGTAGTAGTCAACCTCTGATGCCTGGTGATAGCCCTTGATGTAACCCACATATTCATCGGGAGCGCCGGTGGGCCTCATGTGTGCAATCTGGTAGGGGCCGTTGTCAATGCTGTAGTAAACCAGTAGCGAGTCCTCTTTCAGGGGCTTTCCGCTATAGGCGATGAACTTGCTCGTAACGGCGATGGAATCTTCACACTCCTGCATGCCGTAGAGCACGTTCCTGTGGTCAACAAACAGCATGTCAAAGTCCATCACACCGCGTGTGCGGCAGTGCAGGGCGTCGGTGTTCTGCCAACCGGTGTTGTAGGATGTGTTAGACACACCCGTCACCTCGTAGCCGGGCAAGGCTTCCCTGTAGACCTGGAGCGCACGTTCATTGTAAGAGCTGTTGCTGCCCAGCGGCACGTAGACGTGCTTGTTGAGGATAAGACTGTTGGTGTAGGGAGCAAGAGTGTTGCCACCGGGTTCCTCGACGCGGTACACCTTGTAGGGATAGCCCCAGCAGCAGTTGGTGGTGGCGAAATAGTTGGCCACTTCCTCATAGTACTCATATCGGCTGTTGCTCTTCGGCAGTTTAGCAATCAGGATTTTATCCGGAGCCAGGTATTTTCCCCAGCAGTCGACATGGGCAATGTATTCTCCCTGCGGGTCAATGGTGATATGGTAGTTGTCGATGCCGAGGTAGTCGAGCATCTTTTGGCGCACGTTGGCCTCGTTATTGTTGTTCTCAGTAATGACCAGATCGTCGCTAACGCCGTGTCCGCGTCCGTCCTCCATCATGTTGCCACCGGTATGTTTCAGGTTCATGCCGTAAAGGGGGATATCCCAGTACGAGGCAAAAAACGCGGATATTGCATCGTCGTTAGGTCGAGGACGATTATACACGTTGTCGACGATGGCGGGAGTCTTGCCGGCGAAGATATACCAGGGGCCGTAGTCGCGCACCCAGTAGGAATCGGTGCTGGCGTTCACAAAGGTGACGCGGTCCAGGTTCACCCCTGCGCTGTTGAAACTTGAACGTGCGCTTGACTGTTGGCTCTGCTGCACGATGCAGTACACCTGACAATTCTCGGCCAACGATTTTACCAGGGAAACCGGTATGCCCAGCGGATATCGAATCATCACGCCCTGCATGGGCTCAAACTCTGCCACGAAGCGGGGCGCTTCGGTGGGCGCGGGTGTCTCGGTGAAGTTGGTGGCCCTCACGGGGGTTCTCATTTCTTCTTCGGACAGGTAATGGAGTTTTCTCCAGTCCGGCGCTTCCTTAGTCTGTGCTTGGACGTTCAGGCAGCCCATTGATAACATCATGGAAGCAAACACGAGTAAAGCGAAAAATGATTTTTTCCTTGTCATAATAGTATTAAGTTAATCACCGCAAAGGTACATTATTTTTCTGAATAGGTGTTACTCTCTTGCCTATTTTTGCCTATGTCTTGAACCATTCGGGACTAATGCCAATGTCACGTTTTTATCAAATAATGTATCGTGTCCTAAAACAGATAGCCCTTGCCGACGCATTTGCGGCAAGGGCCATCCGTGTTAAGGAATTAGGCGTGATGCGGCTAATAGACCTTAATAGGCCTTCTTCAAGATGATTTCGATAACAGCGTTGATGTCACCGATGGTAATCTCGAGATCCTCGTTCACGTCGGCGCGGTTCATGATCTCGTCGCTGAAGCGATGGCCGAGGATAATCTCGATAATCATGTTGACGTCGGCAATGGTAACCTCACCGTCACCGTTGACATCACCCTTGATGAAGGGTTCGATGAACACGTGCTCGTCACAATAGGCCATGCGGTTGCGGATCCAGTTCTCCACGTAGTCCATCTCGTTGGCCAGGTTGAGTTCCTTGTTGGCCAGGTCGGTGTCGCCGCTCCAGCGGTTCTCCTCGCGCTCGGCAGCACCGCTTTCCAGCAGCTCATTGACGGCCGAGCGGTAGCGGCTCACGAGGTTCTCGGTTTCGAGCCAGGTGTTGCGCAGCTCGCGGTAGCGGTCGATGACCTCGCTGCGGTAGCTCTTGACCTGCATCATGTCAAACATGGGCACATGGCTGATCCAATCCACAGGGCGGTCGGGCCTTACCATCTCGGGCAGGTCAAAGCGGGGGTTGTAGTTGCCGCCCAGGCAGACGTCGAGGTCCCAAGGGGTCATGGTCAACCGGTGGCTGCCAGCCAGGTCGAGGCAGCTGTAGTAGATGTTCTTGCTCTCGTTGTCCAGAGCCTGCAGGGCAACAACGTAGATGTAGTAGTCCTGCATCACGGGCAGGTCGAAGTACTCGCCCATGCTGTCCACCCTCAGGTTCATGTCCTCGTCGGCGCGGCCGGCAAAGTAAACGGCGTTCTCGAGGGGATCCCACTTGGTGCGGCGAATCTCGCTGAAGTCGGGATACTTCTGCTCAAAGCCATCCCAATAGACACCGCCGGGACGGGGCACGGGGTCACTCATGGTCACGGTGCGGGTCCACTTGTAGGCGGTCCACAGCAGGCCGTGGAATTCCCTGTTCTCATAATCGTAGCGCTCGAGCTTGAGCTGCTTGCGGTCGATGGGCTCACACATGTTGTAGATGCCCACATAGCCGCCGTTCATGATGACCTCGACCATCTGGCCGCGCGAACCGTTGCGCACGTTGGCAATCGAGTCGCTGTACCAGGGCTTGCGGGACATGTCGAGCCACAGGTCGGTGCTCACGCGGTTGCGCACGCGCAGGAAGTCCATCTGGCCGGCGTCGAGAATCCAGTTGTTGTCGTTGCGCAGGCCGAAGAAGCGCCTGTTGCACTTGGTGCTGTCCTCGTTGATGAACTTGATGCGATAGTTGCGCTTGTGCTTGTCGGGGGTGTTGGTGGCACCGCCGCGCAGTTTCATCTTGGCCAGCATCGGTTCGGCAAAGGCCGAGTCGGGCTCGCTCACGGTGACGGTACCGTAAACGTACTTGTTCACGGGTTCACCGTTGATCTCGACCAGGGGCAGCCAAGTGAAGGTGATGTAACCGGTGATGAGGCTGTCGCCCATGTGGCCGGTTACGGTATAGTGCGTTCCGCCTGCCACCTGGGCAAAGGTCACCTCATCGCCGTTGGCTACTGGCTCGCCCTCAATGGCGAGGTCGGTGACGTCGTCGCCGAAGCTGACTGTAGCGATGTAGTCCTCACCGAAGTGTGACTGCGGGATGCTGCACAACCACATGTTGTTGATGGTGTCACGCACTGCTCGATGACCGCCGATGTTGAACGTCTGTCCCCAAGCGGTGGCGCACGTCAGCATCAGGACCATCATCAGAAGTAATTGCTTTTTCATAAATAATTCAATATGAACGTTTGTTGTTGTATGGTTAATGATTTAACGGCTGCAAAGATACTAAAAATGTTTTTATGCAATCGGCCGAGGTCAGTGAATTTATTGATTTCATCAGTCAATTCCCGCTTGCAGTGGGGCTTGAGGTGCCGAATGGGGCTCTTACGGCGACTTTTGGACTACTGAAAAATGTATAAACGGCGGCTGCCGGTGGCAGTGGGTGAGGGGCATTCGGCATTACACATTTTTTAAGATTTTTATTTCTTCAGATTTTCGGTTTTTTTGCCCCAGGTCCGCTAAAAAAATAGTATCTTTGTTCGCTAAATTTTTAAACACTCGAATACGGACTTGAAAATCACTCTACCACAACAATGAAGATATTTACCAACGATGAATTGCGCCGAATTGGCGACCGCACACTTGAAAAGGAGAATATACAGTTGCTCGATCTCATCGAACGGGCAGCATCTGCCGTGTCATATGAACTGATTTCACGCTGGCGCACGTCCAAGCGTTTCGTTATATTTGCAGGCCCTGGCGACAATGGTGCCGACGCCCTGGCCGTTGCGCGCATGATGTTTGAGCAGGGTTACCGCCCCGAGGTCTATCTGTTCAACATCAAGTCGGCCAAGCTCTCGCCCTGTTGCCTCACCAACCGTGACCGCCTCCTGGCCACCGTGGGCGACCAGATCAACTTTGTCGAGGTCATCCAGACCTTCAGCCCGCCCCAACTCGATGAGAACGATGTGGTGGTGGACGGACTGTTCGGCAGCGGCTTGCGCACCCCCCTCAAGGGGGGCTACACCTCGCTGGTGCAGTACATCAATTCGAGCGGTGCCTATGTCGTGTCGATTGACCTCCCCTCGGGCATGTTCGGCGAGTGGAACACGGGCAACGACCGCCGCAACATCATCCGTGCCAACCTCACGCTCACCTATCAGTGCAAGCGCCTCTCGTTCTATTTCGCCGAGAATGCCGCCTATGTGGGTGAGTGCAAGGTGATTGACCTGGACCTTGACCCCGAGAGCCTGGCACGCACCCCGACCGACTTCTACCTCATCGAGCATGAGGATGCCAAGAAGGTGCTCAAGCCACGCAATCCCTTCATCAACAAGTATGACAACGGTACCGTGTTGCTCGTGGCGGGCAGTTACGGCATGATGGGCGCGGCTGTGCTTGCTGCCCGTGGCGCACTGCGCGCCGGTGCCGGCCTGGTGACGGTGCACGCGCCCCGCTATGGCTATGAAGTGCTGCAGACGGCAGTCCCCGAGGCCCTGTTTGAGCCCGACCACAACGATATCGTCACGTCGGCCATCGACCTGCGCCACGACTACAGCGTTGTGGCCATCGGTCCCGGTATGGGTACCGACGACTCGACGCTCGAGGCCGTTTACCAGTTCATCATGTCCTTCAAGCGTCCGTGCCTGATCGATGCCGATGCGCTCAACTGCATCGCGATGCGCCCCATGCTGCTGCGCAGCATTCCCCAGCGCTCCATCATCACGCCCCACGCCCTCGAGTTTGACCGCCTCTTCGGTTCCCACACCACCGACGAGGAGCGCCTCAAGAAGGCCATCGATGTGTCCAAACTGTACAAGATTACCATCGTGCTCAAGGGCCACTACACGATGACCGTGCGCCCCGACAGCAAGATCTATGTCAACAGCAGCGGCAACGCCGGCATGGCGACTCCCGGCAGCGGCGATGTGCTCACGGGTGTCATCTCGGCGCTCATCGCCCAGAACTATCCGCCCGACTGGTCGGTAGTCCTCGGCGTGTACATCCACGGCCTGGCAGGTGACCTTGCCGAGCAGGAGCATGGCTCTTACGGCATGATTGCCAGCGACATCGTCAACAACATCGGCAAGGCCTTTGTCGACGTCATGAAGTAGGGGTAATTCCTGCTGCTGAACAAAACATTAGCGGCTGAGAATCAAACGATTCTCAGCCGCTAACTGTACCTGAAGTGGGACTTGAACCCACACGGCCGCAATGGCCAAGGGATTTTAAGTCCCTCGTGTCTACCGATTCCACCATTCAGGCATCCGGTACGGATTCGTCGGCAAAGGTACTACTTTTTGCTGAAAGAGTGTGACATTTGCCGTTTTTTTTCGTTTTGTGCGATAAAAACGCACTTATCACATCACTGCTGCTGGGACTGTGCAATGTCGGGCAGATCCAGCAGGCGCACGTCGTGCTCGCCATGCAGTTGCTTGTCGCGCTGGGCCTTGATAGCGTCTATCACGGGAGCAAAGCGGGTGTCGGCCTTGGTGATGAAGTCGCTGTTGCCTAGGTCGGCCAGCCGGTTAGTCGTGTCGTTCACGGTGTAGTCATCGGGGTCAAAGGTCGGTGCATAGGCGGGCTCCTTTTGCTCTTCGTCCTCGTCGTCGGCTCTCCTGGTCGTGACAGTGGTCAACAGCCCGGCACGTTGCAGGCTGCTTGTCAGCCGGTCGGCGAGCAGGCCTGGGATGTCGTATTCATTGATGAGTTCGCAGCGGGTGAGCGGCCTTTCTTTCTGCTTGAAGCGCTTGACGGCCAGGGCCAGTATGGCAATGGCAAGATGGTTGGTATAGGTCTGTGAGATGCCTTTGGCCAGGTCGTCGTAGATGTAGTTGTTGAAGTTCTGCCACGAGTAGCACAGCACCACGCCGGCCAGGGTGATGAGCCACGACAGTTGAATCCACACCAGCATCAGCGGCAGGAATGCAAAGCTACCGTAGATGGCATTATACTTCGATACATACAACTGTCCCGTCACAAACAGCCACTGTACGCCCTGGAACAGCGTGCCGCACAGCACTCCTGCCAGCAGCGCTCCCTTGAAACTCACCTTGGCGTTGGGGATGATGCTGTAGGCGGCGGTGAAGATGAACCACGAGATGACGGTGGGCATGAAGGCGAGCAGCCTGTGGGCCATCGGTGACAGCGGGTTGCCCTCGAACAGGTGCTGCACGGCATCGCTCATGAAGATGGAGATACCCGCCGAGCACACCATCATCACGGGCAGTAGCAGCAACAGCGCCGAGTAGTCGGTGAATTTGCGCACGAGTGAACGCTTGTTGGTCACGCCCCAGATGTAGTTGAACGTGTCCTCAACGTTGCTCATCAGTGAGTGCAGCGTCCACAGCAGGAACACCAGGCCGATGCCGACAAATATGCCCTGCGAGGCATGGGACAGGTAGTTGTCCACATACTCCATCGCGTTGGTCAGTGCCGCGCGCTGGGCCGAGAAGTAACGGAACAACTCCGTTTCCAGCAGGTTCTGGAAACCGAAACCGCGCCCGATGGCAAACAGCATGGCCAGTGCGGGGACGATGGCGAGCACCGTGTTGTAGGTCAATGCGCTGGCACGCATCTGCAGGTCATGGCGCAGAAATGAGCGCACGCTCAGGTTGATGATCTTCAGTGTCTTGACCGACCACAACGAGCGTGTGTCATTCCATACGCCGCTGATGCAGTAGCGTATGTTACGGTTAATGCGTTGCCACAGGCTGTCGCTCTTCTCGTCCATCGGGGGGAGTGTGCCTCTGGTGGGGCGATGATTACAGGCTATCGAGCGTTGACTTGATGGTCTCGAAGATGTCGTCGATTTCGCCTACGCCTTGGATAGCGCGGTACTTGCCCTGCTCCTCGTAGTAAGCCTTCAGCGGTGATGTCTGGTTGTGGTAAACCTCCAGGCGCTTGCGGGCGGTCTCGGCGTTGTCGTCGGCACGGCCAGACTCCTGGCCACGCAGCACGATGCGCTGGATGAGCTCGTCCTCGGGGACCTCAAGACCCACGACGGCATCGATGTGGGTGCCGCGGTCGGCAAGCAGTCGCTCCAGGGCCTCGGCCTGGGGAATGGTGCGGGGGAAACCGTCAAAGATGACGCCCTCGGTGGCTTTGTCCTTGTTCTCATCGAGCACCTGAGCCAGGATGTCGATGATGAGTTCGTCGGGCACGAGTTGTCCCTGGTCGATATATCCCTTGGCAGTCTTGCCCAGGTCGGTGCCACGGCGGATGTTGTCGCGCAGCACGTCACCGGTCGAGATATGGAAGAGTCGGTAGTTCTCGATGATTTTATCGCTCTGGGTGCCTTTGCCCGAACCGGGAGCACCAAAAATGATAATGTTCAGCATGATGATCTTGAATTTTCTGTTAAATGGTCTATTATATTATTATATAATGTGTATCTAATTATTGAAGGGTTAGCCCTCCTTGAGCACATAGATGTCGGGCAGGTTGCGTGCCAGGCCGTCGAGGTCCAGACCGTAGCCCAGGATGAACTTGTTGGGGATTTCAAAACCCACATACTCGGGTGCGTTGCCCACGGTCAAGGCTTCGGGCTTGAACAGCAGCGACACCATCTTCACCGACTTGGGGTTGTGCTTGGCAAGCTCCTTGCGCAGCTGTGCCGCTGTCACGCCACTGTCGATGATGTCCTCGACAACGAGTATGTTGCGGCCAGTGATGTCCTCCGACAGGCCCATGATTTCCTTGACCTTACCGGTCGATTCCATGCCCTCGTAGGACTTGAAGCGGATGAATGTGATTTCGGCATCGTGCAGGCTGCAGGCACGGAACAGGTCGGCAGCAAAGATAAAGGAACCATTGAGTACACACAGGAATAACGGATTCTCATTGGCATAGTCGCGCTTGATTTCCTGAGCAAGGCGGTGAACCTGCTTGGCAATCTCTTCACGTCTGATGTAGGGCTCAAACGTCAGGCCCTGATAGGTAACCTCTTCCATTTGTTTACAGAATTAAAGCACAAAGATACAAAGAAGTTTTCACTTATCGGTTTTAGGTCTTTGCTTTTTTCATGCAAAGGGGAAAAATAAAGCGAGCCGGAGGCTCGCAATACTCCGACTGGCCGCCCGGGAGCCGTGGCAGCAGTTAGAGCAGGGAGCCGTGGCTGCAGGGGCTAGGGTGTCGTTGTCGTCGAGGTATTGCGAGGCTCCGCCTCGCAGTGAGCGGTGTCACTGCCGTGTGGCGATGGCCCGAGCCAGGGCGTTCATCGTGCGGCAGCATTCAGCGGTCATGCGCTGGTAGTCGTTGCGGTGCTCAAAGGGGGACACCATCAGCAACTTGCCGGCGGCGCAGGCATCGAACAGTCTCCCGCCCGGCTTGGCCATCTCTGTAAAGCCGTTGCTGCTGATGAGGATGACCGGGAACCCTTCCTCGAGCGCCCTGGCAATGATGGCCTTCTCTCCGTGACTGATGGCAGGGCTCACCAGCACGTTGCCGGGAACGAGCAGCCGTTCCCCCTCGCGCGCGATATCCTCTTCGGTCATTCGTCGCGAGCAATAGACCTGCACAATCGACGGTTGTTGCAGCAGCCGATGGTTGCCCATTGCACTCACGGCTGTGCCGGCAATGGTGAGATGATGGGTGACGGTGAACAGGTCCTGATGGTTGCGCTTCACCCATAGGCGCCGGGGATTGTCACTGAGGTAGGCCTTCCAACGCTCGAGTTGTCCCTTGCCCTGCAGCACGCCATCGGTATAGCCTTGTTCCCACAGCGGGACGCCGGCCCCCGATTCCCGTGCAGCCCTGTTGCAGCCGGCCTTGAAACCGTTGATGACTTTTCCCAGATGGACGGGCAGCGGCTCGGTGACAAACAGGATGCCGTGCAGGTGATCGGGCATGATGGTCAATGCCAGCACCCGGATTTGCGGGTAGTAGCGGGGGATGCCCAGCCACTCAGCCTTCACGCTTTCGCCCAGCGGCGATAGCTTCACCCACGGTTGCGGGTGGTCGTTGTCGGGCCCGCACAGGACTCCCAACCGAGGAATGCGCTGCTCCACACACAGGGTAATCAGATAGACGGCGCGCTCCTGGTAGTCGTGCCCTACCATGCGCCGTTTCATTGAGGGCGTGGCCGCGACGTCAGGATGCTTGCTGGCCCACTGCCTGCGCCCCTCGTTGCGCTTGTCGTCCATAGCTTTGAAAACTAAAGCGAGCCAAAGGCTCGCAATACTCTGACGGGCCGCCCGTCCTGGCCGCTATAGCGGTTGCGGGTGTCGTTGCCGTCGAGGTATTGCGAGGCTCCGCCTCGCTGTTAGGGGTTGATTACTTAGCGACCTTCTCCAGGCGCTTCATCATGGCGAACATGAAGATGGCGGCTGCGAGGCAAACAGCGATGAACACCGTCCACACAGCCCACAGGGGCAGGTCACCCCACAGGTAACCGCCTACGCTCACCAGCTTGTTGCCGATGGCGGTGGCACCAAACCAGCCACCCATCATCAGGCCCTTGTACTTGGGAGGAGCCACCTTGCTGACGAACGAGATGCCCATCGGCGAGAGCAACAACTCACCGAAGGTCAGCACCAGGTAGGTCGAAATCAGCCAGTAGGGCGATACGAGTGCTCCAAGTTGTCCGCTCTCGGCAAGTGCGGCTTGCTCGTTGGGCGTGTTCAGGCCCTGTGAAGCGAACAGCATGATGAAGAACGCTGCGCCGGCCACGAGCATACCGTAGGCAATCTTGCGCGGTGCCGAGGGCTCCTTGCCCTTGTTGGCCAGATAGGTGAAGATGGCCATCGACACGGGTGTCAGGGCAACTACATAGAACGGGTTGAACTGCTGGAAAATCGGG
>JAEEGI010020499.1_pt1 | contig 13228 bp, 9 predicted proteins | sample 8958751 | NCBI WGS metagenome assembly JAEEGI01 (sample SAMN16246545, study PRJNA631951) | gut metagenome | biome: gut microbiome; feature: rumen; material: KS-attached | host: Bos | place: Iran: Karaj | collected 2018-10
AAATAATTCTTTTACATTTTTAATATTCATTAATCTATTATAATAACATTCTGCAGTTGATAACAATCTACATAATATTTCATTACTATATGCTTGTTCTTCTATTTTTATTGTGTCTTGAATTTGAGCATTAATTTTAGTCTTTCCATATTCTGAATAATTTCTTTGATTTCCAAAGTAATTATAAGAATCTATCATTTTTGGTTTTTTAAATTTTTGTAGATTTTATATGATATATAGGGAATTCTCTTTTTATGAAATCTATTTTAGATGAACTTTAAAAAGAAGGTAACTAAAAAAAGATTTTTTTGATTTTAATTAATCTTTTTTTAGATAAATAAATTTAAATTAATATTATATAATTTAAATTAAACTTTCAAATAATAAATGAAAATTAAGGGGAATTATTTATGAAAAAATATAATTATAATTGGAATGACAAAAAAACTTAAATAATTCTAATTTTTAATTCAATTTAAAATATTTTCTTGGAAAATTGATTTCCATTAATATTTGGTATAATTTTTAAAATAAATTTTAATGTTTTTAAGAATTTATTCATTTCATTGGAAACAATATATTTTTCATAATAATTTCTTTATTTTTATTAATAATTTTTATTGGTTCTTTTGAATCTAGAATCATATTCATTATTTCGATGAGGTAAATAACTTTCTTTTTTTTGATATTTATAACCAGTTTGATTCCATTTATTCAAATTATTAAAACTTTTTTTCATTTCTAAATTTTCATCATCAATGTCCCTGTGATTATTTTTAATATTAATACAGGAATTGTTTTTATAACGAGTATCATAAAGATTTTTATATTTTTGATGTTGAGTGAATAATTCATCATCTTTATAATGACCATTTAAAACAACATTAATATCAAATTTTCCTCTCAAAGCATTTTCTTTAATATTCTGAGAAATTCTTTCTGCTTTTTCTTGAATATAAGGTATATTATGCATTAATTGATATGCAACATCTCCATTTTTATTAACTTTCCCTTTATTCATTGCTTTAATTTCACTTCTATAATCAATTTGATCAAAATTATATTTTAAAAGTTCTAAAATAGATTGATAATATTTTGATTCACTTCTAATTCTAGGCTCCTTTTCAATATTATTTTTCCATTGTTTAACAATATTTATAACTTCTTTTTCAGATAAATTATTTGGAAAATCATATTTTTTATAATTATTATAATAATCTTCCATTGAAGATTTAAATAATTCAATTTGATGAAGAAATTGTTTTTTTAATTTTTCATTATCTTTTCTATTTCCAGAATTTAAAGCATTATAATAACCAAATAATTCTTTTACATTTTTAATATTCATTAATCTATTATAATAACATTCTGCAGTTGATAACAATCTACATAATATTTCATTACTATATGCTTGTTCTTCTATTTTTATTGTGTCTTGAATTTGAACCCTTTGATTATAATATGGATTATATGAATGTCTTAGATTCATTGTATCAAAATTCCTTTCTTTCATTGAATTATCATCAAAGTAATTAGCATTATAATAATTTTGGTTATATCTATACATTTTTATTTCTTTTTTCTTTTGAAGATTCTTTTATATTGTTCTATCCCTTTTTTTTTGCTTGATATCTATTTTAGATAATAGTAAGAATTCAAACAAGACTTTTTTCAATTATGAAAATAAATTATTTAAAAAAATTAAATTAATTTATTATTTTTATCATTCTATTTATTTAGCAATAATCTACTACTTTTTAATTACTTATCAAAAGACTTTGTGCTTTTTTCAATAATATATTTCAATATTTATATAATTTGCTATTAATATTTATAATCTAGTAATTTAAAATAATTAATCTTAAATAATAATGAAATAATGATAAAATAGAAATAAAATTATTAAAAATAATTTTAGATTGAAATGATGGATATATTATTAAGAATCAATTTATATTCAATTAATAATATTTATTTTAGATTAATAAAATTATCTTTTTTTGAAACAGATATAATAAATTAAAGGTAAAGTTATGATAGAATTTGTTATAAAGACTAAAGGATAAAATTTATTACCAATAGAATAAATTTTTGATTTTGTGATTTTTTTAATCAAAGATTTTGAAATTTTATTATAATTCTCAGAACATATTTTATAATATTTATTATTAGTAATAATATTAATATTTTCATCTCCTTTTTTTTTATTAATTTTTTCATATTCTTCAATAATAAATTTTTCTAAATATATTTCCTTATTCATTAAAGGATAATAAACCTCAAATTTCATTTCACCTTCACAAAATTCTTTTTTTAAATCATCAAAAGAAAAAGAATTAAAAAAGTCTTCAACTTTTAAAATATAATCATCAAAATCAATTTTATCAAATTCAATTTGTTGAAAATGAACATAAAAATCAGAAATATTTAATTCTTCAATATTTTCTTTTTCATCATGAGTGGATAAATAATTTGTAACTTTTGAATTAGTTAATTTAGTTAAATATTTAGTTTTTAATTTAGTTATTTCATCAACAAGAAAATAAGAAGTTAATACAAAAATTGATAAAGGATGACTAACTATTAAATAATCAATTAATCTCATTTGAAGAAAAATATTTTGAATATTATGAGTAAAATAAGAAATAATATAAGATAAGACATATGTACATTCTCCATTTGCAAATTTGTTAATATCATTAAGAGTAATTTTATTAACTTTTGAAAGAATAAATGTAAATAATTTTAAAGCATTATTAAATGAATATCCAATATTTCCATTTTTATCTTGTAATATTAAATTTTCTTTTAAAAAAAATTCACTGAATCTTTGATATAGTAAAGTATATAAATAAAAATCATTAGGATATAAATAAAAAAATATCATTAAAATATCATGATAACCTTGATAATAATGGAATTCTCCTTTATTAAATGATATTAAATAATTTAAACATTTTTCTAAATTTTCTTTTACTTTTTTATTTATTTCAGGATATAATTCTGAAGGGAAAAGAAAATTAATATTACTTCTTTCAATATCAACTTTAATTACTGATCTATCTTTATTATGATTTAAAAATTGAAATAAAAATTCATTTCTATTATATAATGTTAATTTATTTTTATTTATCCATATTGTATTATAATATTTCTTTGTTGTTAATATATCTTGATTGTAACATAATATTTTCTTATATAATTCTCTTCTATTTTCCATTGTCATAAACCCTCCTTTTGATATTGCTAACTTTCTTATTTTATTAAAATCATTTTGAGATAAATTATAATTTTTTATATTTTTTTCTTTGTCTCTTTCTTTTTGAAAATCATCAAAAAAATTTTTTATTAATAATAACTTTTCATTTATTTCGTTTATATTATATTTATCATCATATTTATTCTCATTTATATAAACTTTTTCTTTTTTTTCTAAAGTAAATTTAATAAAATTATATATATCATCCATATATGATTTTCCTTATAATAAATAAATAACATTTAATTTAAATATTAAAAAATTAACTTTTATAGATTGAAATCAATATCTGAATTCAAATAAATAAAAATTTATTTATCATTGAACTTTTCATTAAATATGTATAATATATATTGTTTATAAAATAACTTTTTCAAATTTACATTTGTTACTTTTAAAAAAGGTATTTTTATCTTTTTAAAAAATTAAAAAATAATTATTACTTTATAATAACAATGATTTTTTAAACAAATAAAAAATGTCTTACCAAAATAATGCACCATCAATATATTATCACTCAGAATTTTCTGCTTTAAATCAAGAAATTGAACAAAATGATTTGATAATTGATTATTATTATTATGACACTCCAAATCCGGATTTTATGGAAAAAAATAATTATAATTCAAATCGAAATGATTATAATGGAGAATATTTTCTGACAAATATTAAACAAAATTTTGAAAAAAATTTCGATTACGACAAAGAAGATTTAAGCATATTTCAAAAAGATATAAATGAAAATAATTCAGTTCCTTTACCATATAATTCAATAGATAAAGAGCAAGCTCCAAAAATAGATAATCTTAATAATTCTTTTTCTCAAAAGACAAATGAAATAAATGAAATTAATATGGGATGTCCTCAAAATGTAACAATTAATAATCACAAAGAAGAAAATAATAATACTATTAATAAAGACAAAAATTATGATTATTTATATATAGAAACGCCTGGTAATATTAATATTGAAGAGCAAAAAGAAAGAGAAAAATGTATATTCGAAGATGAAATTACTCCTACAATTGATTCTAAAAATGAGAATGATATTATTACTTTAAATGGTAATTTATTAAAAGAAAGTTCAATTGAAGTTAAAAATGAAAAAGAAATTGCTTCAATGATAAATAATATTTTAAATTCTTCTCAAGCTGCTCCATTAACAATTGAGAAAAATAATGTTGATAATAATTTTGATACTTATTCTTCAACAATTAATACTACAGAAAATTATGGTTTTGGTATTGAAAATATAATAAAAGAAGAAAATATATTTATTGATGAAGAAAAAAAAAAAAAACTTAAAAAAATAAGAAAGTATAAACCAGATGGAATTAGAAAAAAAATAAAGGCAAGAACACATAAAAATATAAAAAAAATATTAAATTCTAATTTATGCAAATATAATAGTAAAATGCTATTTGATTATTTACCTCAAGTGTTTATATGTGATGTAACAATTAAACCAAATAAAAAAATATTAAACTTAACTTTAGAACAATTATATTTATATGATTTTGGAGGGAAACATCAAGATAAAGAAAAGTTAGAAACAAATAGAAAAGTAATTAATTATTTAAAGAATAATCCTATTATTTGTGAAAAAAGTGGAGTTAAAATTTTATTAATGTGTTCCTATCGGAAAATATTAAATGATTATTTTAAAAGTAATATGCTTGAAAAAGATTTAGAAAATTTAAGAGAAGAAGGAGAAGATGATTTATATATTGAATTATATAAATATTATGCTTTGAATTTTGTTTCTTTTTATGAAAACGACGGAAAAATTATTTCTTAATTTTAAATTAGTTTATGATAATCATATTATTTTTTTATTTATTATTTGAGTTTTATTATTAATTATTTATATTATTTTTATTCGATAAATTTTATTTTCATTCATTTAAAAATTCTTTTTCAAATTAAAAACATTTTTAATTAAGAATTTAATTTAAATATAAAGTAAATCTAGATAATAATAAAAGAAATATATACTAATATATCAAAAATACACAAAAAAAACAATAAATAATATAACAATAACAAACTTATCAATATAGTAAAAAAATAAAATAAAATAGAAAAAAATGGAAAAAAGGAAAAAAAATTTTCTCAATTATTAAAATCTCTATAAGTCATCATTTGCCAAGGAGTTAATCCATTATTATTAATTAATCTTTCATTAGCTCCATTTTTTAATAAAATATCAGCAAAATTAAAATTATTATGAGATAAAGCATAATGTAAAGCAGTATTTAATTCAAAATCTTGAGCATTAATATTAGCTCCTTTTTCTAATAAATATTTAACAAAAATATCATAACCACATTGAACTGCAAAAATTAAAAATGTACTTCCTTTATTATTTCTTGATTCTAAACTAATATGAAACCTTTCTAATATATCTGAAAATTCTCTAAAATTATTTTCTTTAATTAAAAAGAATAATATTTCTTCAACTGATTTTAAATTTTTTTTCATTTCTGCTTTTATTTCCTCTGTTCTAAATATTAATCCTTCTTTTGTCATATTTTTATTCTTTGATATTGCATCTCTTGGATCTTCTATGTTAAATTTTATGTTTTGTACTTTTATTGAAGGTCTTAATTTTAAATTCCTAACATATGTTTTTTGATGATTTAAACTTCTTTCTCCTTTTCTATTAAAATAAAATGTTTTTAAAATCATATTTGAATTATGATTATCATTTATTTTTCTTTTTGTTAAAGGTCTTTTTAATAAATCCATTTTTAAAGTAATATTCTTTGTTATTGCTAAACTTTTTAATAATGTTCTTCTTCTTACTGTTGTTTGTCTTCTTGGATAATTTAATGTTTTAAATACTTTATTACTATTATTTTTATTTAATACACTTACTCTTTTATTTGTTTTTGTTATTCTTAATGTTCCATCTTGAATATCATTCATTATAAATTTAAATGACATATATATATAATTAGCATTTTTTGAAATGAATATTTTATAATTATTTAATATTTTTTCTAATTTCATTAAATTTTTAAACTTTTTTATTAATGGTTTAATTGTATTTGGAGTTTCTTGCATATAATTTTCTTTTAAGAAATTATATGTTTCTTTTTCCATATATTTCTTTATCAATTCTTTTCCTGCGTTTTTGTCAAGGGAAAATTTTTGTTTAAATAACATTAAATCTAAATTAAATACATGTGATAAATAATATCTTTCTACTTTTATTTTATTATTTTCACCACTGTTTAAAACATATAATTTCTTTTCATTTAAATATTGTGGTAAATCAATTTTTTCTATTGTAAAATTATGTTGTAATTGATTTTTTATTTCATCATTTATTTTTTTATATTTTTCATTAAAAATATTGTTAATATATATATTTTTTTTTTCTAATAAATCACATTGAAATTTTTCATTATCAATAATACCAAAATTTTTATTTAATTTATCTTCTAATTTTCTTCTTTCTTCTTCAATTAAATTATTATCAGTTAAATCAGAAAATAAAGAATTTTTTTTTGAAAAAATTTTTTCACTTTCTGTTTTACCAGAACTTAAAGAATGAAGAGTTAAAATTTTAGTTTCATTTAAATTATTTATATTTTTATTTTGTTTTTCAGTAAGAAATCTTTTAATATTATATTCTTTATCACTATAATTATTATAAATTTCTTCTTTTTCATTAATATTATTTTCATTAGTATTTAATTGAATTTCTAACATAATTTTCTTTTTTGTATTTTCATTTAATTTAATATTTTCAAAAGTATATTTCCTATGTAATTGTTTTTTTGGCTTTTTATCTTTACTTTTTTTCTTTATCGTTTTTAATCTTTGAAACATATGCATATTTAAAGTAAGCATTTTTTTACTTTTTTTATTAACTGGAGAATAAAGAGTATTATTTCTTTGAAGAAAAAAAGAAGAGCTTGAATTATTATTAAGATTATTTTTAGAAATCATAGGATTAAAAAAATATATATTAGGAGTATTATTTACTGAAGTATTAAAAATATTTATTATAGTACTACTATTATTTTTTTTTTCTTTAAACTTTTTCAAATTATCCTTTTTACCAATAGTTATTTTTTTTTTAGAAGAATTAGAATTACTTAAACTTCGACTACTTTTACTTAGTATTAATTCCTTAGAATTATTATTTAAATTATCAGAAGTATTTATTGTAGAAAATATTTTATATTTTCCTCTATCATCATTTTCACTGTTATGAAAAGTTAATTGTTCTTTTGAATCAATTGGAGATAAAGTTGGATTTGTTAAAATTTGTCTTCTTATATTTCTATGTTTATATAAATAATCATTTACTGAATGAAAATTATATGTTTCATTATCTGATAAACTTATATTACGAGATGTTAAAAAGTTATTTCTTTTTTTATTATTTTTTCTCATTAATGTTGTAAATAATTCACTTTTTATTTTTGGTAAATTAAAAAATTTTGTTTTAAGTTTTAAATTATCTTTTATTGGAAGTAATTTTTTATCTCTTGTCTTTATTATATTTTTCATTGATTGAATATTACGAGATTTATATAAAAGTTTCTTATCCATTTTTTAATAATTAGAAATAATTCTAATTACTTTTTTTTTAAATTTTAAAATATTTTTTTATTATATATAAAAAATGGAAAAGCACAATGAAAATAATTCAGAAGCTCCAGATCCATTTTCAATATTTAATAAAACCAATTTTTTTGTTGATAATAAAGAAATTAAAATAGAAAATAAAAATGATATTAAAAATGAAAATAATAAAGAAAATAAAATAAATGAAAAGGAAAATAAAAAAGAAAATAATATTGAAAATGAAAATAAATTAGAAAATAAAATAGAAAATAAATTAGAAATCCAAAAAAAAAAAGAAAATAAAAATGAAATAATAAAAGAAAATAATATTGAATTAGAAAATAAAGAAAAAAAAAAAAAATAAAAAAGAAAATGAAGAAAACAATATTTATGAAACACCAAATCCAATATTTAACAAGCCAAAATTAAATAATACAATAAATAATGATTTTAAAGAAATTCTTCAAATAAGATGTGATAAATGTTATAAAATACCATCAATAGAAATAATACCAACTAAAAAAGAAATAATAATATGTTCAAAATGTGATTGTGGACAAAAGCATTTTGACTTAGACAATTATGAACAAAACTTAACAAAATTATCTTTAAATAAAATACCATGTTCATCATTAATTCATCAAAATAAAAATGAAGAAAATCAAATTTATTCAAGTGAATATTGTCTTTTATGTAAAAAATATTTATGTCCAAATTGTGTTATAAGTCATAGAGAATTTCAAGGAAAACATAAAACTTTTAAAATTAATGATATTGATAATTTATGTCCAATTAATAATGAAAGATTAATTGGACTTTGTAAAACTTGTAAAAGATGTTATTGTAAAATATGCATTAAAGAACATTTAGATCATAAAATTAAAGATTTTGAAAAAATGAAAATTAGTGAAGATGATTATTTTAATTTATTTTCGTGTTTAGGAAAAATTAAAGAAAATATGGATTATAATGAAAAGTTAAAAAATGATATTATTAAATTTTATAAAGAAAAAATTATTTTAATTGAAAGAAGTTTTCAAGATAATAATAAAAAGAATAAAAAATTATATAATTTATTAAAACAGATTTTATTGGATTACTCTTCTTATAAAAATGATTTAAATTTTAATGTAATAAAAAACATTCAATTTAATTGTGATTTTAATTTTAAAACATTAGATTTAAATTTTAATTCAAGTACTTTAGATGAAATAACAAATAAATCATTATCATATTTTCAAAATTACATAATAATAAAAAAGGAAATAAATAATAATTACTTATCAAAAATAAAAACAATAAAATTATCTGAAGAACCAATAAATTCATTAATATTATTAAAAGATAAAAGAATAGCATTAAGTTCATTAGATAGTAAAATAATAATAATAAATCCAAATAAAAATTATCAAATCGATTTCACAATAGATAATTATTCAAATGGAGTAAGAGATATATGTGAAAGTATTGAAGGATATTTATTAGCTTCTTATGGTAATTTAAACTCAAGTATTAAAATATTTCAATTAGAAGAAAATTCTTTTAGGAAAATAGGAGAAATATATAATTACGGTTATTTTTCTAAAATACTTCAAATTAAATTTAATAATTATATTGCAGCAGGAAGCTTTGATCATACAATTAAAATGTATAATATTAAAAAAAGCACAAAGGAAGTTTTCACTTTAACAGGAAATAAAAATTTAGTTAGTTCACTTTTAGAAATTAAAGAAAAAAATTATTTAATTTCTGTTTCTCATGATAATACTCTTAGATTTTGGGATTTAGAAAGTATGAAACAAATTCATTTAATTGATAATATATATTGTACTCAAAAAGATTGTTTAGTTCAAGTTAATTATAATCAAATTGCTGTTGGTTGTTCTCCTGGTTTAATTAAAGTTATTTCTGTTCATAATTTTGAAATTATTAATTCTATTACTTGTAAATTACCTTTATGTTTATTTATTTTTAATGAATGGACTTTAATTTCTGGAAATAATGATAAAAATAATGATAACAATTATTTTTCTTGTGCTTTGGAAATTATTTATAAAAGAAATATAATTTTTGGAAATGAAGATGGTGAAATTAAAATATGTGAATTTCATATCATTTAAGTTTTATTTTAATTTAAAAAAAATTGATTAATTAAAATTAAAATTTATAAGGGAAATTAATTTGTCTTTTTTTCTGCCTTTAATTTTTCTTCTAATTCAGAAAGCATTGAATCTTTTTTATTAAATTTAATTTTAAAAAATCCAGTTAATCGAAATAATTCTATAAAAATATCACTATAAAAAGTCATTGCTCCTTTATAAAGAGGATGATATAAGAATAATAAAATTGTTGTTCTAATAAAAAAATATAAAGGAATAAATTTAATTATTATTCGATGAAAGATATCAAATATAAAAAAGATAATAAAAGCAATATAATATGATCCCCACATTTTAAAAAAATCTTCATCTTTTAATATATAATCTTTTATTGTTAAATGAATTGGAATTGCTAATGTTATTATATATGTAAATATTAATTCTAAATGACCTATTAAAAAAAAGAAAAATTGAATTGCCATAATTACAAATATTAAATGTTTATTGTTTTTAATATCATATTTTTTTTTTTCAAACTTTATATTATTACTTGAGTTTTTAGTTTGATGTTTCAACATTTTTTTTATTTGACTTTTTAAATAAAATAAATAATTTGTTGAAATAAGTTTAATATTTAAAAAAAAATTTGATAATTTTTTAATGTTGAAATGTTACATTAAATAATAATTAATTAACTAATAAAGGTTACTCCACTTTTACAAATAAATCTTTTTTTACCTTTAAATAATGTTACAAAATTAATAATGCTAAAACTACATAAATTAAAATAATAATCTATTGACACATCAAATAAAAAAGATACATTTAAAAAAATTTGAATATATACACTAGAATTATATTTAACATTTAACAATTGTTAAATTCCCTGAAGAACAAATTTCTTCATTAGTTAAATCTTTTAAAAATTTAAGAATTTTTTTCGATGATTTATGAGTAACAGGTTTATTTATTTTTTTTGTTTCTTTTTGACATAATAAAGAATGATTATGTAATTCTTGATCATGAATTAAAAATTCTTCAAGACTCATATTTTTATCACAAATATCACATTTTTTAATTCTTCTATTTAAATAAATTTCTTTTGATTCATCATTAAAATCTGAAATATCTTCATTTTCAATTTTTTCATTTTCTAAATTTAAAAGAAAATCATCTAAATTATTTGGCTCTTCTAAAGGTTTAATTTCATTTATTTTGCTTTTTTCATAATGATTTTTACAATCATTATAATGAAAATTAAAAGATGATTTATTTATTGATAATCCACAAACGAAACAAAAAATTTTTTGAGAATCTACTGAAGAAAATGATAAATTTGATGATGAAGTTGATGATGCTGATGGTGATGATGACATGTATTTTTTTTTGGAGAAAAGAATATTTTTTTAATGTAAATTGTATTTTTTTTTTGATTTTTATATCGAAATATTTAATTTTTTATTTTTTTAAATTTTGTAAATAAATGTTTTTTCATAGAATAAATTTTTTTATTGTTAAAATATTTATTTTTTTTCAAAGAAAAAAATTGTTTTTTATAAAAGAATGTTTTTAAAATATAAAATATCTAAATTTGATTTTATTATTTTTTTTCTATCTTTTCATTTTATATTTAATTTTAATTATTTCTCTTAATTTATTTATTAAGTTTATTTATTGTTCATTTGCTAATTTTCCAGTTATAATATCAAATATTAGCCCGTGAAAAATAATACAACAACGGTTCTAATTTAAGAAAAGATAAATTTCTAATTTATCCTTTTCAAAAACTAATATATTATTGATATTATTTTCCCTTCTTCTGGTAATTTTTCTTTTTTAAAATTCTTTTAATTATTTAATATATATTTTCAGTATTATTTTATAATAATAACATATTCAATAAATTATTTAAATTAAATAAATTCAAAGTATTTTATATTAAATATTTTTATTCTTGGTTACTTAGAGATTATATATTTCTTTTAAATTATTTTTTACTAATATAAAAAACTTTATAAAATTGTATTTGTAATTTTATAATAAAATATATTTCATTCTAAAAATTTTTGATATTTTTTTTTTTTCATAACTTTCTTAAATTTAATTTTAGGAAGATTTAAAACTTTATTTTTAAAATTACCGACAGTAATATTAAATTCATTACTTTTAGCAATTAAATTCATATAAGCATTGCCAGAGTAATTAATTTGTCTAATAATTTTTTCTTCTTCTTCTTCAATATCTTTAATAAATCTATAATCAGTATCTAATTTTAATCTAGAAGAAAGTCTTAACTTATTAAAAGCTCCATCTAATTTTTTAAAATTATCTTTAGATAAACGATTTTCACAAGTTCTTAATAATAATTTTTGATAATTTCCTAAAGAAAAATTATCTTTTTTTTTTTTTAAATATAATACTTTTCTCTCAGTAACAGGATTAACATTATAAATTTTTCCTAAAATTTTATCAGTAACACTTTGATAACTTTTAATAACCTTACTATTATTATTATTATTATTTTTTTTTTTGCTATTTTCTTTTTCATCTTTTTTTATGTTTTTTTTTTTAGGTTTTAATAAATGATGATTAAATATTTCATCTTCAGGAGGAACTTCTAAAGGATCATATATTTTTCTATTATGATCCCAATATCTTTTTTCTACTAAAGGAGCAAAAATACTTTTTCTTTGACTTTTTTCACTTTTTTCTGCATTTAAATTAAATATTTTTGGTATTATTTGATTATTTAAAGAATATTTTCTATTAATTAAACTAAATTGTGTTTTTGGATTTCTTGTTGTTAAAGTTTTCTTATAAATTCTATTTGATGATAATGATTCTGAATTTAATGTATTTTTATTTTCTAATAAACTATCTTCTTCTATATTTGTGTTTTTTAATGCTATATTAAATTTAATTTGAAGAGTGTTTGCTCTTGCTAATTTTAATGTTCTTGATGATTTTTTTTTTCTTTTAATTGCTGCTGGATCTGTTATTGTTACTTGGTCTGCAAATGTTGTTTTTTTCAAATGATTTTGCTCTTTATTTCTTTTTCTCATTTTATTATTTTTTTTTTTTTTTTTTTTTAATAGATATATTTTAATATTTTATTATTATAAATTTTTTTTCTATTTTGAATCAATATAATTTAAAATTTTTGTTTTTTTAACAATTTAATATTTAAATCTTTTTTTCTAAAGTTCTTTTGGAAATATGAATAATTAAAATTAAATTTTATTATTGTATTATGTTTTAATATTTTTGTTTTTGATTATTATGTTTTACA
>JAEEGI010020500.1_pt1 | contig 13228 bp, 9 predicted proteins | sample 8958751 | NCBI WGS metagenome assembly JAEEGI01 (sample SAMN16246545, study PRJNA631951) | gut metagenome | biome: gut microbiome; feature: rumen; material: KS-attached | host: Bos | place: Iran: Karaj | collected 2018-10
AAAAGAATAAAAGATACTTCAAAAGATTATATTGGATTTAGAATATTTAAAGAAATCAATTTTATTAGTTCTCAAATAGGATATATTTGGCATAAATATATTGAATTATTAAGATATTTTCCAGGTCCAGCTAATTTTATTTTTAAATTAAATTTTAAAAAAGAATTAAAAGAATGTTTAACTAAATTTTTATATAAAAATACAATAAATATAACAGATATGAAACATTTATTATTACCAAATGAAAATAATTTACAAGATATTAATAATAAAAAAGCATTAGATACAAGAAAAACTTTATCAGAAACATATAAAAGACCATTAATAGAAAATTCAGTATATAAAATAAAACCAGTAACATTTCCAATATTATTTGAAGAAACTTATATTAAAAATTTAAATAAAAATTTAGATAATAAAACAATATTAGATTCAAATGCTTTAGCAGAAAGAGAAAATGAAAAATTAAAAAATGAAAGTTTACAATTTCCTTTAAAAAATTATAAAAATAATCAAACTTTAGGATTACATTTAATAATATTAGTACATGGATTCGAAGGAAATTCAAATGATATGAGAGTAATAAAAAATGAAATTGCATTAATAAATCCATCAATAGTATTTTTATCATCTCAAACAAATCAAGATGATACTGGAAATGATTTATTTCAAATGGGAAAAAAATTAGCAGTTGAAGTTGAATCATATATTAAAGAATGGAATGAGGGATTAATATTTAAAAAAATATCATTTATTGGTCATTCAATTGGAGGTGTTATTATTAGAAGTGCCTTGCCTCATTTAGAAAAATTTAAAGATAAATTTTGGATGTATATTTCTTTATCTTCTCCTCATTTAGGTTATGCTTTTTCAGATAGTACTTTAATTAAAACTGGTATTTGGTTTCTTAAAAGATGGAAAAATTCAAAATGTTTAGAACAATTTTTACAAAATGACAATACTAATTTAGATGAGACTTGTATTTATAAATTATCTAATTATGATGGTTTAAATTGGTTTAATTATGTTTATTTACTTTCTAGTCATCAAGATAATTATTCTCCTTATGAAAGTAGTAGAGTTCAATTAAATAATAGTATGATTAGTCAGAAAGATAAAAAAACTGAAAATTATAAAAATATGGTTTATAATATTTTATCTAAAATTACTAATAATAATTTAAAAAGAGTTGATGTTAATTTTGTTATTCAAGAAAAAAATTTTGATAGTTTTATTGGTAGAACTGCTCATATTCAATTTTTAGAAAATACTGATTTTATGAAAACTTTCTTTTATAGTATTGAAGATATTTTAAAATAAAAAAAAATATAATTCAATAATTTTAAAAAAAAAATCTATAAATATATTTAAATAAAAAAACATATATGAGAATTAAAAAAAAAATATTTATTTCTAAATATAAATAAATAAATTAAAAGGATTTTAAATTAAAAATTAAATTATAACTGTATAAAATGGAAGGTCAAGTTTATCAACAACAAGATCAACAACAAGAAGAAAATAATTTCCTTGAAGTTTCAGTAATAAGTGAAATATTTCAAACAATAGATCAAATTGAATCAAGATGTAAAGGACAAGTTGGAGAAGATATAGTAAATGAAAGAATAAAACAAGTAGCATATGCTAAAATATTATGTAATGTTTATAACAAAGATATAACATATTTAATTAAAGCATATACTCAATTAGGAATTGCTTATTATGATATTAATTATTTTGAACAAGCACAAGAACATTTATTAAATGCTTTTAAATTAAATGAAAATTTAAGTGATGAAGATAATTTAAATATGAAAGAATATCAAATTAAAATTTTAATTAATTTAGCTAAATGTTATTTAGAAAATGAAAAATTAGAAGCTGCATTACAAATAAGTGAAAGAAGTTTAAAAATGAATCAGACATTATTTGGTGAAAATCACATAAGTAATGCAGATATATATTATGTATTAGCAAAAGTAAATACAAAAATGAAAAATTATAAAACAGCAATTGATAATTTAAGAAATATGTTTGAAATTTATGAAAAAATATATGGTTTTGATTCTGAAAAAACAGCAAAAATATGTATGGAAATGGGACAAATATATGAATTATGGAATAATTTAAATGATGCAATAGAATATTATAATAATTCCTATAAAATATGGGAAAAAATAATAACAGATGATAATTATGAAGTATTATTTCAATTAGCAATATTACTTTCTGAATTATATGCAAAAGTTGATAAAGGAGAAGATGCTTATCAAATATTAAAATCAACAGATGATAATTATTCTGATAAAATTCAAAGGTCTTTGAAAAATAGAGTTGTTTTTCAAAGATGTAGAATTAAAGCTTCTTCTTATATTAAAGATATGGATCTTTATTTACAAGAAAATTTAAAATTAGAAGAAATTTTAAATGAAACTAATGAAAATCAAAAGACTTTAGCTAAGACTTGTATTAGTATTGGTTATATTTATTTAGAAAAAAATGAAAAGAATAAATGTCTTGAATACTTTCAAAAAGCTGAAAAAATATTTATTGTTAATGGAGATAATAAATTAGCTAATGATATTAAAAATAGGATATTGGAAGTTCAAAAAAAAGAAGATAAAGTAAATGATCAAGAAAGTCAAGATATGTCTCATTCTGATGATTAAAAGTATTTAAGTTAATTTTTTTTAAATAAAAAAATAATATAATAATGAATTTAATTTTTCTTTTATTTTTATAATTCAAATTTTATTAATTATAAAAAGAAATATTTAAACCTATTTATTAAACACATACAATAAATGAATTTAGATAATATTTATATATTTAGTGTTATAATAATAAAAATTAAATCTCTTTTTAATTCTTATAAAATGTATTAATTATTTGAATTCATCAAAAGTTTATAATCTTTGAAATTTATTATGTTTTATAAAATATATTATTATATTTATTATTTTTAAAAATAATTACATAATTATAAAAATGTATTAACATAAAAATATATATTAGAAATTTTTTTCCTAAAGATGAAACAATTAAAGTTATCAACATATAGAAATGAAAACATGAATAATCATTTATTATCAGATGAATGAAAATAATAATATTAAAAATGGTGTTTTACTCACTAAAAAATCATATTTCTTCAAAAAAAATGAAGTAAACAAAAAAAAAACTTTTTAAAGTTTTTTAGAAATTTAATATGAAAATTAAAATTACCAAATTTTTCATGGATAATGAATAATGAAAATAAAAAAGTAGACAGATTAATTAAAATAAATAGAAGAATAATAAAATTTTAAAACTAATTCAAAATATAAAATATAAAAGAAAAAATATAATAGTTCAGAAAATATTTTCGGGAAAAAAGCTTTTTTTTTAATAATTTATATAAATTAAATAAAGGAGAAAATAATTTTCATTTCATTTCAAATAGAACTTCCTATAAATTTTTTCAACTATCAGAATTATACATCAACACATAGGAAAAATAAATAGAAATATTTTAATAATTTTTCTTTTTTTGTTATATCTTATATAAACCGTTAAATAAAAATTATTATATTACTAAAAAACTTTATAAACAAAATAAAATAAAAATTTCAACTTTAAAAAAAAAAACAATTAAATAATAATATTATTATTATGATTCATTATTGATTGTTTTCATTTTGATTATTATTAACATTCCTTTCATTCATATTTTGATAAGCTTCATTTAATCTTTTTCTTTCTTCATTTTCCAAATTTATTTTTTTAGAACTATTACCATCAATACTAACTGATTTATTACTTTGAATAGTATTACTAATAGTATCATTTTTTCTTGTTAAATCAATTCCATAATAATTCATTTCTTTTTGTCTTAATCTTTGAAGTAATTCATTAATATATTCTTCTTGATTTTGATTTGTATTTGATAAAAATTCTATATGTTGAACTTCTTCATTTAATTTTGAATACAATTTATTATTTTCTTTATAATAAAATTCTAATTTTGAATTAACATCTTGAAAGTCATTTTGTAATTTTGCATATGTATCATAAAATTTCCTATTTGAATATTGAATATTCTTAATTGAATTTAATATTAATTCTATTTCATTTTCAAATGTTGATATAAATTGACCAATCATTGTTCTAAATTTTTTAAAATCTTCCATTGTGTTTATTGAATAAAATATTGATTTTATATCATTTATTTTTATTAATTCATTTTCCATTGTTAAAAGTTCATTATCAATTAATAAATGATCATTGTCAAACATTTTTAATTTATATATTTTATTTTTTTAAAAATTAAAACATAAAAAAATTTAAAATTATTATCTTTAATTATTCAAATATTTATACATATAAATTGAGTTAAATCTTATTTTTTATTTTTTTTGCTTTCTCTGTATGAAGATTATAAGTATTTGTAAAATTTGTATTTTCTAATTGAGAAGGAGTTTTAGGTTCTTCATTTGTGTTATTATATATAAATTGTATATTATTATCATTGTCATAATAAATTTTAACTGTTTCTTCATTAAATTCATCATTTATTTCTACTTTATTTATTTTTCTCTTTTTTTCAATATTATTATTTAATAACTTTTCTAATAAATCATCAATTCTTTTTTTTCTTTTATCATTTTTTTCTCCTATGAATGATCTACTTTTTTTTAAATTCTTATCATAACAATTTTTTTTTTCCCAATAATTTAAAAAGGATAAATGATTAACATTTTGAAAATCTTTTTTTAAAGAATAAAGATCATATTTATCATTAGTATCATTAATCCAAGGATCATTTAACAATAATTCTTCAGCAGAAGGTCTTTCATTAATATCAATATTAAGAACTTTATCAATAAAATCAATACAACCTTTTGTAATTGATAGATCATATTTTCGAGGAATTATATATTTTCTTTCTTTAATAGATTTAAATAAATCTTCACATGAATGTCCATCAAAAGGTAAATTTCCCGTAAGCATTATATAAGTAATTATACCAATTGACCAAATATCAGCTTTTTTATTATATCCTATTGTTTGAGAATATAAATTATTTAAAATGTTTGGATCCATAAATACAGGAGTTCCTAAAATACTTTCTGCTTTTTCATTTTTTTGTAAATATCTTGCAAAACCAAAATCGATAATTTTAATTTGAGCTTTTTTAATTTTTTTTAATATTAAATCTTCTTGATTTTCATAATTAAATATTATATTATCTAATTTTAAATCTCTATGAATTATGTTCTGAGCATTTAAATTTGATAATCCTTTTAAAATATTCTTTGTTATAAATTTTGCGTCTTCTTCTGATAAAGGTTTTTTATCATTATTTAGTTTATCAGTTAAAATTTGAGTTAAATTTCCTCCGTTACAATATTCTTCTATTATATAGTAATTTGATATTGTGGTTTCTATTGAATAAAATTTTATTATATTTGGATGAGATTGTAAGTGCTTTAATATATACATTTCGTTATTAAAATATAATCTTATTTGATTGTCTAATAATTTTTTTTTAGGTACTTTCTTAATTGCATATTTTTTATTTGTATTTTTATCTACTCCTAAATATACTTCCCCATAAGCTCCATCACCAATTTTAGTTTTTAATTGAATTGAATTTGCAATTATCATATTATTTTAAATGTTTAATTTTATTTTTTTTATTTTCAAAAAAATTAATAAATAGGGTTTTTTAATATATTATGAAAGAAAATCTTAAATATTAAATTTAATTCATAAAAAATTTTTTATAAAAATTAATTATTCTTTAAAATTTATTTTTTTGAGGAAATTACTATAAATTGATTTAATAATTTAAATGAATACAAAATTCATTTATAAAGATTAAAGTAACAAAAATGTGTATTTGGAATAGAAAAATCCAATTCAAAAAGCTTGAATAGGAGTAAATGGATAAATAAAATATAAAAGACATTCATTTTCATTTTTTAACTTTGAAAATTGGAAAATAATGTCGTTCATTAAATTAATTTATTGATAATTATTTACAGAACTTTTAATACTTCTATTAATAAAATTAAGAATATAACAATTAAATAGTAAAACCATAATATTACAATTTTACTTTCTGAAAATTCATGTTTTTTTTTTATAAAAACTAATTTATTTTTTTTTTCCATTCGAACATTTAATTTAATAGGATCATTTAATCCACATAATTTATGGATTTAAATGAGCAAAAAATATTTGATTACATATTTTATTTTCATATTTATTTCTAAATTATTATCCATTCTTACCTAAAATATATTTTCTAAAAAATTTGATGTTATTTTTCCGATTTTTATATAATGAATTATTATTATTGATTCTTATTAATTTCCTAAAACTACTTGTATTATTTTTTTTATAATATAAAATATTGTTCATTGTCTCAACATAAAACTCATTTACTTATGTATTAATTAAAAAATAATTTAGTATTTTACAATGACAATGATTATAAATATAAAATAAATCTAGTTTTATTAAATTGAATTTAATAAAAAGTTTATTCTTTTTATCTATTATATTATTTTAAAATCAAAATAAAACAAATAAATATCATATAATTATATTATCTTTTTTTAATAATAATTTAACAAAAAAATATTATTTTAAAATTATGATTGTCTTAAGTTATAAACAATAAGAAGAATCATATATTTAAATATTTTGATTTATTTAAATTAAAAAACATTAAAAAAAAAAAATAAAAACTTTTTAAATCCCATTATTTAATATAAAAATTATTATTAGTTTCAAAAACATATCCATTACCATTTTTATTATGGAAAAAGGGAATAAACCAAACAAGAGGATTTCTCCCAAAAACATTAGTGAAATTTCTATAAGGACCCATATCATAAATATTTTTAGTTTTAGTAGAAGGAAATCTTTGTCTTTCAGAATGTTCAATAACAGTCATTCCTTTAAATAAATTAGTCCAATTAATATAACATAACCAAAGTAAAAAAGATAACAAACCTAAATTTAATAAATAAACAGAAATAACAAACCAACATTCTCTAATACTAGTATTATAATCCATATTATAATTAACAATAGTTTCCCAATAACTTAAAGCAACTATAGAACAACAAAATATACCATAAAATTGAATTAATAAAAATGATTTTAAATTATTAAAGCCAATACAATTTGCTAACCAAGGACAATGATGATCCATTTTTAATATACACTTTTGACATTGTCTACAATGATGTGATCTTTCTACTTTTAATCTTAAACAAGTTCCACAAAATGTCATTTTTGTTATATCAACTCCTTTATATATATCTAAATATATTTCCTTATTTGATGAACATGATGGAGTCTCTTCAATATTTGAATTTTCCATATATGATCTCTTATTATTTTCTATTATTTCTTCATTTGTAAATTTTATATTTAATGGCTCATCTTTTAATTTATTTGAAAATTTTTTCCTTAATGTTTTTTGTAATTGGGATTTTTCACCTGAAGTTAAAGGACCTTCCAGTAAATAATCAGAAAATTTAGTTAAAAATTTATTTTCTCCTTTTTTTGGATTGGATAATCCTAAAAGTTTATATTCTAATTCTATTGGACTTGGGAAAAAACCTGGATTTACTATTACGGTTCTTAATAAACTTATAAATAACATTATTGCAGATATTAATGAAAATGCTAATAATATTTTCCCTTTTAAATGAGCTGTATTTAATGAGGATGTATGATGAAGGAAAAAATCTTCTATATTTCCATTTTCATTTGCTGTGAGTAAAAATTTTAAATATGTAAATACATATGATAAGTATACAGTTATTATTAAGGAAGTAAGAAGAAAAACTGGTAAATAAACTAGAAAATAATTCCATAATTTATTCAAAGGTGATTTTTGCATTTATTAAAAACAAAAAAAAAAATTAAATAAATTATGAACGTTTTGTGAAAAATAAAAAATAATAAAAATTCAATTAAAAAACCCAAAAAGAAATAAAAAGGAGAAAAAAAAAAAATTTAAAAAAAAATAAAAAAATTAAATATTTATATTCCAGAATGTTCTTTGATGGCTTTCCCTTTGGTTCAGGTTTTGAACAATTTACAAAACCTCAGCCTAAAAAAAACGTTAACACAACTCGTTATTACGAAATATTAAAAGTAGATAAGAAAGCATCTCCAGAGGAGATAAGAAAATCATATCGTAAATTAGTAAAGATAATGCATCCAGATAAAGGAGGAAACCAGAAAGACTTTCAAGACCTTCAAACAGCATATGATGTCTTAAGTGATGAAAACAAGAGAAAAGTATATGATGAATATGGTGAAGAAGGAATAAAAGAAGGAATGAATAGTCAACCAGAAGGAGTAGATATATTCGATATTTTAAGTGGAGGAGCACGTCGTAAAGGAAAGAGAAAGACAAGGAGTATATTACAACAAATGAAAGTTTCCTTAGAAGATATTTATTTAGGTAAAGAAAAATATTTAGAAATTAAACGTGATAGAATATGTAAGAAATGTAAAGGTACTGGATCAAAAGATCCAAATGCACAATGTAAATGTAGTACATGTGATGGAAGAGGTTATCGTATGGTAGTTCAAAGAATTGCAATGGGAATGATACAAACACAACAACCTTGTCCTGATTGTAGAGGAGAAGGTGAAATTATTAAAGAAAAATGTAGTGAATGTAGAGGAAGGAAAGTTGTTAGAGAAAGTAAATTAGTAAAAATAATGCTTGATAAAGGAGCTCCTGATGGTAAGAGATATGTTCTTTCTGGTGAAAGTGATGAAGTTCCTGGTTGTGAACCTGGTGATGTTGTTATTGAAATAGAAATTGAAAATCATAAGAAATTTATTAGGAAAGGTGCTGATTTAATTTATAAATGTGATATTACTTTATTAGAAGCTCTTACTGGGTTTAATATTGTTATTACTCATTTAGATGGAAGAAAAATTCTTATTAAAACTAAACCTGGTGAAATTATTAGACCTGGAATATTAAAAACAGTTTCTGATTGTGGAATGCCTTTTTATGAAAGTCCTGTTAGATTTGGAAATTTATATTTAGATTTTAATATCATTTTCCCTAAAAGTTTAAATGAAGAACAAAGAAATGAATTGAAAGCACTATTCCCTATGGGTGATACTACTATTAAAGGTGAAAATGAAATTACTGAAAAATATCCTATGACTGATTATAAGGAAAGTGAAGCTAATCAATTTGCTACTGGAAAAGAAGATGAAAGAGAAGAGAATGAAGAAAGTGGAGGAGCTAGACAAGTAAGATGTGAAAATCAGTAATTTGAGTTTTAAATTGTCATTTTTTTTTTGAATTTTTGTAAAATTTTTTTATATTTTTTTTTAATTTTTAAAACTATTTAGTTTTAATTTTTTTTAAATGATATATTTTATTTTTAATATAAATATAATAAATTTTAAAATATTCTTTAATATGTCGAAAATAATTCAATATTCAAAAGAATTTAAACAAAAAAAGAGAGAAATAAGTGAATTATCTCCATCAATAGATAAATCAAAATATCGAATAGTTACAAAAAATTTAGTATATATAATAGGATTAAGTGAATCAATAGCAGATAAAGAAATTTTAATGAAATATGAGTATCTTGGTCAATATGGAAAAATTTTAAAAATAATAATTAATAAAAAAAATGCTTATAATCAAGGAAATAAATTTGGTCCTTCTTTCGGAGCATATATAACATTTAGTGATCCAAGTGAAGCTTCAATTGCAATTCTTTCAATTGATAAAGTTAATATTGATAATCATGTTATTAGAGCTAATTTTGGTACTACAAAATATTGTCAATATTATTTAAGTAAAAATAAATGTACTCATAAGAATTGCGTTTTTTTACATAAGAAAGCTAATCCTGAAGATATTATTAATAGAGATGATTTAAATTCTAATACTAATTACTTTTTTAATCAACAAATTTATGCTATTAAATTAGCTGATATTTATAATCCTAAAGTTAAAGAAAAATTATTATTGACTAAAAATACTGGTATTAAAACTATTTTTCCTTCTCCTTATTTAATTTATCAAAATGAAATTGTTATTGAAAATACACCTAAAGTTAAAAAAATTAATAAATTTTCTGTTCCGAAAGAAGAGAAAGAAGAAAAAAAAAATGAAAATGAAAATTTAATTAATATAAAAAGTGATCCAATTAATATTATTCATATAAATGAATTAGAAACTTCATATTCAACAAGTAATTGTTTAACTTCTAGTTTAAGTAGTAAATCAATAGAAGCTCCTAACAATTCACTTAATAATAATATAAATAATAAACTATTTTCAACTAGAGAAAAATCAAGATTTGATTTTGTAAATATTAATAATAATAAAGAGATTGAAATTCCTGAATTTGTTTCTAAAATTAATGAATTATCTTTTAGATTAGATTATTTAATGAATATTAACCAAAAAATAAAAAATAAATTTAATAATAACATATACTTGTATACAGATGAATTAAATATGGTTAATCATAAAAATGAAAATGAATTAAATTGGAGAAAGTTTTTATTAGATAATAACTCAAATTAATTTAAAAATATCAAAACTAATAATAAAAAGATTTATAAATAATATATATATATATATAAATTAATAATCAAAGAACATTCGATAAGATAGTTAAATTAAATTTAAGAAAAGAATTCAAAATATTCTTTTACTATTTTTTTCTATTTTTTAAATTATTATTTTATTAACTTAGAATTAAGTTTTCAAAATATTACAGTCAATTATTCCATAAATATAATAAATTTTCTCCTTTTTTATAATAAAAACTTGTTAAAATTCTTAAAAAGAAGTTTTATTATCTTCTAAGAAATTGAAACAGATTAAAAATTTTTAATTTTTCCCTTAATTCATTAATAATGGTTTGAGAAGTAGTTAAATTGATTTATATATTTAACATTTTCCTTTATAAAAAAATAAAATTAATTTTTTTCTAAAAACATATTTTAATAAAACTATCATTTTCACTTTCTTATCTATTAATATTTTTTTATACTTTAAATCTTATGATATATTTTTGTTATGATAATATTATAATGCAGTTATTATCTGTTGTATTTATTATAAATATATAATTAATAATAAATATATTATAATAATGATAATATTTAAAAATGATACAGAATGAAATATATTATGAGTGATAAAATAATTTTAATATCTTTATATTACCTTTTAAATATTATTATAATGGTATTAATTTCCTTTTATTCTGAGTTTATAATATAATATTATTTTATTTTTATCTTTTTTTATTGATTAGTTTTTTTATTTTTTGATTGAAAAAAATGTAAATTAAGAGAATAGTATTGCACAAAATAATATTGATAAAAGTGAAGATTTTCCACAGAATGGCATATTAGACTAATTAAGTCATTCACTTAAATAAATAAACGAATTAGAGGGCGTTTGAACATATTAATTATTCATAATCCCAACAAATTTATTTCCATTATTAATAATAATAATAGTAATTTTAATAAAAATAATTAACTATAAAAGAAAATAATTTTTATTTTTAACAACAAACATTTTTTCATGAATAACAAAATTTTCAAATACTATTTTATTTAAATCATCATTTTACTCTTTAATTTAGTACTTTTATTATATAATCCTCTAAATTACCATTAAAACTTAATTATGAGATTTAATTAAAATTTTAAACATTTCTTATTCACTATTCTACTATAGAATATAAAAAAATTATTTAGTAATTCCAGTTTTGAAATATAAATAAAACCATTTTTATAAATCTTGATACAATTTTTAAAAAAATAATAAATGAGTATTAAATACTGATTTTCTATATCGTGATTTATAGAGAAAATAAATTTTATTGAGTAAAAACCAATTTATAAATTTAATGAGGTTAAATTTTTATTGAATATTATACTATAATAATTTAGAATAATAAATTTATGATAATTTAATCAGCATAATTACTAACATCTCCAAAATTTGAACCTGCTCTTCGAAATTCTTCACCAGCTCTACCAAAATTACCTTGAAAAGCAGAAACAATTCCTCTGAAAGTATGTTCAGCAGCATGTGCACCTCTTTGAATTGGATGGTCTCTAGGAATTCCATTGTTTCTTAAAAAATGATCTATGTCTCTTCTAAATTCTCCACCCCAGTAATCACTATCTTTACCAATACCACTCATCTTATTAATTATTTTATTTTAATTACCTTTTATATCAAATTTATAATTTTGAAAAAGATAATAAAAATCAATTTAATTTGTCATTATGATTTAATTCCTTTAAAGAAAAATAAATTTGAAAAAATTTCCTTTTTTTAATTTTTTCAATATAAACATATATGGAAAAATTTTTCATGATAAGATTAATTTTACTATATTTGAAAAGAAAAATAATCTTTAGTTTTTCTGAGTTTATTAATTAAATATAATAAATAGAAAGGCAATGTTACTTAACTATTTTTGTCGTTCAGTTCATTATTACTCTAAACTATTTTTAATAATTTATTTTAAAAATAAATAATTATATTTTATTTAATTTTCTATGACCCAACATGTGACATAGGTTTATTAAACAAGACTCAAATTTATTTTCATTCAACAATCAATAATGAGAGAATAGACTATCTTCATCAAAGACATTATATTCACAGATATATTAACCATTAAATATTATGATATTTAAAAATGGTTATATTAAAGTAATTGATTTTGTACTTGTAAAGAAATTATTGATCAAATTCATATATTATTGGACACCTTTATATATGATTCCAGAAGTTAATTTAGATGAAGGTTTTTCTTTTATAGTATTGAAATTATGATGTATGAATTCATATATAGAAGATAGCTTTTAGAGAATATTTTATGACCCTTTAGATGTTTATAAAATGATTATTCATTCTAATTGAAATTTCCTTCTTTTGTTATAAAAGTGAAGAAATTCAATTGTAATAAATTGAAATTTTTAATATTTTTTTAAAAATTTTTTTTCAATTTTGTTATAAAATAATAAAAAATGTTACTTTGTCTTCACTATTATTTCATTCTTATCTTTTTTCTTTTTATTAAAATATTCTAATTTATAATATTAATAATTATTTTATATAATATAACTATTTAATTTATTTTTAATAATTACAAATTAAGTCAACATTCAACCAAAAAAAAAAATGAATTTCAAATTGGGG
>JAEEGI010020503.1_pt1 | contig 13227 bp, 11 predicted proteins | sample 8958751 | NCBI WGS metagenome assembly JAEEGI01 (sample SAMN16246545, study PRJNA631951) | gut metagenome | biome: gut microbiome; feature: rumen; material: KS-attached | host: Bos | place: Iran: Karaj | collected 2018-10
GTACCATAACTTTGAATGTTTAATGTAAGATTGAATTACTTAGCTTTTTTAATTTTTACAGTGCATACAGCCGGAAGCAAGGAGAAGGAATGAAAATGTCAAGAGATGGCCGACAAAAATTTCAATCAGGATGACATAGAGAATTTGGAGATAGGAGCAACTGCACCCCAAAATCTTTGAAACTTTTTCGAGCCAAGTAGGGACTACGACCCTTGCAGCATGACGCTTGCCCGACCTTTGCAATGGAAAAATAGAAAGCGCGAGTAGGAAATCACAGAACAGACAAAGTGGTACGGCGTGTATAGAAGATGAAATAGCAGGCAAAGCTAAGCCATCAAGCAAGCAGCCCCAATCTCTGTTGAGAGCAGGGTAGAAGAGAGGAGAAAGAATACGAAATAGAAGCCGTTCTCAACTGCAGCATAGGTGAAAAGCCTCGCGGTATGGTGGACTAATATTGAAGCATCAAAAGCCAATTATGAGCGGCAAACAATAACAAGTACGACAACCTCAATCAACGGAGATGTTCGCACAAGTATAAAACAAGTAGATGGGCCGTACTGGGGTATGAAAATTCTATTGTAAATAAAAGCCTAATGACTGAATAAAATTGAAAAGCTGTGTTAGATAGTAGCGCCGGTTGTCTATGTAACTATTATAATTATCTTTAGCACGCTTCATCCAGTCGTATAGCTCTGTATTCGTACGACGAGTTGGCAGTTCATATTCCTTTTCGATGTGAGCTTTATATTGCTCACAAAACTCCAAGAAATTTTCTTCGGTTTCATTTTCTGGATAGTGAGAGTCACGGAAAGGTTGAAGGGCAGAATTCAATCTGTTTTTTTGGCTATATGTTAAGTCCAACTGATTGTTTTCAACGTTATATAACCATCTTTGCAAACTCTGCTCCAAATCACCACCTCTACTGAATGGAAAGCGATGATATGTAGATATGAACTGCGTTAGCATTTTCAACCGTTCGTTGAAGGTATAACGACGTTCTTCTTCCGCGGTCTTATATTTATGGGAATATTTTTTAGATGAAAGTCCGAAAAATCCCCCTTGAAACGCCACAAAATCTTTGGCTGTATCCTGTGCCATCGATGAGGATATACTCTTGGCGTTAGTTGTAGGAAAATAACTTTTTACGATTTCTGTTAATTCTTCAATATGTATTGGATTTGGCGAGGCTTTTAATGTCAGGCGCAAGAGGTCACGAATGTTGCCATAAAATATATGCTTCCAGGTGTCAAGCCCATATGTACTAGTCATACCGATGGCTTTGATATGGTTGTTCTTCGAAATAGCCATTCTGAGCTGCTCTGGCTCGTTGTACTTGTGGCCGGGGTATTTTGTCTTGAACTGTTTAAAGATTGCTTCTAACGACATGGGCTTGCCATAAACTTCAAGTATATTGAAAATCTCTTGTGAAATATCTATATAGTTCTGTTTAAAGGCCACCTTCCATTCCTCATCAAACGGAATGTCTGAATATACTTGTGCCACCTGACATATAATTTTGAAAGCATCTTCGCGTAGTTCTTCAGGGACATCTGCTACTAAAGATTGTAGGGCGAACACCGAGTCTTCACGATGTTTTTTTTGACTTAATTTAGAGAGTTGGTTCCTTATATGTTTCACATAGACATAAGGGTGTAAACGCTTATGGACTGCAACAAACTTTTCTCCAATATGTATAACTTCGAAATCACCCACGATTGTTAGCAATGAGCAAAAAACTCCAAAGTCCTGCGGTAATCTCTCCTCCTCCTGTATCATGCGGTATTTAGGCGATAACGCAGTGATAAAATTCGAATCTAAAAGAGTTTTGTAATCCCCCCAAATAACAAATCTTTTGACTGCTTTCGATGCCTCACGCCCTCCCTTTTCTAGTAGTTGTCGTGTCCTTTCTCTCGTAAGATATTTCATTGTAGCAATATCTTCAAGCGAATGTCTCTGGCCATCCTTGATACCATTGACCAGTGCATAGATTTCCATATCTCTATCACTACTTCTTTGTAACATCTGCAAAATGATGTAGAAAAGTGGAATAGTATTATTGTCCAAATGGAAGCGGAACACAAAACGACTGCCAGCTGCAGATAGCCATGAGAAGTTATGGGCAATACAAGCTTGTAACCTGACATCTCTCCCCGAATAAGCTTCTTCCGTAAAAGCATCTTCTAGCATTTGTACCATGTTCCACACCTCATGCAGTGCAGGATTGCCAAGTTCTAAAGCACATCGCTCAGCAAGCAGGAACTCTGGAATGCCGAATAAGTTCATGGTAACACTTAGATTGGGCATATACTTATTTTGCACGATACTTGCATCGGCAGAAAGGTTTGATGTCAAAGTGTTGAACAAATGTAAAAGTTCTATACGCTTTCTAGCAGATAAAAAATCTTTTACAATAACATCATAATCAAAATTAAATAAGTTAACTTCTAAGATATTTATAAGTTCTTCAACAGTATCCAATACCTTTTGGTCGTAAGATTTTGCTTTAAGGATATATTTTCGTATCACCTTCAAGTAATGTAGAAATAATTCTCTTAATTCAATATTACCTGTCAGCCCCAAATCACGACGTATAGTTAAAACATCATAAGATTTGTTAAGAATGGCATCACCCATAGATTGCGCATTAGGGAAAAGCTCGCGCACTAACTCTATAATAGGCCCATGCAATTTGGATATATTATCATAAGCTATTAATATATAACCACGGGTAAAAGCTAGTGTATCTTCATAATGTGTTTTAATGTTATCTGTATTTTTAGGCTCTGAAGATTCCAACTGAAATTTGCCAAGTAAGCTATTGACATCTCTTAATTCTTCCCAACTGAAATGTTGGCGATTTATAAATCCCTTTTTCTTCAACTCTAGCAAGTCACCAACTGTTTTTAGGCCCTTATTAAATAGAGTCTTGAAGGCACGTCCAGATAACAAACCTGCTCGATGGAGATTTTCCAGCTTTGTGTTAAGGGAAAAAAACATTTTAGCCTAAATTAATGTTCAACAGCTGCTTGGTACTCTTAACAATTCCGTATCTACTGAATACTATTGCTTATCGTCAACTTTTCCTTCACACACTTCGTTTAACAATGTCATCGCTTGCTCAACGAGGTTGCTTGCTTCAACTATTTTGCTGATTTCACTATCAGTTGCGTCGTCCTTTTTCAAGTCGTCCAACAGACCGTAACATCCGACAAAAGCATCGCCGAGATGTTCTGCCCAAATACCAGCTGTCTGTCTATTTTCTTTATTCATCGTTTTGTTTTTTGCGGCGTAGTTTAATTGTTGGCGAAGAATCATATACTTGCTTTAATTCATAAAGTTTTGTTCCTGGTGTTATGATGTCCTTTCTATAATTTGTGTAAAATTTCAAAAGAGTTAAAGCATCTTCTGAAGTTATAGTTTCAATCTCTTTTTGTGTGAAAGTATTTCGGTGGATTATATTGCGAACATTCTGTTTTTCGTCCTCGTTCAATGTTTCCATACAATGACACCAACACTGCCTCCAATGATTAGTTCCCATAGAACCCTTTTCATCAAGCCATTTGAAGAAGAAGCGATATAGGATGAATGTTTCAGGCATTTCAAGAAGTTCAAAATACTCATCTTCGGAATGCCCAAAAGCTTCAAGGAAGAAAGATTTTCCTCTACCAACTTTTCCTTTTGTGCTATTAAGGATTGCTTGCACGGCACGAATGTATTTACGGTTCCAGTGCTTACCAATATAATCGCGGTTGTGAGAAAAATCTTGTTCTGCATCTTTCTCTTTCCGCAAAGGATGGTATTTCATAGGAAAGGAGTAGATATTAACATCTAACTCTTCGCAAAGCTCTATATTTATCCTTAATCGACGATATAAATCTATAGGTTCATCCCTGAAGTTATAGAGTAAATAGTTAGAGAACTCCTTCATTCCTGCATTTACACTGAGACGAATAGCTTTATCGTACGCTTTCAGCGTCTTCATGTCGTCGAAAGCAATACGGAGTGGACGAATAGCTATACGAGACAACTGCTGAACCACCTCCTCGTTGAATAAACGTGCATCAACTCCCTGATTGAAATCCACATAACGATTACGAGGTACAGGATGGCGGTGACGTTCATACGATTCTTTTATTTTATCGTATGCAGCAATAAGGTTCTCCTTTTTTGATGTAGATAGCTTGCCTACATGAAATTTCATCATAACCTTATAAACCTCGTAAGATTCATCGCCCTTCAAAGTCTTTAATCTCTGATAGAACTCACTTATCAATTCTTGGCTTTTCCTTATGTAAGCACGATCATTGATTCCCTTTTTTAAATTGCGAATTGCAATAGCTAACATGTCTGGCTGTACATAGGTGGCCCCTTTATCAAAACCTGATGCCACAATATCATCAATTATGTCTTTCAAGTTTTCGGACGCAAGGACATTGTTGTCCATCAACAGCAAATCCTTTTGGTCACCATATGTTTCACGTACAGCTTCTATACGTTCACGAAGAGGTATGTAAGGTATGTATGTACTTTCCAGGGTGGGAACTGCACAGAATGGACAATGCCGTATGCACCCGCGTGTCATATAACCATAAAAGGCATTTGCTGCGGGGTACTTGTATTCAATTTCGTCAAGAATAGAATAGTCAAGAGGAAGGTTATCGATAATTTGTGTATCGCCTTTGTCAAGAATGCCAGGTTTGCCAAGAATACCAACCCATGGTTTTATTCCTGTCGCAGCTTCAAGTTCCTTAGGTTGAATGGATGCTAAAACTCCGCCGACCATCAAGTCTTTTTCCTTCTTGACAAGAAGCTTGGCAAAGTTGATAGTTTCCACTGTAATATCCCAATAGAACGTGAAAAGGGTAGTTACTCCTACGCGGTCCCATTCAGGTTCTTTTTTCCAAGTGCCTTTCCAATAATAATCCTTCCAGTCAACAAGCTTCCCTAATAGAATTAGCTCAAAATTAGAACGTTCGATATGTATGTTTTCGATAACAGACTCACGACGTGTCTTTATATATTCTATGAATTCATCACGCTTGACGAACCAATCAATACTATCATCTATAGCATTGAAATTTTCAATACATCTATCTGCTATTCGTTCAATAACAAAACGCTTTAGGTCTCCTTTGTAGAATGTAACATTCCACCCCCTATTCCGATAATAGGTGGCAAGCTTCATGAGACCAATAGGAGGGTATTTGTTAGAATAATTGGGCTCTATTAGCAAAACTTTCTTTTTAGACTTTCTCACTTTAGATGCCATTGCTAAATTCTTTCACAATGAGTTGTTTTAGTTCTTCGATGAGACGTCTGTCGTGGTCATTATTTGGGCAGTTTTCGTTAAGAACTTTGAATACCCTTCTTATTATCCACACTTCATTTTTATCAAATATACCGTTCAGCGATGAAAGTATATCACCACTTTTGAGCGGCTTGGTAGGTTGAGAAGGTGGGATAGTTATAGGAGAGGTATTTGTGGACGGCGTTTCTCGTTTAGGTGATAGTACAGGCTGGGATGGATTATTTACAGGATATACGGGGGAATTAGAAGGTTCACTATTATCACTTGGATGGGGATTTGTAGTTGTATCACCCACCTTTGTGCCAGATTCCTGAATGTTTATAGAAGGCTGGGGTGACGATGTAGGAGAACATGGAGATGTGGGAGAAGTTTGTATTGGTTTCGTTGCCTTTTTTTCTTCTTCTCTTTTCTTTTTAATTTCATCAACTTTTAATTTCGCCTCTTCGAAAGAAGGACGATAAAGTTCAAGCATTCTCTGTGCGGGCTCAAAAAGAGTCTTTTTATCAACCTGCTCAAATTTAGCAATGCCTTTGTTGTCTATCTCATCCCAACCTTTATAGTCATCTAGTCCACGTTTTGTTAGTAGATCAACGCCTTCTAGAATATGTTCAATTGCCTTCTTTGCTTCATTGGCCTTGGTGTATAGCTGTTTCAGTTCTTTGAAATATACTTCCAATGCAGCGTAGAAGGCTTTTGACTCAGAAGTTGGAGCAAGACCATTACGTGAGGAATCAGGACGGATATTAGGGTGAGTAGCAAACACTTCACCATAAAAATAGCTATTACCCCTATCTTCAGACCAAAGAGGTTTCCCGGAAAGGAGATTTGCGTCACCAATCTGAATATTATGAATTCTCAAACGAATTCCGGCTAAGGCATCCTCTTTGGGAATCTGCACCGTGTATTTTGTCAAAGCGAACCATCCCCAACCAAGCTCACCAAAGTCAGGGTCGGTAACTTTAAAATATTCTAATGAATCTATTTTGTCGTGGTTACCAACTATTTCTAATCCATATTGTTTTTGTATCCGTGTCTTACCAACGAACAACTGTACTTTTTCAAGCCCCTCATGTAAAGAACGGAAATTAAGTTTGTGTTCGGTGCTTCCATATATCAGAACGTTGTCGAATTGTGATTTGTATTCTACAGGTGCGACAGAGTTTAAATAGCTTACTACTTCTTCAGTGTTCAGTAGAATAGAGGCATATTCATGTTTTACGTTTTTCAATTGAACTTCAAAGAAATGTTCTTCCTCTTTGGCATTAACAAGCTCACGGTTCGTGCATTGATTGATAACTGTTGTGGCTAAATAATTTTCCTCATCTTCTTTAACCATCTTCCAAATTTTATCAATGTCAAATGTAATCTTAGTTGCTACATTTTCGCCCATAGCGCTGGTGATGAATACCAACTCATGACAATAGCCACCTCCTACGAGACGACCTATGCCAAATTGTCCTGCTTCAACGATTCCATCTTTTGTAGAATATGAAATGTCGAGAAGAACTTGTACGGCTTCTGATGCTTGAATTCCAGTGCCGTTGTCACGAATAGTGATAGAGCGTTGTTTACTATCAATATCAACAGAAACGACGCCATCTTTTGCTTTGGGGAGGACATGAAGCCTCACAGCTCTGTTTATAGAGTCCAATGCGTTCTGGACATATTCTCTATAAATTGTGCGTTCATCTGAATACAGACTGAACATTAACATGTTAAGAATATTCTTCCTAACTTCAGAAGAGTAACTGAGATTCTCGTTCATAAAGCTATATGATGTTTATCCGTTGGGGAATTGTTTGTAAACAGGTCTTGGGAATTTTACATTCACCAATGACCTAAGGGCAGGATTAGATATGATATATTCACCTGGAGATAGGCGAGTCATCATGTTTTGATAAACTTTCGGGATGAAATGATAATCGCTTTTTGAGACCTCAATAGCATTTGTTCTACCATATGCATGAGTAGCGCAGTTTCCTTTTACACGGTCGACGATAGCACTTCTAAATTGTTCTACACCAAACATTATTATACCTAATGAACGGCCGCGCTCGGCAATATCTAATAATTGTTTCAAGATGGGAGAACTCTTAGGCACATCGGTAGATGCGTACTTATTCAACTCATCAATAAACATTATTATTTTATCAGGGATGTCTGAACGTTCAGCTCCAAGCTTCAAATCGTAGATTGCACGAGCAACACTACCGAAGACAAAACTCTGCGTATTTAGGTCCAAGTGTGCAATATCAACTACCATGACACTGTTATCTCTCAAATGGTTTTGGATTTCGTTGTTCAAATCGACATCACCATCTGTAAGTGTTTTGCTGAAAACATCGTTTGAAATGGCTTTGTTGATGCATCGTTTGAACTTTCTCCAACTGATGACACCGATTTCATTCTTCTGACCTCCAGCAGAACCTGTTTTTGCACATTCATCAATTTGCTCTTTTAGAGTAGACCATTTGTCAACACCTCGGAAGTTGCCCTCTTCATTCATTATGTAGTTGACACAACTTTCCATGGTACCTGTGCTGTCATCCTCATTTGCAAGCAAAAGGTCGAGCTTATCCTTGTTGTAGTCGAAAGTGAATTTGTAGGTAAAAGCTCTATTATTCTTCTTTTGCCGTTCAACGTCATCAGGAAGGGCGTATGACTGTACTTTAGCGGGATGGTTTTTACCATAAGGATAATAATATGTCACATTTTCAAATGGTGAATCAGCAAGGCCCAACTGATGGTAGATTTGACGGTCTTCGTCACTCAATTCTTGATTGGCTTCATCAATGGCGAGCAAATCACGCCCTTTAACATTGAAGAATACAAAAGCAGCACTTTCTCCTTTTTCAGTCTTAAACTTTGACTGAATAGCTCGTAGTAAGAACATAGAATAAGAAGTTTTTGCAGCTAATCCTGAGATGCCAGATATATTCATGTGTGCTCCATCAGGACCTATCAGGAAATGAGAGTCAAGAATGACTTTTACTTTAATGCGATCCTCTCCTTGATACATCTGTAAATATCCACATACAAGGGGATTTTTTACATCCTCATCCGTTAGACCTAAGGCCTTTTTGACATCTTCTTCGTTGCATAATGATACCTGTTTCCCATTGAGAACAGGTGTGTAAATGTTTGCAGTGTTGCCAGATACGCGAGCTTTTACATAATTCATGCCCAAGCGATTCATGTTGCCGATGTCAGCACTTATATCACCAAAATCACTTGAAATATAACTTGTAAAATGGCTAGGAGCATCAGTGATATGATTGATTTCTTCAATGACGCCAAAGGTCACAGATCCAGATTCATGCTGTACTTTAACTACATCAAATGGGCTAAGAATTTGTTGCTTGTCTGTCCAAAAGTAGAACTCATCAATAGTTGATGGGGATTTCTCAGTTGCTGAGACTTTTCCAATAACCTTTTCCATATTTAGAATAGATTTAATATTACATTACTACTATGATATTTCGATTTACAAAATGACTCTGTTAAATATACTGGATAAAGATGATTTGCCCATCGCCTATCATTGCCAAAACAAACAGGGTAAGCCTCCTTTATCAGGTTGGCACTAATTGTATTTATTAAATCGGTGTCCATTTGAGATTCTTCATCTATAATCACCATTTCACATTTTACAATGTCTGAAAAGTTAGTTTCTCGAAACTCACTTTTACGTAATCGAAGATACCAGACAGCATATTGCACACCATTGGCATCCGACGTGTACCTATAGGCTTTAGTTCTTTCGAAAGGATTCAAATTTGCTATTGTACGCGACAATCGATGTCCTTCATAATCAGGTAGAAGTTCAGGGTCAAAACTTTTGGAAACACCTACAACATATCGGTAATTCTCACGCTGCATTGTGTTGTCTTCTCTGTTGAAATTCGAAAACGAAGGATTATATTCCAAAGACCCGTCTTTTATTAGATAGTGTTGGTCATCAAGCTTGTTTTCGCGACACAGTTCATCCACCATCAGCTGCTCTTCATCAGTCATCTCAGCCTGTATCTTTGCCGTTCCCCGATTTTTGTAGTTATCCTTATCTTTTTGTTCCATCTTGTCGGTACGGTAGAGCAAAAGTTTGTCTATCTTGATTCCTGAAGACTTGACGAACTTAATATCCTGAAGGCTTTCATTTAACTCTTCGCAGAATAATCGACAGAAATCTTCACCGTCATCATCTACGTCGAAATCATCAGGCATTGAAAGGACAATTTTATGACGAATAGAATAAGACTTAAATACATCTCTGCTTTTTCTTTCACAGCATCCAACAATTATCTGACCTGCTAGGACAGGAAATATCTTTTTCCCGATACCAATGTCATCAACTTTATAGACATGACGTGACCCGTCCAAAAAAAACGAAAAAATAGGACGTGAAAATTCTATCAACTTTCTGTCAATCTTAACAACAGGAGTTCTTGTCATATCAGACTCTGCAATAGAACTCATATTGTTCGTCACAACCTTTTTGTCGTCATAGTTAAGTATTTCACTATCAGGTGTATCAAGACTGATTTTGTTAGTCTTGTAACAATGATAATTACCGTCCCCTTTATTCTCTATGAAATCAAGTATTCTTGTCATATACAGTATTTGTTCATTTCAATCATATTGCAAAGTTACCATACATTTTCAATGGAGCAAATTTGTTATAGGACTTTTAACTAAATACATGTTAGTTATAACAAAATTTAACGAATGTGTTCAATAATATTAGTTATAAAGAAATTAAAATTTAAAGGTACAAAAAAACGCCTTTATTTTTTGAATTAGAATTCCGCAAAGTTAATTTGAAATTAGAAAATATCATTTTGCACTCCGAAACATATCAATTCCGTAACTTTCTTCTCGGAAATCCAAACAAAATGCTTAACTTTGTGTCATAATTACAGAAAAAAGCACATGTCAGGAATGAAAATATACAAAGGTGAGTTTGACAAGCAGCTCGAACTCCTCTTGGCTCCGGAGATAAAAGCAGGTTTTCCCTCTCCGGCTCAGGACTATATGCGGGAGAGCCTTGACTTCAACAGGGACTTCATCAGGCATCCCGAAGCCACGTTCTACGGCCGTGTGGATGGCGACAGTATGGTGGATGCCGGAATCGACGATGGAGATATTGCAGTCATAGACCGTAGCCTCGAAGCTCAGGATGGCGACATCGTTGTGGGCTATGTGAATGGCGAGTTCACTATCAAGTTCCTCGATTTGAAGCACAAGGCAGACGGCTACATCGAACTGCGCCCAGCAAACAAGAAGTACGACCCCATCCGCATAGAAGAATACGACGAGTTCGAGGTGTGGGGCGTAGTAGTATGGACAATAAAGAATTGGAGAAAATGAAATAAAGCCCCCTCCCCACTCCCCCTTTGGGGGAGTGCCTCATTCCCATCTGATTGGAGAGTTGAGGGAAGTGTCAGCATCTCTGTTGCACTCCCCCAAGGGGGAGCGGGGAGGGGGCTGCTTTTGAATTAACGTTGTATGTACGGCATCGTTGACTGTGATAACTGCTATGTCTCGTGTGAGAGAGTCTTTCGCCCGGACCTGAACGGCAAGCCCGTTGTTGTGCTGAGCAACAACGACGGCTGTGTCGTAGCCCGCAGCAACGAGGCAAAGAAGCTTGGCATCAAAGCCGGAACCCCATACTTCCAGCTTGCTCAGCAATTTGGCCTTCGCCCGACCTCTGACGCGACTCGGCAATGTCCATACGAGTATGACATTACGCTCGCTGCTCCATCGGTTCCCTACGAGAAGATAGCCGTGTTCTCCAGCAACTATGAGTTGTATGGAGAGCTGACAGGCAGAATCGTGGAAATCATCAAACAGGAAGCTCCAGCATATTTCCGCTATAGCATCGACGAGTGCTTTGTCTATTTCAATTCACAATTCATGATTCATAATTCACGATTAGGGGAGGCTGACTACTCTGAATTGAAGCTTTGGGGTGAGAACCTTCACAAGCGCATCAAGAAGAGCGTGGGTATGCCAGTCAGCATCGGCCTTGGTCCGACGAAGACCTTGGCAAAGCTGGCCAGTCACTTCGCCAAGAAGTACCCAGGCTATCGCCATTGCTGCATGATAGATACAAACGAAAGGCGCGTGAAGGCTCTGAAGCTCTATCCGATAGAAGACGTGTGGGGTATCGGCAGGCGTTATGCTGCCAAGCTGCAAGCCTTAGGCGTACAGACAGCCTACGACTTTGCCCAGCATCACGGCGATTGGGTAAGGAACATCTTCAATAACATCGTGATATATCGCACCTGGCAGGAGTTGAACGGCATCGATGCAGTACCCAACGAGGAGATGGCCAAGAAGAAAAGCATCTGCACGAGCCGAAGCTTCAATGGCATGGTAAGCGACTTTGAAACCCTGAGAACCCATGTCACGAACTATGCCGTAAGATGTGCAGAGAAGCTAAGAGCACAGCAAACGGTAGCAGGTGTTATCTGTGTGTTCCTCAATACCAACGTCTTCAGAGAAGACCTGCCTCAGTATTGGAACTTTCAGGAAAAACGACTTATCGTGCCGACCTGCAGCACCATAGAAATCGTTAAGGCTGCCACAGAAGTCCTGCAGAAGATCTTCATCCCTGGCTACAAGTACAAGAAAGCAGGCGTAATAGTCATGAGCGTCGGTCCTAACAGTCCCGTCCAGACCGACCTGTTCGACTATAATGCCGAGCAGTTCCAGAAGATGAAGCGGCTGGATGCCGCCATCGACTACATCAACAAAGTGAATGGTAGCGATACATTGGTTTTAGGCTCCCAGCAATACACGAAGAAAGATGGCAAGGGAAAGGTTGCGATTGAGCGAGAGCAGAGTGGAGCTGGCTCCGACTCTGCCGAGCGTAAGCAAGCTCGACCAAAGGTCAAGGCCGAAGTCTTTGCCAATGCCATCAAGCATGATTACAAGAGTAAGAATCCAACCACAAGGTGGTCCGACATAATAGTATTAAAATAAGAGTACCATGGAAGAAGAAAAGAGTTTAAACCAGGAAGTACCCTTGGAAACCATATACCGATATACTCTACAAGAGAATGCTAGGCTAAAAGCAGAGAATGAGCAACTAGAAAGTAAGATAAAGAAGCTTGAAAACTCCATCACGTCATTCAAGAAGTGGCAGAGAAAGGTAGTAGAACGTAACTATGAATTCTGGATTAACAATGCGAAAGAAATCATAGGAGAAGGTGTTGATAGGCAAGAATGCAGAGAATTACTAAGGTTTTTCAAGGCATACGAAGCATATAATGGAGCGATAAATTCGCTTTTGAGGGACAAAGAAAAGATGGAAGAAAACGTAGACAAACTAAAAGCTAGATATGGCATACAGTAGATTTGAACAGACAGAAGACGCCCAGCGAGAGGAGCTAATCCGAAAGATAGAAGCTTCTGTAAAGAGCATGTCTTTACGGGAATTAGAGGCCCTATATTATGAACTGAGTACAAAGAACTATATAAGTGAACGACTATGATTTTAACGACAACCCCGCGGTCATTTCCTAAAAAATGTTATTGCAAATCGGTTTCGACCGTTTTGTCACCGCTTATCCACCATAAAATGTGTATCTTTGCACACGAATACAACATATTAAAATAAAAAAAACAAGATGAAAGCTAAGCTCCTCTTCACGGCCCTCGCGGCCCTCGCACTGACCACCGTAGTGACAGCCAAAGACAAGATGCCCAAGGAAAAAGACATGGCCGGATACGTCATGGTGTATCACAAGGATGCCGACCACGGGCTCCACATGGCCTACAGCTACGACGGCAAAGACTGCCCGCTCAAGCACAGCAACTTCTCCGAGCAGAAGCACGGCGCCGTAGTGCAGGTGACGAAGAAAGAACTCGAGAAACTCATCAAGCACTGGGAAGGCAAATGAAAAAAGGCATCATGATGG
>JAEEGI010020507.1_pt1 | contig 13225 bp, 10 predicted proteins | sample 8958751 | NCBI WGS metagenome assembly JAEEGI01 (sample SAMN16246545, study PRJNA631951) | gut metagenome | biome: gut microbiome; feature: rumen; material: KS-attached | host: Bos | place: Iran: Karaj | collected 2018-10
AACCTTCTGGTTTATATAATGTTACATCAACATCTTCTGCCTTAATTACTGTTTCAAATTCAACAGCGTCATGAGCTTCTGAACCTAAATAGTGATCTTCATCCTCTAATAACTCATCCTTATAGTAATTTACTGTATAAGCAAATGAATCTCTCTTATAAAGAATAATTACCTTGTTATTCTCTCTATCTTCACTAACTTCTGTTGCGCTACCAGGCTGAATCTCACCATCTAGATATCCTGCTTCTGGCTTATATGCATTTACAGCATCTGCTACATCAATAGCATCTCCAAAACTTGCATCAACTGAAACAGTTTCTATAGGATCACCTGCTACTTCATCTACATAGTAGAGAATATCGTATCCGATTACTTCTCTTAAATATAATACCTTAATTACATTAGCTGTAGCATCTGTTGTAATTACGAGTGGTAAATTATCAGCTACACCATCTTGATATCCTGCTTTAGGATCTGGCTTCTCGGCATTTAAATCGTCACTTGTTAATTCACTTATTGTAGAGCCAAATTCTGCACTTCTTGGTTCACTTACACCTAAATAGTTAGGACTATCTTTATCGTCAACTATTTCATCCACATAATACTCAATTACATAATCAAATGAATCCTTTGTATATAATACCTTAATAACATTATTTTCTTCATCTGCTGTAATTGTTAAGTCTCCTGATACAACAATACCATCCTTATAACCTTCTGGTTTATTAATTGTTACATCAACATCTTCTGCATTAATTACTGTTTCAAATTCAACAGCGTCATGAGCTTCTGATCCTAAATAGTGATCTTCATCATCTATTACCTCATCCTTATAATACTTTACTGTATATTTGAAGGAATCCTTTGTGTATAACACCTTAAATACATTTTCATCCTTATTAGCTGAAATTGTAATTGTATCTTCTCCAACTACGATACCAGCTTTATAACCTTCAGGTTGTTCTGCATCAATTTCATCATCTGTTATTGTTACTGTTGTTTCAAATATAGCTGAATTGTCTTCATCTGTTGCAAATGGCTCACCATCTGTACTATCTTTATAGTACTCTATGATATATCCAACATCTGCTTTTGTGCTATAAAGAACATTTACAATATTATCTTCTGACTTAGTTGAAACTGTTGTAGCACCTGAAACTACACCTGGTTCTTCATATCCTTCTGGTAAACGTGCATTTTTTTGTTCTGATGTAAGTTCAATAGATGTTCCTACAGTTTGGTTTTCTAAAATTACATCATCACCAATCTTATTATTTTCTTCAATTGTATCTTTATAATATTTAATTGTTACATCTGCCTGTGTCTTCTTCTTATACTTAATAACAACTTCATTAGTAGCTTTCTTAGTTGTTGGTGTTACTGTAACAGAATTATTAGCATCTTCTACATTTGCTACACCATTTACATCAATTCCTACAAAATCATATCTAGATGTCTCATCATCATAAGTACTTTCGGCTGTTATTGTTCTTTCAACATTTACAGCTGTATCTGTCTTATCATCTACATAATTTCCATTTACATCAATATACTTAGAACTAAATGTCTGTACAATAGCTCCGCTATTATCAACCTCTACAAGTTTTACATTAAGCGTTGGTTTTGTGATTTGTACCTTTGGAATCTCAAAATCCTGTGTTGCTGGTTCACCCTGATTATTAATGTATGTTATGTATGTTCTCTTATTTGTATCATATTCTTCATCTTCAGACATTGTATTGAATAATTCAGGATCAACAGTTACTTTATAAGTAAGAGTTGCTGTAACTCCACCTACAATAGTTCCTGCATTCCAAGAAAGTGTATCATTTTCTTGATCATAGCTAACTGATCCCTGAGATGCCCTTATATCTTCAGCATTAGAAACATCCCCTACAAAATTAAAGTATTCCCCCATAGGATCCGTAATTTGTGCGTTCTCTGCTGCATTTCTAATTAAACCTACAACATTTACAAATACATCCTTAATGCTCTCAGGATCATCCTGAGCATTATATGCATAACCATCACCTGAAGAAATATTTTCTAATACATCAGGTACTTCATTAAATCCTACACTAATACCATAAATTGGAATACCAGAATCTTTAATTACATCTGCTTCAAAATATGTTGCTTTTACTATACAGTTAAAAATTTCAGCGTAATTAATTGTATAACCTTCAAATTCGTTTTCACCTTCTGGAATTGCTCTATATAATTGATACAAAGTATTTCTACCATTACCAATTATATAATTGTAATTTAAAGCAGTAACATCATATTCATCTACATTCTTTAAATATGTTATGTAAGCTTTATGTCCCGCAGCATCATATGCTTTATAATCAGTCTTTGTATCAAATTTTTTACTACTGTATGGTCTATAATAAGAACTAAGGTCTAAACTAATTGTATCAATACTATAACTATATGTTGGTTGTCCATCTGTCATTAACATAATATACTTATTATCAGCGTCTGATTCTTCAAGTCGTTCTCTTGCCCCATGTAAACCTGCATTAATGTTTGTGCCAGAAGTAGCATCAAAAGCATCAATTTTGTTTTTTAAAGTTTCAAGATCATCTTTTCCATAAACGCCAATATATGAATAATCTTTATTATATGTTATTAATGATACTTTTGTTTGATCATTAGTTAATAATGTATCTGCTGCTGCTTTAGCTGCTGCTTTAACATTGGCTAATCGTTCACCATTCATACTATTTGAAGTATCGATTACCATTGCAACTTCTGTTGTATATTCAACATTACTACCTGCTGCAGTTAGGGTAATCTGCCATGTATTTTCTTCTCCTTCAACAGCCTGTGCTGTTTTTGTTAAAGTTAATTCTGAAGATACTGAACTATCTCCTGCTAAAGCTACAGTTCCTACAGCGCCAAATACTGTAGTAAGAACTAAAATAGCTGAGAGTAAAAAACTTAATACCCTTCTGCATTTTTCTTTTTTAACCCATTTTATCATGCATGTACCCTCCTTAATATGATCTGCCTTGTTTAACCGACTACATTCTCCGATTCCAATCATTTATAAAACTTACAAGCTAACTCTCCCCAAATATTCAGCTCGTATTGTTTTATTCGTATCGGTTATATGATATATATTATAATAATAGAGAGTATTTTATCTAAATACCCTAAAGGAGGGGGTAAAAAACCATTTTTTGAGAGAAATTGTATTTATCTAAGTACAAAGCGAACTAGTACTCTTGTTTTTTCAAGTACCTTTGCCCTATATTTTTAGTACTTTTAATATATAAGAATTTAAACATCTCTCTATGCGTGGTATGTATTTTACCTCTTAAAACGTTTCAATACTATTTAAAAAGTGATAATATATTCATTTGTCTAGTACGAATTTACTATTTAGGAGGAGGCCTATAGCCATTTAATCTATGAAAACTCAAAACACACAAAAAGAAATCGCAAAAAACACAATGGATATGACGAATGGAAGTATCTTTAAATCCATTCTTATTTTCTCCATACCTTTGATACTTGGAAATCTTCTACAACAGTTATATAACACCGCAGATTCACTTATTGTTGGTAATTACGTAGGTAAGCAAGCCCTCGCAGCAGTAGGTTCTAGCGGCATGTTAATTTATCTTTTGTCTTGCTTCTTTTTAGGCGCAGCTAGTGGTGCAGGAATTTTACTTGCCCAATATTATGGAGCTAAGGATTATAAAAACTTAGACAAGGCCCTAAAATCTACTCTTTTTATTGGAGTGGTTATAGGTTTAATAACAACTGTATTAGGTGTGTTTAGTGCCAAGCCTCTACTTATATTAATTAATACATCTGATGATGTTTTAAATGATGCCAGTATTTATCTAAGACTTTACTTTATTGGAATAATCTTTAATGTAATTTATAATATGGCATCTGGTATACTTAACGCCTTTGGAGACTCTAAAAGATCTCTTCTATATTTAGCAATCGCCTCAATCGTCAATATCATTTTGGATTTTGTCTTTGTAAAATTCTTACATCTAGGTATTGCAGGTGCTGCTATTGCTACAGATATAAGTCAGTTTATATCAAGTACTCTTGCCTTAATTTACTTGGCAAAAACAACACTTCCTTATAAAGTAAACATTTTTAAAGCCAAGCCTAATATGAGTATATGCATAAGAATTTTAAAGATTGGTTTACCTACTGCCATTCAAAATGCAGTTATTGCCTTCTCAAATGTGCTTATCCAAGCTGGTGTCAATTCTTACGGAACCAACGCTACTGCCGGGTTTGCTGCATATATGAAGGTGGATGGCTTTAACATTTTACCTATTCTTAGCTTTAGTTTAGCCGCAACTACCTTTGTTGGACAAAATATAGGAGCTAAAAAGAAGGATCGTGTATATAAAGGTATGTGGGCAGTTTTAACCATGGGTATAATATATACAGGCATCATTACAACCGTAATGCTTTGCTTTAGTCGACAGATTATTAGTTTATTTTCTAATGATGAAAATGTAATCTATTACGGAATTCTATCAATAAAGGCTCTTGCACCATTTTACGCTTGTTTATGCATTTGCCACTCTCTAGCTGGCACAATTAGAGGAACTGGAAATACCTTTGCTCCAATGGTTATTATGCTTTTATCCCTATGTCTATTTAGAATTTTTTGGATTTTAATTATTGCAAAGCGTTTTAATTCAATGTGGGGAGTGTTACTTACTTATCCTACTTCCTTTGTTGTTTGTGCTGTATTAATGATAGCCCTTACTGTTTATATATTTAAGATCAAGGGGAATAAGAATTCCTTATAATGGCAGCTTTGAATATTTATTCACAAATTATGCATAAATATTCACAAAATCCTTTACTTTTAAAATCACATGCAGTAATATTAATACCTGCATGCATTTTAAACATTTACTTATAGGAGGAGCCATTATGAGGGCTAAAAATAAAAAATATTTTGCCTTAGTAGCTTTAATTCTTGTGGCAATTGTTGTGGCAGTTACTGCATTTGTAAAGCTAAAAGGCAATAATACGGAAGAGAAAACTATCAGCTCTGTGGAGGATTTAACTGGTTCAACAATTGGTGTTCAGTTAGGTACAACAGCTGATATATATGTAGCTGATGAATACGAGGGAGACGATGCAGGTACTAATGTTGTTAGATACAATAAAGGTACAGATGCAATTCAGGCCCTTCTTCAAAGCAAAATCGACTGCGTTATGATTGATGAGCAGCCAGCAAAGGCTTATACAGCCAAGAATTCATCACTATCAATTTTAGATGAGGCATTCACTGAAGAAGAATATGCCTTTGCAATTTCTAAGGATAATTCAGATTTAACAGCAGCTATTAATTTAGCGCTTGAAGAATTAAAGGCAGATGGAACAATTACTTCTATAATTAATAACTATATTGGTTCAGAAGATGAAATTGGCCAGACACCTTATGTTAAGCAGGATGTATCTCGTGAGAATGGAAAGCTTGTAGTGGCTACTAATGCTACATTCCCACCTTATGAATATTATGAAAATAACAGCATTGTAGGTATCGATATCGATATTATGCAGGCTGTTTGCGATAAATTAGGTTACGAGCTTGTAATTGAAGATATGGAATTTGATTCTATTATCACATCTATTCGTACAGGCAAGGCAGACGTTGGTGCTGCTGGTTTAACAGTTACAGAGGACAGACAAAAAAATGTTGATTTTACTAGTTCTTATACAACCGCTAAACAGGTTGTTATTGTAAAATCTAGTGATTCAGACAGTAGTCTTTCACTTTCTGAAAAGCTATATCAGAACTTCATTGAAGATGGAAGATATAACTATTTATTAACAGGTTTAAGAAACACTTTAATTATCACTTTCTTTGCCTTAATCATTGGTATTGTACTTGGTTCTTTACTTGCTATTGTAAGAACAACACATGATAGGAATGGCGGTTTAACAATACTAAACTTCTTTGCTAAACTCTATCTTACAATCATTCGAGGCACACCAACTATGGTGCAGTTACTTATTATATACTATGTTGTATTTTCATCTGTAAATGTAAGCAAGGTCGTTGTTGCAATCATTGCCTTTGGTCTTAATTCAGCCGCTTACGTAGCAGAGGTAGTTCGTTCAGGTATCATGTCTGTTGACCAGGGTCAGTTTGAGGCAGGACGTTCTCTTGGACTTCCTTATAACAAGACCATGAGATTAATCATTTTACCTCAGGCCTTTAAGAACATTTTACCAGCCCTTGGAAATGAAATGATTACCTTACTTAAGGAAACATCTATTAGTGGTTACATCGGTCTTATGGACTTAACAAAGGGTAGTGATATTATTCGAAGCGTAACTTATGAGGCTTTATTACCTCTTACAGCTGTAGCTATTATCTACCTTTTACTTGTAACAATACTTTCAGCACTTGTTTCTAAACTCGAAAGGAGTCTAAGAAAAAATGAACGATAATGAAATTTTAATTGAAGTTAAGGATTTGCATAAGTCCTTTGATAAACATGAAGTTTTAAAAGGAATCTCAACAACTATTAGTAAGGGCGAGGTTATTGCAATCATTGGTCCATCTGGATGTGGTAAGTCAACATTTCTTCGTTCCCTTAACCTATTAGAGGTACCAACAAGCGGAACTATTACATTTGAAGGAAATGATATCACAGATCCTAAGATTAACATCGATAAGATGCGCGAAAGAATTGGTATGGTTTTCCAGCAGTTCAACCTCTTCCCTAATATGACTATTAAGGAAAATATAATGCTTGCTCCAGTTCAACTAGGCAAGATGACAAAGGAAGAAGCTTCAAAGAAGGCTGATGAACTTCTTTTAAGAGTTGGACTTCCAAACAAAGCTAATAGCTATCCAGATATGTTATCTGGTGGACAAAAGCAGCGTATTGCTATTGCTCGCTCTCTTGCTATGAATCCAGATGTAATGCTCTTTGACGAACCAACTTCCGCCCTTGATCCAGAAATGGTAGGAGAAGTTTTAAGTCTTATGCAAGAGCTTGCTGCAGACGGAATGACAATGGTTGTTGTAACTCATGAAATGGGCTTTGCTAGAGAAGTAGCTAACAGAGTTTTATTTATTCATGAAGGTGTAATTGCAGAAGATGCAACTCCAGAAGAAATCTTTACTCATCCTAAGTCAGAAAGACTTAAGGACTTCTTAAGTAAAGTCTTATAGAATATTATAAGGCAGTTACCAGATTTGGTAACTGCCTTATTTTTATAGTTAATTGTAGTTTTTAAACATAACGCTTTAATAATAACACTTTAATCTAACTAGTTCTCAAAAGCATCATTAAGTCCTAGAGTTCCCTCAAGAACAAATCTACCATCTCTAATAATATCTACTCTCTTACCGTCATACTCAACAACTGTGATATTACCAATTTCATCATAAGGAATTGTAATATCTGTATGACAGTTAAAGTAAGCCTTATCAAGCTCTGTCTTTCTTAAGATAGATACTTCGTTATCTCTTGAGATGATTTCCTTGCCGTTTGGATTATAAACCTTAACGTCCTCAGACTTTGAATAGCATGTATCACCAATAGCAAAGTGTGGTCCCATTTTCTCAACAATAAGAATTGGAAGCTTATAAACAATGTCATACTTGTTAGCCATTACATAAGCTGTTGTATTAGTTCCGATGGCGAATTCTCCAAGTGGTAGTGTGTCGTGGTTATAAAGTACATTTGCCTTAAACATCTCTCTACCCTTTTCCATGCCGCCTTCTTCGTCCTTGAAGTTATCGCAGCTATAATCTGTAACGAAACCGTCCTCAAACTCAACTGTAAGATTTGTGAAATTAAGGTCGTTTAAGAATACCGACGAAACGTTTAAGACGCCTGTTGTACCCTTTAATACTGGTGATGTAAATGTTTCGCCAAGTGGAATGTTAACGTCTGCAAGACAATTTTCAAAAACAGTTTCCTTTTCTGGGTCCTTGACCTTCATAATAGAAACCTTCATGTCTGTAGTGTTGCCGTTAGTTCCCTTAACTTCTACATATTCAGCCTTATCAAGAGCGTCAATAATGTGTTCCTGAATTACCTTATACTTCTCATAATCAAGAGTATTAATCTTTACTGTTTCAGCAAAAATCTCTTCAAACTTATCGCCGATTTCTGCAGTTGGATAAGCAATAATTGTAAAGCTTCTCTCCTCGCCCTTAATATAGTTATTGACTATCTGTGAGGCTTCGTTAGAGTACTTAACCACAAGCTTTTGCTGCTTATCTGATAACTTGTAGGCATCTGCATTATTAGCTGGCTCAAATGGAATCTCGCCAAAAACTTCCATAACTGCTGGGCCGCCGTGTACTGCTGCCAAATCCTTGTAATGCTCATAAGCTAAACGTGTAGCTCCAAGCTTTCTTTCAACAAAATCCCCATTAAAGTAAAGGGCATAATCCTGTCTATGATCAAATTCATACTGCTTATTAGGACTTGCTCCATAGAAACCTACCTTAGCGCCGCTAATAGTCTTATTAATTGAATTTGTTGCTGCTCTATAAATTGTTGGCTTAAGACCAATCTTTGCAAATTCCTTTATCTCTTCTCTTACAAGTCTTTCAAAACCAAGGCAGAATCTAATGTTAACTGTCTTCTTCTTTGTAATATCCTTACCTGTAAGCTCAAAGCCCTTTCTATAGCCCTCTGTAAAGGTTCTTGCCATAGCATTAACTTCAGCCTCTGATAATGAGTTAATGAAAGTAGCTGTCTTAATTTCATTATCAGTAATGTATTCACCAAACTTATAAAGATATCTAAGGTCTGTTAAGTCAGACTCCATAATAATCTTAGTTGCAAAATCGTAGTCTGGATCAAGTAATTCCTTGATTCTCTCCTCGATTAAGTCATCTGAATAATCGCTTACATACCAGTAAATAGACTCCTTAACCTGGCTTGCATCCTCGCCAAGGCAGTAACACTCAATGAATAATTCCATTAAAGCTACCATCTCATCGATTCTGTCCTCATATACTAAGACAATCATTCCTCTAATTTCTACATAAAGGAACGATAGTAAATTACCTAACTTCTCTCCTAATTCCTTTTTTGAAAATGTAGGATTAGCGTAAGACTTATCATAATTCTCTACTAAAACATCCTCGTAAAGGGACTTGTTAAGCTTTGATAATTCCTCAAGGCTTAAATTCTCAAGCTTTCCAGCCTTTAAGGCTCTATATAGACCTTCAAGCTTTACAATAAAAGCTGCTACAGATTTATAGTAGTTAGCTAAACTCTTGTTCTCTAATTCTGGATTTAGACTTATCTCCTTAATTCTTTCAAAGGAAAGGTCAAATCTTTCATCTAAATTATCTTTAAACATATTACACTCCCATCAATAACACAGCTAGCATAAATACAGTTAATACGCCGCAAAGCATTGAGCCAACCTTTGATAAACCATAGAATTTATCTGATTCTCTAAAGCTAAGTAGGCCAATTACTGTACCGCTTACTGCTAAAACTAAACTTAAAAGTGCCAAAGTTCCAACCTTTAAACCTGCATGTCCGTTAGCCACTACGGAAATATGAATTCCGTAAGATAAACTTGCAAGGGATAAAACTCCAAGGGCTGTAGAAATTGTGCCGCCTAGAGTCTGATTTTTATTGGAAAATTTATACTTATTAAAAACCTTCATGTTATACTCCTTACTTAATTCTTAATGGGCCTTATAATCAAGAAAAGTATAAAGCCAAGTAAAGCTCCAAAAGTATTAAGAATAATATCATCAATGTCAAAGGTGCCAAGTTTTGTAAAAAGCTGAGTAAGCTCAATAAGCAAGCTAAGTACAACTGCAGACATCATTGTTCCTAAGAATCCAATCCTTCTAAGAATTGTTGGTAATAAAAAGCCTAGTGGAAGGAATAATAAAATGTTACCCCCTAGGTTAAGTATTGCCATCTCTCTATATTCTGGTACAGATAGACTCTCAATAAATCTTTTAATTTCATTTAAAGGGATATAATTATAGCTATATCCATTATCAGTTGTTGTTGCCCAAGAACCACTTCTACCTAGGCTCTCAGCAAAAAATACCAAGTAAACAACAACTGCAATATAACAAATAAATGCAAACCAATAAGCTAGCAATTTAGTTTTTTCGTTCTTCATATTGTCTCCATAACTAAAGATAATGCCCTATTGCTAGGACATTATCTTCTAGTAATCTTATTAAAATAATGTATCAGACTTATGAGCTAATAATCTAGCACCATTCACAAGCATTACAATTCCAATACCAATGCCTGCTGCAATTGTAATTATTCCAAACACAAGATTTGAAACACCTACTGATTTTACTTTTTTATAAAGCTTTTCATCCATTATCTCTACCTCCTAGTGTTTATTAGTTATTACATGTTAGTTATATCAATTATTACTGGCAATCACTAGCGCCGTACTGCTTATAATATTCATCAATAGCAGCCTTAATCTTATCATCGATTACGACCTTGCCATTAACTTCCTTGTTATATAAATGCTCAACAACATCAGCCATTGAAACGATAGCGTTAGCTGGGAAGCCATACTTTTCCTGAATCTCAACTAATGCTGACTTCTCGCCCTTTCCTCTTTCCATTCTGTTAAGAGAAACCATAAGACCCTTGATTTCAACATCGCCCTGAGCCTGAATGATAGGGAATGTTTCTTCAATTGACTTACCACTTGTTGTAACATCTTCAATAATAACTACCTTGTCGCCATCCTTAATTGGGCTACCAAGTAAAATGCCTGCATCACCGTGGTCTTTAGCTTCCTTACGGTTAGAGCAATATCTGATTTCCTTGCCATATAACTTGTGGAATGCCATTACAGTTGCAACTGAAAGTGGAATTCCCTTATAAGCTGGTCCAAATAATACATCAAAGTCATCACCGTAGTTATCATGAATAGCCTTAGCGTAGTATTCGCCAAGCTTTGTTAACTGCTGTCCTGTTACATATAATCCAGCGTTCATAAAAAATGGAGACTTTCTACCACTCTTAAGAGTGAATTCTCCAAATCTTAACACGTCGCTATCTACCATAAATTCAATAAATTCCTGCTTATACTGTTCCATTATCTTGTTTCCTCACTATATATTCTACGGACTCCTAGTAAGCCCATCATTATCTTCTCTATTCTACTATAATTTTTTATCAGTTTCAATGTGAAATTAGGCCTAGCAAAAACAAAAGAAAACGCTCACCTGCGCCTTTAAAGCTAGGTGAGCGTTTTAAAGCTTTATAAATTTATTTAAATTGCAAGTTATTAATTAATTTTAAACTGGCTTGTAGCTTCTGCAAGAGAATCTTTCATTTCCTTCATCTTATTCATATTCTTAGCAATATCTTCGATACTGTTTACAATATTTGCTACATTAGAATTAACTTCCTGGTTTCTAGCCGCATTTTGCTGAGAAATTGCACTAAGCTCATTAACATCATTAATAATTTCGTCCTTAATTTGATTAAGAGCTACTGTTTTAGAATCAATTTCCTTAATCTTAAGAACTGAGTCATTAATGGCATCATTAAGTTTAGTAAATCTATCTTGAGCATCTGCAATACTTTGCTTTTCATCTGACATTGTATTAATAATATCCTCTGCTAATTTAACTGATTCAGATGAATTTTCAAGCATCTCCTTAGCAATTTCTCTGATTGTTGCTGCAGATTCGTTACTCTGCTCACTTAACTGGCTAATATTTTGTGCTACAACTGCAAAGCCCTTACCTGCTTCGCCTGCTCTTGCAGCCTCAATTGATGCATTAAGTGAAAGTAATTTAGTTCTACTAGCAACACCAATAATTAATGTAATTGCCTCATTAATCTTATTAATAGATTCATTTGTTAATAGAATCTGTCTATTAATTGATTCAACTGCATCTGAGCTTACTTGATTTGAAGATAATACCTTTTCCATACAATCAGCAGCCTCTGCACTTGCTGTACTCATTTCATCTGAATTGCTTGCTAATACCTCAATATTAGATCCGATATCAGAAACTGTAACATCCATGTTGGCCACACTTGTATTTACACTTTGAACATTACCAGCCATTCCTTGAGCCATTGAAGAAAGTTCATCCATTGCAGTACCTATCTGGTTTGCCGCATTTGCACTAGAATTAGCTGAATCTTCAACACTATCAATGCCCTTAGATAAGCTCTTAGTTACCCTTGTAACCTTACCAATTGAGTTTTGTAACATTTTCTGAACTGAAGTTAGGGCTGAAACCATCTGCTTATTTTCTTTAATTGCAGATGGAATTTTAATTTCTGCATCTAAATCTCCAGATGCTAAAACATGAAGATTATCAGCAATAAGTTCAAGTGTCTTCTTAATTACCTTAGACATAAAGTAAATAATAATTGTAAAGATAATAAGTACAATAACTGTTACAAGCACTAAACTAAGAACTGCATTGTTAATATCTGTTTGCAAGACTGATGCCTTTTTACCTGCAAATGTCATACCAATAATATTTCCACTAGAATCCTTAATTGGCGAATAATGTACAAAATATTTTTCGCCATTAATTACTGTATTATCATCTGCATAAGTCTTTCCATTAGTTAAAACAGTATTAATAACTTCTGAGCTTGCCTTAGTTCCTTCAATTCTATTACCAGAACTATCCTTTAATGAAGTTAGTGTTCTTGTATCACCAATAAATACAGTAAGAGCAATATTTTGGCTTAAAAAACTATCTACATAAGAATAATCTCTATTTTCTTTAGTAAAAAAAGAGGTTCCAACATTCTCACAAAGTTCAGTTACGTATGTGTTAAACTGCTCCTCAATCACCTCTACCTGCTCCTCATATTGTTTTCTTAGCTTTGAACTAAAAATTGAGCAGCTCATAATATTAAGAATAAGAGCGCTACAAACGGTTGGTATAATAACCAATAACATTAAGAGCATGAGCATATTAATGCGGCTCTTAGACTCCCCTTTAGCATTATTACTAGGCATACTCTGACCTCCTACTATTGAATTTCACGATGTATATAGTTATATTATACTATTAGAAATGTTTAATTTCAATGAATATAATGAAGAAAGTGATGGGAGGCGAAGGGGTATGGGTTCTAGCTTTGCTGAACCCTGTGTGGTGTGGGGCGGGAGTTTAGCGTGAGTCGAGGGTGTGGTGTAGGTCGGGGATTCGGCGTTTCCTGTAATCAACTTAGCTTGTGGGGCAATTTGCATAATTTAGGGCTTGGTTTACTAC
>JAEEGI010020508.1_pt1 | contig 13225 bp, 9 predicted proteins | sample 8958751 | NCBI WGS metagenome assembly JAEEGI01 (sample SAMN16246545, study PRJNA631951) | gut metagenome | biome: gut microbiome; feature: rumen; material: KS-attached | host: Bos | place: Iran: Karaj | collected 2018-10
CTGTTGAGCCCGCCACGGCCATCATTCCCGGTTCCAAAACTGCAAAAGGCAAGGTATACTGGAACAATATTGTGGGCAAAATTGCCCGTGCTTTGAAAAATTGATAACAGGGCATTGCTATGAAACTGAACAAGGTATTATTACTGGCTGCGGCGGTGCTGATGCTTGGCACCGCTGTCGCCGCACCTGTGAATCCCAAACGGGCTGCCAGGGTGGCGCAGAACTTTTACGCCTCGTTAAGTGGCGCGAAAGGGAACGCTACATTGACTGCGACCCCCGCTGAATGGCAATATAAAGGCATCTACCTGTTTGCAGCCGCAGAGGGCGGTTTTGTGCTGGTGGCTGCCGACGATGCGGTGCGCCCCATCTTAGGCTATTCGACCACAGGTACATTAGACCCCACCGACATGCCTCCCGCTCTCCAACAGTGGCTGCATGCCTACCAGCAGGAAATTGATGCGGTAGCCAATTCTCAATTCTCAAATCTCAAATCTCAATTCCCCGAGTGGTATGCCTTAGAGAACAACCTGATGCCCAAGGATGGCGACACCACCGGTGTGGCTCCCTTGCTCACCACCTATTGGGACCAGACCTACCCCTACAATGGCTACTGTCCCGGCGGCTCGGCAACGGGCTGTGCCGCCACTGCGCAGGCGCAGGTAATGAACTTCTGGCAATACCCCGCTTTCGGCATGGGCAGCCACAGCTACACGCATGCGAGCTATGGGGAGCAGAAGGCCGACTTCGGCCATACTCTCTACGACTGGGCCAACATGCCGGCACGAGCCAACTACAACTCCCCCATGGAGCAGAAAGAGGCTGTGGCAATGCTGATGTACCACTGCGGTGTGAGTCTGGAAATGCAGTATGACCCCAGTGGCAGTGCGGCGGCGGGCTTGGCCGGAATCGAAGGCATACCCAGCATCGACAATTCACTGAAAGACTACTTCGGCTATAGTGCCGAGATGCGTGTCGTGCACAAGGAATTCTACACCAAAGACCAATGGCGCGACATGCTCATTGCCGAGCTCGACTTGGGCCATCCCATCGTCTACACCGGCTCGGGCGATGCTGGCGGCCACGGCTTTGTGTGCGACGGCTACGACAGCCGCGGCTACATGCACTTCAACTTCGGCTGGAGCGGCCGCGGCGACGGGTTCTTCCCCGTAGACTCCATCAGCCCCGGCGTGGGCGGTGTGGGTGGCAACGGCACCTATACCTTTAATGACAACAACGCTGCCCTCCTCGGCCTCGTGCCCGACTACCGTATGCGGGTCAGCGACACCCTCTTCTCCATAAGCCGCGACGGCGGCGAGGACACCCTGCTCTTCTGCATCAACGACACCGTCGATGCACCGTGGAGCATGACGTGCGACGCCGACTGGGTTCTTTTTGCCGAGAACCACTTCGACCGGGCCGGCAAGATATTCTTCCAGGTCAGGGAGAACAACAGCGGGCAGGAGCGCACGGCCGTAATCACCTTCACGCAGGGCAACGGGCAGTGCACCGTCCGTGTGGTGCAGAACGCCTATAGCGAAGAGGAAATGTGTCCGGTGACCGTGGTGATGGAAAGCAGCCACGGCGAGTCCTGGCAGGGAGGAGCCTTCCTGTCGCTCCAGTCGGCCTCGGGCTATGTCTATGGCACTGCCCGCCTGGAGCAGGGCACCAAAGACTCCGTCGACATACTGGTCGCCCCGAGCGATGTCTATGCCGTGTGGCACAAAGGCGGCGGCACCGACCGCTATGTCAGCTACACGGTCAAGAACCGCCACGGCGAGGATCTGGTGACCGTGAGGAATGCCTACCGCAACAGCGGCACCCACCGAATGGAATGGCCTTGTGCCCATTTGGGGATAGAAGAGGCAGCAGGCGAGGATGCCGTGCGGCTGTATCCCAACCCGGTGTCTGATGTGCTGAATATCCAGGCAGAGAGACTGCATAAAGTCGAGCTGATGGATATGAGTGGCCGCTGCATCATGACCGTCTCCGAACCTCGTATGGACCTCGGCCGGCTGCCTGTCGGTGCCTACTTCGTCCGCGTCGTGACTGCCGACGGCGTAACCGTAAAACGTATTGTAAAGAAGTGAGATGTCCATAAAGTACCGAGAAATGAAAATCGGGAACCGGCCTCTGCCGATTCCCGATTTTCAATTCTTCTATTAATTGCTTGCAATTAAAAACTTTAATTCTTATCAAATTCAAAAAGTGCAATCTGCAAATTCTCTAATTCTCAAATTCTTGATTAATAGAAAACCCCTATAGTGTATCACAGCCGGATAATCTCTTCGATGATGTCTTTGATAAGGCGGTCGATGGCGGTGTCGTCGCAGTCGTAGTTGTTGCACAGGATGGCAAAGCTGAACATCTCGTCGTCGGCATCGGTGAAATAGCCCACAAAGTTCCTCACGCCTGGAGCCACACCGCTCTTGATGCGCAGCGAGCAGTCCTCGGGCACAGTGGGGATGATGTCGTATTCCGGTATGCGGCGGCTGATGCCCAGCGCACCGGCAAAGTCGTAGAAGAACGGCTGCCGTGCCACCGCATCAAGGAATTGGCACACAAACCAGGCCGTCACCCTGTTGTCGCGCGACAGGCCGCTCCCGTCCACCATGTTCACCTCCGAGACATCCAGGTCCAGTTCGCGGAAATACTCATACATAAACTGCCGTCCCGAGGCAAAGGTGCCGTGGCCGTCGCGCAGGTAGCCCAGTAGTTTGAAAAGGCTCTCGGCGGCGATGTTGTTGGTTGTCTGTGTGGTGAGGGCGGCGGTCACGAATAGGTTGAAGGCGGTGTCGACGCATAGCTTGCGATACTGCTTGGGCATGGTGAAGTGTGCCGAGGGGTCGCCTGTCACGGCGACACCGTGGTTGCGCAAGTATTTGGTGAACTCATTGGCCATGTGGAAGGCGGGCTGGGGCAGCGATGCGCGGAAGTGGGTGTCGGCGGTGCCTAGGGGGATAACCCCGCGGCAGATGCGCCCGTTCTGTTCGGGCGAGCCGAAGAAACAGATGTCGAACACCGTGTCGCGCGGCCCGGTGACCACGTGGTTGGTGATGGGGATGTCAGGGTGAGTGCTGGTGATTACTGCTGGGTCGCCCACCTTGCGGCCCGAACGCAGGTGCACATCCACCGAGTTCTCGTTGTAGTTGATGCCGCAGGCGCCGCTTCCATAGTGGTTGCCGATATCGTCCCAGCGCCACGACGGGTGTATCATGTCGCCCTCGAAGATGCTTGTGTCGGCATAGATGTGGCCGTTGATGCGGCGTATGCCCATCTTCTTGATGGCCTCGGTCAGCCGGTGGAAGGTCGAGTCGGTGTGGGGGAAGCGGTCGGAGCAGAAGAAGGGGTCGCCGGCGCCCACCACGATGATGTCGCCCTGCAGGGTGCCGCTCCGGTCGATAGAGCCGGAATAGTACAGGTAGTTCTCGAAAGTGAACTTGGGCCCCATGCGGCTGAACGCCGCTGCGGTGGTGAAGAGCTTGTTGAGGGCTGCGGGCACCATGGCAAGGTCTTCGTTGCGTGAATAGACGGTGCTGTCTTTGGTGATGTTGTGCACACATACCGACAGCGAGGCATGCTTCACGGCGGGCTTCATTGCCGCACGGCGGACCACGAAGTCCAGCCGGTCGGTGTTCTGGGCGGCGGCGGCAAGGCTCAGCAGCATGGCTACGGCTGCCAGCAGCATTCTTTTATTATGTGTGGTTGTCATCTTGGGGGTTGGGGTTTTTCAGTTGTTTGTTGATTTCATCTATGTGGTTCAGCAGGTGGTCGCGGCCCGACTTGGTGACCGACGAGGTCATCAGGATGGTGGGCAGCTCCTCCCATGTCTCGTGGAGCACCTGCTTCATTTTGTTCACTGTCGCGGCTATCTCTTTCTGTTTCTGTTTGTCGGTCTTGGTGTAGACGATGGTCAGCGGGATGCCGTTGCCGCCCAGGAAGTTGATAAAGTCTATGTCTATCTGCTGGGGCGGGATGCGCGAGTCCACCAGCACATACACATTCGCCAACGCCTCGCGTTTCAGCATGTAGTCGGTGATCATCTTCTGCCACTTCGCGCGCGACTCCTTCGAGGTGCGGGCATAGCCGTACCCCGGCAGGTCAACCAGATACCACTCGTTGTTGATGAGGAAGTGGTTGATGAGCTGTGTCTTTCCGGGTTTGATGCTCGTCTTGGCAAGGCCCTTGTTGTTGGTGAGCATATTGATGAGCGACGATTTCCCCACATTGCTGCGGCCGATAAAGGCATACTCCGGCAGGCCTGTGTCGGGACACTTGCGGTAGTCGCTGTTGCTGACGACGAATGTGGCTTTCTTTATCTCCATGCGGATGGGGGTGTGTGGTTAATGGGCGGCGGGGTGTTCTCTGTTCGTGGCTTGTTGGCCGTGCAGGGCGTTCCCCTTGCGGCTGTCGCTCTCTGCTATTTGCTGGTCTCGTTTTTGGTCTTTGCTTTCTTGCGGCGGCGGTTGGCGCTGCTGTTGCTCTTGTTTTTTTCCGCGGTCTCCTTGAGGTGCTTCAGCCGTTTCAGCTCTGTGCGCTCGCTCTCGTTTATCTGTTTCCACCAGGGTTGCTCCTTCATGTTGATGCGGAACAGGCGCAGTCGGTCGAGCACGCGGTTCTTCGTGTCGTATGACTCGATATAGCGTTTGCGCTTCTCCGGCACCAGGTCGCGCAGCGACACCAGGATGCCCGTCTCGTCAGTCTCGCCAAACTCGTGGTTCATCGCCGTGCCGAAAGAGCGCATGGTGGGCGACAGGTTCATGTAGGCGTTGATCATGGCGGGCACCGACGACCCCAGGGCGCGCACATTGCGCACCAGTATCTGGAAATCCTCCTTGTAGTTGCGGCCGTTGAACAGATTGTGCAGCTCGTTATAGTCCGAGGCTATCTGAAGCGGCTCGGCAGGCCATGCCAGGCCGTCCTTGTCGGGGAAATGCTTCTGGTAGAAGTAGAGGACCAGGTCTTTGGCGCGGCGGTTCATCTGGGGATACATCGTGATCTTGCCGAAGAAATACAGCGTCTCCGGAATCTCCAATGCCAGCGCGCCCAGCCCGTCCCACAGGTTGTCGAGCGAGTAGATGCCTTTGCGCAGGTTGTTGCCGGGCTGGAAGTCGGGCTGCACAAACGCGCGCCCCAGCTCGACGGTATAGGGCAGGTAGTTGTTGATAAACTCGTCCGAATACTGGAACAGCTCCGACGTCGGCGAGGCGATGCTCCCGTCCTCGCGCCGCAGCATGTTGCTGCCGTGGATAAAACGGTAGCCGCCCACAATCTCCTCGTCCTCCGGACTCCACACAAACAGCTGTTTGAAGCAGTGGGGTTCGGGCATCGTGTCAAACTCGTCAATGTCGCACTCCTTGCCCGTGCCGCCTCCGTCCAAGGCATAGCTCAGCTCGCGCAGGCGGCCGATCTCCCGCATGATGTTGGGCGAAAGATGGGCGGTGGTGATGTATATTTCCTTGTTCCCGCTGTTGGTCTTGCGCAGGAAGTTCTTGTGCTTCAGTTCTGCTCTGATTTCATCCCTTGGAACCCGCGGGATGATGTACGAAGTGTCGATGTCCATGTCGAAGAAAAAAACTATAAACAATAAACTAAAACTATCGTGGTGTCACGCCTGTCGGTGATGCCGTGGCGCGATGTTCTCTATTTGACGGGTTGGAGGAACTCTGCGTCTGGGTTGTCCTTCAGCCGGTAGCAGTGGTCCTTGACCATCTGCGCCCACTCCTTGGCCGTGTGACGGTCGTCGAAGGTGGTGTAGGGTATCGGCTTGCCGAAGGTGAAGCGCATCGTCTTGCCCCGCTGGGCAAACATCTCGCCCGGCAGCAGCGCCATCTCGAAATTGAACTTGATGCCCAGCCGTTCCCGCAGGCGGGCGAGGTTGTAGAACCGTTTGCGGTTGCGCGCATCGAAGAAAAACGGCACCACGTCGCGCTTGTATTTGACGGCTTTCTTAATAAATGTCGGCTTCCATTCCAGGTCGCGAATCTGTCCCCCCTTCTGTTTGCGTGAGCAGAGCCCTGCGGGGAAGTACAGCAGCACGTTCTCGCTGGCGAAGGCATTCTCCAGGGCGTTCACGTTGGCGGTGTTGCGGTTCACCTTGTCGATGGGCACGAACAGGGGGGCCAGCCCGGGCAGGTACAGCAGGAAGTCGTTCACCGGGAACTGGATGTCGTTGCGGTAGCGTCCCACGGCCGCCATCAGCGCCAGCCCGTCGGGGCCGCCCAGCGGGTGGTTGCCTGCCACGATGGGGTACCCCTCGTGCGGTATGTATTCGGGATTCACCACCTCGATGCGGGCATTCAAGTCCTCGGGACCGTTGCCCTCCAAAAAGGCGTGGACAAAGTCCAGCCCGAACTTGTCGCGGTGACGGTAGATGGTCGAATTAATCTCGTCGGCATGCAGGATACGCTCCAGCAGACGCACGGCCCAATGCGGCAGCTTGACTTTTTTTGCAGCCAGTATCTTCTCTATATCAACATGTTTCGGACCAATCTCCGAAGGGTCTAAGTGCTTTTTTTCCTCCATAAAATACGCTGTTTCGGAAATGCAAAAATACGAATAATATTTTAAACCGACAAATAAAACTTGCACAAAAAGGGGCGGCCGCTTGTGGCCGCCCCCTCCTCGTCATTGTGTTTCAGGGTCAAAGTGTGGCTCTTACAAGGCTCTGCTTGTGCCGTCCACCCTTAGGCTATCTCTATCTTCTGCGACAGCGCCTGCTTCTCCTCGTCGCTGATTTTGGGCAGCGTGACGGTCAGGATGCCGTGCTCCACCTTGGCTGTGATGGACTCTCTCTTGATGTTCTCCGGCAGACTGAACATCTGCTTGAACTGCAGTGTGCTGAATTCGTGGCGCAGATAGCGGCGGTCTTTCTTCTCCTCTTTCTTCTCCTCCTTTTTGACCATCTCTATCACAAGGTTGTTCTCGCTGTCAACCCGCAGGCTCAGGTCGTCTTTGGTCAAGCCGGGCACCGAAAGCTCCAGTTCGTAGTTCTTGTCGCTTTCGCTCACATTCATTTTGGGCATCGGCGTGTGCTCGTTGTAGTCGCCGCAGCTCCAGTTGTTCCAATTCATCAGTTCGTTGAATAACGAAGGCATCAGATTTTGATTTCTTGTTGTGAGTAACATGGCTTTAATCTCCTATTTTTTTAATTGTTGTTTGTCTTTTTTTTTTGTTTTTCCCATCGGGGGATTCCGTTTGTCTGCTTTCTTTCTCGTCCGCAGACACCCTATATCCTGCAAGCCCTGTGCCATATCACTCTGCATGACAAAATTTCCGAAAAACCGCGAATTAGTGTCTGTTTATGCATGACAAATTTTCCGAACCGTCTCGTGGTGTAGTCGTCTTGGCAACGCCGAAAATGCTGTTGAGAGCTCCTCGGCCACACCTCCGGGAGATGAGTCTGTTCGTTTCAACTTTCAACTCTCAACTCTCAACTTTCAACTCTAAACTTTTTCAGGGCTCGGCGTTGCGTCGTTCTTTATCCTGTCGATTTCCAATGTGTTTCCCTCATTTTTCCCTTTCTGAAACGGAAAAAGAGTGGAGAACGATCGAATAACGAGCGAATAAATGACGACGCTTCAACGACTGATTATAAACCCTAACGACCGATTGGAGTTAAAACACGAATTGCCATGAATGGTCATTAATTCGTGGCGCATTCACGGCAATTCGTGTCAAATGTTCAATAATGAGTATCTTGAATGCCCCTTTCAGGGGGGTAGAGGATTCCTTGAATAATCCCGCCTACTTTTCAATTTTCAACTTTCAACTTTCAACTCACTCGATGACGAGGCGCTGGGTGGAGGTGGTGTCGGGGGTGCGGAGGGTGACGAAGTAGGTGCCGGCGGGATGACAAGGGGATATCCCAAATTGCAAGGTACCCTCAAGCTCCCATCTGTCTTGGTAATGCAAGTGCAGAAATTATCACATGTCCCATATCAGACGCACTGGATGTTTCGAACCTCTGGTCGAGGTACCTAAAAAGTAGGCTTTACCCAGTAATTCACCGATGCTTAAAGTATGTGCATGCCATTCATTCCAGGGGGAGGATGTCCAGTAATTGTCCCAGATAATACCACTACTACTGTCGTACATTGTGGCTGGGATGAAAACAGCTCCGTTGGCTTCCATTTTTCCCCATTGTGCGTGGGAATAGGTGTTGTCGCTGTACTTTTTCGTCTCGGGGATGAAGCCGCACCCGTTAGGCAGCTTCCATTTGTCGGGCAGGAGAATCAGGCCCCGTATGTCGTCGATGGTGCCAAGTGCGTATTTTAAATTGGCATCTGGCCTTTCTTCCAGAAGATAAGCCCATTCGTCTGATGAGAGTGTCCGCCAGTTGCCCTCAATATAGTCGCCCCAGTCGTGGAAAGTGGGGTGGTCTTGGTAATATGGTGAATTGTTGTCGGGGTCGTCCCCTGTACCCCAGCAGAATACTCCGCCGAAGTCCCATTGGTGGGCGGTGAAACTGCGTCCGCCTTCGGCCAGATTGCCGAGTGCGAACCTCACCTGACGGTTTTTGCTGACAGAGAATTTACCGCTGCCTGTCCCTTGCGGTTCTTTTTCGCATCCTGCAAACAGCAAAAGGGGCAGCAACAGCGCCAGTAGCAGTCTTGTTGATTGGGTGGTCTTTTTCATAGTTGTGGTTTTTATGTTTTATGTATAAATATGTAAAGGAGTGATCAGTATATGATTAGGGTTTTCGTGTCAAGGGTCTCGCCCTGAGACTTGATGCGGACAAGATATTGCCCTGCGGGGAGGGACTGGAGGTTTATGGTGTGGGTGGTCTGCGTTGTGTCGAGATTAGAGGAATAAAACAGTTGTCCAGTGGCGCTGGAAACGGTGATGTTTGCAGCGGTTACATCCGCAGCCAGCCTATAGTTGGCGATGGTCTGCCCTGTGGCAGGATTGGGTGTAAGAGACGTGATTATACCCCGGCGTACTGTGACGATGACAGAATCGTAACCGACAGCGTCCTCCTGTTCTGAATGTCCCACAAGGTAGTATTTTTGGGAGGTAGTGGTTGTTACGTTCAGTTCGTCACCCGTGCCGACGGTATTACCCGCTCCGTTGTACCATACGTATTCAGCATCCGAGGCGGGGCAGGATGCGGTGAACGTAACATTGTCGCCAGACAGGGCAGACTGGTTTTCATGTGCACGGACAACTATGTAGGCATTCTCATCATAGACAGCCGTGTAGTTGATACTTCCGCCGTACAAAGTGTCGCTCAGACCAGTGAGGAACACATTGATGTCGAAAGGAAAACTCTGGTCTGCTACCGCTGGTGTAGTATGATATACGATGTGGTTTGAGATGAAATAAACCATACTGCTGTCAAGTTGCAAACCGTCGAAATTCACGACAGTATCAATAATCGCAAATAGACCGTTGCCTTTGTATATACATCCTGGGGGTGTAATGCCAGTGTTCTGCCACGCCAACGTCAGTTTGTCGTCGAAACGAACAAGCGCTTGGGCATAATCAGTTAAATGGTGTCCTAAAGTGTTGGCTCGTGACCGAAATTGAAGACGGACGGGGTACAGGTCATCAATCTCAATGGGGTACTCTATGGCGGCCAGTTCAGGAGCGTGGTTTTCCTGTATGACAGTGAGATTTTTTCTCGCCACATTGTTGTTGTTGGCGACAAATCTGTTTATGTTGTGGTCTGTGAAATCCTTTCCAGCGGTGACATAGCCGTCCTCAACTATGGCCAACAGGGAATAGCTCCAACTATAGTTGTTGTATAGGTTTGGGGAAACGGATCCTGTATAGGACGAGGAAGGAACTGTCCAATTGATGGAGGCGACTGTGTAAGCACCGGCATAAATAAGGGGCAAGGAGCACTCTCCAACATATCCTCCGCGGATAAAATAACTGGATCTCCACGGAAACTGCGGTAGACTTTTCCAGGCACTATTCCACGGCATCCGATTGCTGACGCAAGACCAGTATAGCTTAACTTTTTTTCCTGATGGAGTGTCGCGACTGTCGCAGTTTCTTACTGTAACATGCACATCATAATTTTGCCTTGCATATATCGTATTTACTTCATGGCCATCCTGATAAACAGCTATTTCTGGTGCGTCATAGAATACAGATGTGGATGTGTTGGGTTCGATACCGGTGTCGTTGTTGTTTATGTTGTTGTCGATATTATCTTTCACATATAAGTCTCCAACATCTGCAAGGTCACTTGCCATCTTTACTGCCGCGCCGGCATTAACAAGACCGTAGCCAACAGTGTCATTCCATTCTCCATAAGGATGGTTGTCATAATAATCGTAATGGTAATTACCAGTTTTTTTTGCTGTTGCCATGATGATTGCAGAAACCTGGTAAGGTGATAAGTGGGGATTCACGGATAGCATTAATGCGGCAACTCCAGCGACATGAGGGCATGAAGCGGACGTTCCTTTAAAGTGATTATTGTACCCATTTGCTGAATCTGTTAAATGGAGAGTGGCTACACTTGCACCAGGAGCAACAACGCATAGACTGGAACCAAATGAACTGGCACGGTCTGATGTGAGGATGTTCGGCCAAGGGTCACAGGAATCTTCTGTCAGATAGGCTTCTCCTGCTCGTTGCCCACACCTGTCGATGGCTCCTACGGCTATTACTCCGGGAGTACTTGATGGGTATTCTACATGACTTTTGTTACCGTTGCCAGAAGAAAAGACAATGATACACCCTTTCCCGCCTCTTCCGTATAGTTTTGCATAATCGATAGCGCTACTAATATCGGCATCAATATCAAACTCATTAGAGTTTCCAATAGTCCAAGAATTGCTGATTACATCAGCATCAAGTTCAACCGCTTTAAAAATGCCGGATGAAAGGGATTCGGAGGATCCTTCGCTTCCATGTATAGCTCGAATAGGTATTATCTTGCAATCTGGAGCAATTCCTGCTGTGCAAATATTGTTATGTTGGGCACCAATTATTCCTGAGCAACATGTGCCATGATACTCATTACCTTGTTTTTTTGATCCATCGGCAATATCTAACAATACATCATATCCAGTTATAAGACAAGGGGATAAATCTGAGTGGCTCAGTTCTACGCCACAATCCACTACTGCTATTTTTATATTGGAATTCCCTTTTGTAATATTCCATGCTTGTTCGATATTAATATCAGTACCAGCTATACCTTCGTTCTGTCCAGTATTTTTTAGTCCCCATTGGTCATTGAAATTTGGGTCATCGACTGAATTCAAGAGGTTCATATAATAGAAATTAGGCTGGACATATTGAAATAATCCTGTTGAGGATAAGTTTGTTGCTATAGAGAAAGCCGATGCTCCATCATTTGTGTTTGAAGGAATGATGTACCTGCCTTTAATGAGAGTCTTTCTTATTGCAGTGGAATAACCCAGTTGTTGAAGGGTTTTTTTTAGCTGTTCCACGTCAGCATTATCTTTTAGCATGGCTATGATCTCTCCAGTGCAGCTGACCTCAATAGAAGAAGATGTTTCTGAAAGAACAGGACAAAATGACATTACTCTATTTGCTGAGTCCCTGCACAAAGAAAGAAGGTCATTATATAATCCAGAGTAACATTTTACATGTATAGTGTTTATGTTCAATCCTGGATTTTCCTCCACTTGTCCGTAATTTTCAAGGGTTTTGATGAACAGGTTTGACAAAGAATCGGTTCTGAGATGAATAACAACTTCATCTTTTTGACGAGAGAAATGGAACTCTTTCCCATTTTTGATGTTAATGTATGTTACTTCCTGTGCATTTATGGTACTGCAGAAAAATGTAAGCAAGATGTATGTTGTAAGTTTTTTCATGGTGTGTCTTGTTTAATGAATAAATACTCCGTGATTAAACTGGCATCGTCAATGACGTATCCATGGACTGATAAATGTACGCTGTCTTTGCTGATGCGTTGCATTACAAAATCAAGTGGAAATGACGGATTGCCATAGATGTCGTATAAGTGCAGTATGCTGTCTTCGATAGAATAATGCCCACGAGTACCATCGTCAAAGAGTAAAGTCCAGTCATGATGCACAACAGACAAACGATACGAGCTGTCCATAGGGTTGCATTCTGCAATAACTGTATCTCTGTCGATGACAGAACGCCATATTTGGAGATTTTGGGGGTCAATATTGTCGATGGGTCTTGTTTCCTCCTTGTTGCAGGAGAGTACCATCAGACTACCTGCCATTGCAATTGAAGCAAGCAGGATGCGCGGAAATATTATGAATTGTTGTGCTTTCATAATAAATTGTTTTTAGGTGGGTTCTATTCATTCACTTTTTGGTCATCCAAACAGACAGAACCCATTAATCTGCCGGACAACCGTTGTTTTACAATCGGTTTACGCGTGCAAAGATACGACTATTTTTTCATTTGACAATAAGTTATTTATCATAGGCAACCACCAATTTTATAAAAATTCTTTGCAATGAGAATTCATGGTAATGCTCTTTTAGAAGGTTTGAGGGTTTAAGGGTCTAAAGGTTAAAAGGTTTAAGGGTTTGAGGGTTTGATACACTAAAACCTTAAAACCTTCCTCCCTTAAAAGCCTTAAAACCCTAAACAATTTTATGGTCATTACATGGAAATTCGTGTTAAATATTCAATAATAATTATCATGAATGCGCCCCTTTCGGGGGGGGGTAGAGGTATCCGTGAGTAATTCCGCTTACTTTTCAATTTTCAATTTTCACTTTTCAATTTACTTGATTACCAGGCGCTGGGTGGAGGAGGTGTCGGGGGTGCGGAGGGTGAGGAAGTAGGTGCCGGCGGGGTATTGGGAAAGTGAAAGTTGGAAGTTGAGCGTTGTGACTTTGGTGTTGAGGAGTTCGCGGCCTGCGGCGTCGGTGAGGGTCATTGAGAGTTGGGAGTTGAGAATTGGGAGTTGAGGGTTGATGGTTACCGTTACGCTGTTGCGGGCGGGGTTGGGGGTAATTGAGAATTGAGAATTGAGAATTGAGAGTTGGCCGTCGGGGGCGGTGATGCCCTGGGGTGAGGCGAAGTGGGCGGTGAAGGCGGTGTCCTGCGTGACGATGATAGTGCGCGGGTTGGCGGTGTCGCCGTCGTTCCAGTGGGTGAAGCGGTATCTGACGTCGAGCGGAATGGCTTTGATGACAGCCGAGTCGCCCTCGTAGTAGGTGCTGTCGCCTGTGGTGTAGCCGAGGAGGTCGTTGCTTGAGCGGACGGTGACGGAGTGGAGGGGTGCGGGGCGGAAGTAGGCTGTGAAGGCGGT
>JAEEGI010020511.1_pt1 | contig 13223 bp, 6 predicted proteins | sample 8958751 | NCBI WGS metagenome assembly JAEEGI01 (sample SAMN16246545, study PRJNA631951) | gut metagenome | biome: gut microbiome; feature: rumen; material: KS-attached | host: Bos | place: Iran: Karaj | collected 2018-10
GTAGGCTTCCATTCTGCCGTGGGCAAGCTCCAGCATTTTCATCGCTTCGGCCCCGCTGAGGCAGGAGTCCGATACGATTCCCACCTCCTCCAGCACCAGCTTGGCATGCGCACAGGCGTCGGGATCGTCGTCAATGATCAGGACGCGCAGATCCTGCGGACGCATCTCCAGGTTCTCATGCGTCCTCTCCTTATCCGACGTCCGCAAGGTCACAGAAACGGTGAAGGTGGTGCCGACGCCCTTTTCGCTTTCGACGGAAATATTGCCGTTCATCATTTCCACGAGGTTTTTTGTAATGGCCATGCCCAGTCCGGTGCTGCCGAATTTATTCGCCTTGCTCTCGTCTTCCTGTGAAAAGGGATCAAAAACCTTCGGCAGATAGTCCTTATCCATGCCGATACCGGTGTCCTTCACGATGAAGCGCATGGTTGCCTTGTCCTCGAAGCTGCCAAGGGGCTCGACTATGAAGGTGACGCTGCCTCCGGCCGGAGTGAATTTGACGGCATTGCCAAGAATGTTAAGAATGATCTGCTTGAGCTTCATATCGTCGCCGATATAATAGCTGTTGACCTTGCCGACGATACGGCAATCATAAGACAGTCCTTTTTCCTGGCACTGTCCGTTGATCATGGTGTTGACCTGCTCCAGAACCTCCTGCAGGGAAAATTCCTCATTCTTCAGCGCCATTCTTCCGCTCTCGATCCGGCTCATATCCAGGATGCCGTTGATCAGGGAGAGCAGATGCTTCGCGCTGCCGGCGATTTTTTGAAGGCGTTCCCTCGTGAGGTCATTCAGATTCGGATCCTGGAGCGCAAGGGTATTCAACCCGATGATGGCATTCATGGGTGTGCGGATTTCATGGCTCATGGAGGACAGGAAGGACGTTTTTGCGGCATTCGCCTCCTCTGCCTGCGCCAGGGCGGATTTGAGCGTTTCCTGCTGCTCCGACAGTGTTTTTTCCATCTGCTTTTGCTTTGTGATATCCACAAAGATGCCGATATACGTAATGGGGGTGCCGTCGGGTCGGCGTGTCAGCTGGCCCATGGCATGGAACCAGCGCCAGCCTTTCTTTTTCGTTTTCAGCTGATACTCCACGTCATAGACCGTCCGGCCGGTATAATCGTTGATCGCGTCGTAAAACTGCTTCAGTACGCGCTCCTTGTCGTCCTCGGGCAGCAAATCGGACCAGGATTCCAGCTCGTCGGGGAAATCCTCCTTGCTGCTGTAGCCCAGCATCCGGCGGAACGTGTCCGACCAGGAGACGCGGGTCATCTGCCCCTGCTTGTCAAAGTCCATGTACCAGGGGCCGGAATCGAGCATCTCATGCAAAGCGGTCAGCGATTCATTCTGCCGCTCCTGCAGCAAAAGCTGATCCTGCAGCTTCAGCCGGGTCTCCAGCTCCTGCTGTTTGACTCGGTTCTCGGCTTCCACCGTCTCTTTTTCCAGCATGAGGCGGCTGTTCTTTCGGTTCTGTGAAACGACGACAAAGAATATGCCGAACATCAGGAGCGTGGTGAGAACGCTCTGCATAAGGCTGCGGTTGATAATGGCGTTCGTAATGATATTGATCTGCTCGCCGATGACGCTTTCCCGAATCAGATACGTGAGCATCCAGTCCGTGCCGGTGACCGGAAGATAGTACAGGGTCTCTTCGATGCCGTTGTAGTTGAAGGTGATGACTCCCTCCCGTCCGGCAGAGAAGTCGCCGTTCACCTGTTCAAAAGAAGAGCCGTCCTCAAATATGGCGCTGGTCAGAGCGTCCAGCAGATTATCGCTGCTGGATAGTCCGCCCAGAACCACGTTGGTCAAGGAAAGACCGGTCCTGTCATAGAGGTTGCAGAAGGTCACGCCATTGGCGTCAGACTGGAGAGACAGCCCCTCCAACAGGACGTCCATATCGATTTCCATGAAGCAGCAGGTCAGCGTTTGTCCGTTAAAGGGCAGATGCTCGACCGGTACGGCAATGACGACCTTTTTGTCCTCGGTGTGGATGTCTTTGATGGATACCTCCGGGCCCGCAATGGTCATATAGTCAAAGCTGTAATCGTCAATATTGTAGATCGGCCCCAGGGAAGTATAGATTAACCCGCCGGTATCCACAAACGCAAATTTCTCGGCGCTGTACAGCTTTTTCATCCTGGCCTGAAAGGCCTGCAGATGCTCCATGTCCGACAAATCGGTCTCATCCAGCAGCTCCAGGGCGTGATCGATATTCTGAATGTTGCTGGAAATATTCGAGGCTATGACCTGCTCCCTCCGGCCTGCCAGCTCGCCCAGATAGAAATTGCTGACAACGTGAACCGCCTTTTCCGTGTTTTTCCGTGCACTGATGCCCGTCAGAAACGTAGATAAAACCAGAAGCAGCACAATGACAGCGGCGCTGATCACGGTTATTCTCAGCGTGCCGTTCTTCAGCTTATCTCTCATGTCTCTTCCCTTTCTGCGATCGCTGCCGCGCAGTTCAGCTTTTTTCGCTTCAGGCAGTTCTTCTCCATGCGCTCGTTCAGCCGTTTCCTGCGAATGGTGCAATTTATGTAATTTTATCATGCACGGTATACGATTTCAAGACGGGCAGTGATCTGATGCAGGCACCGGATAACTCCGTTCCGGCGGCGGGCTCCGGCGAAATCCGGTCGGGAAGCGGGAAAACGGCCCAGTCCGGGGAAGGAGGGAGGTATCCGCCGGAGCTTTCCGACCATGTGCTTTCCGCACGGTATTCGTTTTCTCCGAAGGCTGTTTTCGCTTGAGGCAAACAACAACGCAGAGAAGAGCGTACGCAGACAGGCCCGGCGCAAAGGCGCGCCCCCCAAAACCCCTCGATGCATAGGTGAAATCTGAACAAACGGCAGCAAACGAAACATGTTTGCTGCCGTTCCATACGGTATCCCGACAAATCGGATTTGCCGCTGAGCAAAAGACCCTTCCGGATCAGGATCGGTCTTCCCGGCGGTGCAGGTCTTCGGAAGTATCCTGCCGCTTCGCACGCAGCATCCGCCGCAGGAGAAGGATGCCGGCCGCGATCAGCGAAAGATAGAGGACAGGGTAGAGGCCATACCGAACGAAGGCGGGGTAGCGCAGCGACCGAAAGGGAAGAACGCAGAGCCGCACGGCGGAGAAAAGAACACCGTAGGTGAGAAAGCGCCCTCCGGCAGGAAGAGAAAAGCGGCGGACCGCGCGGAGCGCCAGCGGGATACTCACCGCCGCCCCGAGCAGTTCATAGAGCTGCGTGGGATGAACAGGCGAGAGGAAACCGCGCAGGCCCAGGAGGCGCAGCTCTGTCTCGGTGAAGATGCTGGGAAAGACGACGCCCCAGGGAAGACGGGTGGGGATCCCCCGGCAGCAGCCATTGAGAAAGCAGCCCACGCGGGCAATACAGAAGGCGGCAGCGCCGGGGATGGTAACGGCGTCCAGCGTGGAAGCCAAGCTTTTCCTCCCTGCCCGCACTGCCGCCAGCAGAGCCAGGAAAGCGCCCAGAATGCCGCCATAAAGGGATAGTCCGGAGAGCTGTAAGGAATACCATGGGCGGCCGGACCCGTAGGAACCCGGAAATACGGCAATATTCCATAAGCGCGCGCCGACCAGAAAGGCAGCGCACATTGTAAGAAGGGCCGAAACGCGGCCCGGGCGCGGCCAGTTCTGCTTCCCCAGCGCAAACCAGATGAGCCCGGCGGCAGCCAAAGCGGCAAACAGCGCTGCCGTCAGATAGGAGGGGAGCTCCAGCCCGAAGACGGAGAGCACGGGAGCCACCGCCTACGGTCCCTCCCGGACGTCGTTGAGGGCCGTCGGCTTGGTACCCGTCACCCGGTAGCCCACGGAGAGCAGGTTCCTCAGCTCCTCGGCTTTGAGCAGAAAGCTTCCGGTCACCATGACCCCCGTTTTGTTCGCGTCTGTATAGGTGCATTCCAGCTTGACGGTGATCGGCGTATCCTCCACAATGATTTTTGCCTTCATTATCCCCTTGTCCGGGTCGTAGCTTATGGGGCTGTTGTCAAACAGGAATTCCTTCTGATCCTCGCTGGGTATGACGCTGATGACCGCCAGATCCTTGTCGGCCTTGGCAATGGTGAAGGCCAGCTCGGTAGAGGTGCCGACCATCTCATAGGGCTCGCAGCCGTATTCGTTGAGGGCTTCGTTCAGCGCCGGACTGACGTTGACTTCCTCGATGGTCAGTCTTCCGTTCTCGTAAGTGCCGACCAGTTCCTCCAGCGTGGGAATGTCGTTCGTGATGCTGATGATGGTGGTGGAGGCGCCGTCGTGCGCAGCGTCGTCTTCGTCGGTGTCGATAATGATGGGGGGCCTTTGCGCGTTGCCGGGCAGTCTCCTGTTGATCCTTACATCCCCGGAATCGCCGCTTCTGACGGTATTCGCCTTTGCAGCCACCTCAGGCACGGGGATCACCTTGACGGGCGCTTCCTTCGTAATATAGTCCCGATAGCTGTCATAGACCAGCAGCTGCCTGGGCTGCCCGGCCAGCAGCCAGGATCCAAGGGTGCAGTGGAAAATCTCCCCCGTGCTGCTCATATCCACGGCCCAGGGCTCGCTGCCCTTGAGCGCGGGATTGCAGCCCGAAAGATCGAAGACGATGTAGCAGCCCTTGTAGGAGGAATCGTCGAGGGAGATGCTTTTGCCCTTGCTGTTTTTCATATCCAGATCGAAGTAGAGCACTTGATTGAGGTAGTCCTGCTGCACGCCGAGGGCGGAGTAGACCTGCTCCTTCATTGCGACGTAGCTCTCCTCCATGAAGTTCTTATAGAAGCTGCCGTTCTCATTGAGCTCATAGCGCAGCTTTTTGACCATGTCCGCCTTCATGTTGTTGATCTCCGCCTGGGTATTCCACCAATCGTCATTTCCCCGGTTGTAGATCCGGCTGAGCATGACCCGCTCGTCTTCGCTCAGGTTATTGAAGAAGTAATTGGCAATGGCAGTGATGCGATCGTCGAAGATGCTCACCCACCGGTCAGGCTCGCCGGGATAGTCCTTTTTGATCTGATTCATCATGGAGATATATGCCGCCTGCTTGCCTTTCCCGGTGCTGAGCTTGTAGGACTTATACAGTCTGTCGAAATACTTGTCGTTCAGCTTGCTGTAGTTCCCGCCCGCATAGGCGGCGGCGTTGTTATAGTCCTCCGTGGTCAGCCGCCAGTCCAGGGAACGGTTGCTGGGGATATAGAGCATCCGATCCTCCGTGAAGGTCTCATAGGCGTGCGCCAGATAGCTGTCGCTTCCCTGGAAGGCAAAATCCTTGATCTTTCCGTCCAGATAGCTGAAGCCAAATACGAGGGCGCCGGCTCCCAGAAGGATCGGCCCGCTGGCGACGAACAGGCCCGCGCCGGTGTAGTAGACGGCCGCCGTGTTGGCGATCCCGGCGGCGCTGACTGCGGCGCCGAGCAGGTCGGTCTTATTGCGGGATACTGCCTGGTCAAAGCTCTCGGTGCGCAGGAAATCCCGGTAGACCCGGATCCCGGCAAGCATGATCCCCGTGACATTGAGGCCGATATCCACGCCGCTGAGCAGCGTGCCGTTGGCGCGCATGAGATCCTTAAGGCCGATGCCGAGATCCGTGCCGGTGACGACGTTCCCGGTTTTCCCCGAAGCCTGATAAATCCATTCCAGGGTGCTGGCTTTATTCCGTGCCAGCAGGGCATTTACGTACTCCTCCGCTCCTTCGCTGCCCGCAAAGGCCGCCTCAATCTGCTCCGGCATCAGTTGGACCGTAATCATATTGAGGGCGCCGCCGGAGCCGCCTGCAGGCTGCGCCGGATATTCAGCCAGGGCTTCATCGGAGAAATGGCGGAGATAGAAGGTGATCGTCCGGTGCTCCGTGTCGATTTCATAGGCGCTGTATTCCCAGCAGCCATACGCTTCGTTGTAGTGCTGGGGTACCAGGGTGTTGGGATCAACGTCCGCACGATAAGGCACCGTGACTTTCACGGGCATAGGGAATTCATGGATATCACCGAGGTCGAAATCCCAGCCCGTGACCCTGCAGCCGTGGGCCTCGTCCTCTTTCGGGGGGAGGGTGCGAAGAGTGAAAATCCTGGGTCCTTCCTCCAATTCGGCGCTTTCATCCGCCTCGTCCAGGATCGTCAGATTATCACCGAAGTCTACAATGATTCCGTTATCGAAGTACGCCACCGGGTTTTCCGGGGATACCTCCGCCGATAGTGCCGGAGCGGAGGCGCGGTCGGCGTCGGTGTAGCGGATGCTGAGCGGCAGACCGAAACCGTCGGTGGCCATGCCTTTTGCGACCACCTGACCGTTGGTGGTGGTTTCCACTTCGATCCGCTCCGCGCCCAGGGCCTTTCCGGGTCTGTAGAACAGGTTAAGAGCCCAGCCGGGCATGATGACACCGGTAAAGAGAATGGCCAGGATCAGCAGTGCCGCGATCAGGCGCTTGGGGTGCCGCCGCCGTTTGAGGACCGCCCGGCCGTCCTTGCCGATGACTACTCGCCTGTTTTTCGCCACTGCGCCCCGCGGCGCGCCGCATTGGGTGCAGAATCCGTTTCCCGCTCTCAGAGGCGCTCCGCAATTGGAGCATTTTTCAGTTTTTGAAGCTTTGACCCTTGACCTTTTGTCCGGCTTATCTGCCGCGGTATTCGGCGCGGGGGCTTCATTTGCCGGCGCCGGGACCGGATCCGCTCTCTTCGGAGCAGCGGCAGGCGCGGCCGGGACGGGAGCTTCCATCTGTTTGCCGCAAGAGGTGCAGAATTTGGCGTCATCCGGCAGCTGTGCGCCGCAATTGGTACAAAACTTTGCCATTTTTTATGCTCCTCTCTTTCTCAGTATTTCTGCAGTCCGGCGGGCGCATTCCCATCGGCGGCGCCGGCGCGCAGACTCTCGGGCGCGAGGACGGCAGAAGCGACCTGCGGGCAGCTCAGATCCAGGTCCAATTCAAAGCTGCCGTCCTTCAGCCTGCGCAGAACCAGGAAATAGAAAGCGGCGGCCAGCAGCGCAGCGATGACAATGAAGATCAGCAGCGCCGTCAGACAGCCCTTCTTCTTTTTCTTCGGAGCGGCGGCCAGATCCGCCGAAACCTTGCTCCATGCATAGTCGGGAGGCGCAGAACCCGCCGTTAAACTGCCGCAGCTTCCGCAATAAACGTCACCCTCCTGCAGCTCACTCCCGCAATAGATGCAGATCTTTGCCATCACGCGGCCTCCTTCGGCGTTCGCTCACGAACATTTATAAAAACATAATACGGGAGGACATCGTTGTTTGTCAACCAATATATGTATTCCTGTATCAGGATGATTACGGCGCACAGACCGGGACCATCCCTCTGTATGCAGATGATATCTTGCCAGAAGTTGGGTTTTGCCGCGACGTTGAAATGCCGGCCCGCATAAACATGCGCAGGCGGCAGCCTGAACTCATCTCCTGGGGTGCATATGGCTGAAAAACCGTCTCCCTTCCGGGATGCACTGGCGTCATACTGCTTGCTCGTGATATTGACCTTTCCTGTCGACTGTGTTATTGTTCCCAAGATAAACAAGGAATCAGGAAAGCATCCTGAAACGGAGGAGCATTCTTTTCCGTCTTTCAATATCGGTTCCCGGTCTGATCATTGCACGGATCCTCGTGCTGCAAAAACTCAGGAGCAACGGGCCGTCAGCGCCCGGAAGCAATGAGGCCGTCATGGCCTTTGTCCCGGCGGAAGCGGCGGCATCCCCCCGCCCCGCGCCGGAGACGGATCCATCGGAGGATAAATGAAGAGATCAAAGCTGCTGTCGTCCTGGCATGAGATTCTCAACACAAAGCCCATAGCGGCCCTGGCCTTGCTGTCGGCTGCCATAGAGCTGTTCATAGAGCTGCTGGGCCATCGGGAGCCTGTACAGGCACTGCTGCTGCTTGTAAAAAGCCCGCATATATTCCTCCTCAATGCAGCAATCATTTTCTCGACACTGATGTTCACCCTGCTGCTGAGGCGCAAGACGTTTTACAGCATACTGGTCACGCTGATCTGGGTCCTTTTCGGGGCCGTCAACCTGGCCCTGCTTACCATCCGCGCGACGCCCTTTTCCGCCCGGGACTTATCCATCGCGGCGTCGGGGCTTCTGATCGCGGACGTGTATTTTTCCCCTTGGGAGATCGCTCTGATCTGCGCGGCAGCTGCGGCTTTCGCGCTCTTCGTCGTTCTTCTGTATACCCGCGCACCCCGCAGCCAAAAGGTTCCGAATCTGAAAAAAGAGATCGTGATCGTGGCTTCTGTCGCCGCCGCCCTCGGTCTGTTCGTCTTTTTCGGCAGCAGGTACGGCAACGTCACAGAGCGGTATGAAAGCATCAACGAGGCCTTCGAAATGCGGGGCTTTCCGTACTGCTTCGCACACAGCCTTTTCAAAAGCGGTGTGAGCCGTCCGGAGGACTACTCGGAGGAAACGGTGAACGAACTGGACGTGGATCCCGCCGTGACGGCGGCAAAAAGGCCGAACATCATTCTGGTGCAGCTGGAATCCTTCTTTGATCCGGCTCTGATCAAGGGCGTCGAGCTCAGTGAAAACCCGATCCCGAATTTCACCTCCCTGCGGGATTCCTGCGCTTCGGGATTCCTGCGCATGCCGACGCTGGGGGCCGGGACCGTCAACGCCGAATTCGAGGTGCTGACGGGCATGAGCCTGGATTACTTCGGCCTCAACGAGTACCCCTATGAATCCATACTCCGGGAGAATACCTGTGAAAGCGTCGCGTATTATCTGAAGGAGCTGGGATACGGGACCCACGCGATCCATAACTATGCGGGTTCCTTCTACGGCCGGAACGAAGTATACCCCAATCTCGGCTTTGACGACTTCACCTCGGTCGAGTATATGCAGGGTCTGGAATTCACGGAAAAGGGCTGGCCTAAGGACGGCGTGCTGACGGAATACGTCCTGCAGGCGCTGGAGAAGACGGAGCAGCCGGATTTCGTCTTTACGGTCACGGTCCAATGTCACGGGAAATACCCGGATGACGGCGGGATCGACGACATTGCCTTCCGGGACAACGAGGTCTTTGAGGGCGGCGCTTCCGAGCAGTTCCTGTATTTCGCGAACCAGCTGCAGGGAACGGACCGGTTCCTGGGCGATCTGATCGCAGCCTTGCAGAGCTATGACGAGGAAACGGTCGTCGTCGCCTATGGCGATCATCTGCCCACCCTGGGGCTGACCGAAGAAGACCTGGTGAACGGCAACCTGTTCGAGACGCAGTATTTCCTTTGGAGCAACTGCGGGATCGGGATCGGCGGGGAGGACGAGGACCTGTGGGCCTATCAGCTTACGGCCCGTTTGCTCGGCGACGTCGGGATCCAGGGCGGCGTTATCACGGACTATCACCGGGAGCACAGAGACGCCGAGAGCTACCAGGAGGGGCTGGAGCTCCTGGAGTATGATGTTCTCTACGGCGATCGGATCGCGTACGGCGGCGTCAGTCCTTACGAACGAACGGATATGAAAATGGGGCTGGAAGAGATCGCCGTAAACGAAGTGGTTTTCGGGGAAACGACCGTTGAGATCCTGGGGTCGGGCTTCACGGAATACAGCGTCGTCTACATAAACGGAAAGCGGAATGAGGATACCGCCTTCGACTCGCCGGAAAGACTGCTTATTCCGAATAATCCGCGTCTGCTGCGCCCGGATGCTGTGATCCGCGTATGCCAGACGGGGGAGGACCGGGTCGTCCTCAGCACTGCCCCCGCAGGAGAATCCCCGGGCTGAAAGGGAGAGGGGCGCGACGCGGTCCGCAGGGAACAGCCGGCGCAGGCACCTGGAGCATTACGGAGAATCGATTATGCCGAAATACTATCTTGCCGTCGATATCGGGGCTTCCTCCGGGCGGCACATCGTGGGCTGGACGGAAAAGGGCGAACTGAAAACCCGGGAGGTTTACCGCTTTCCCAACGGCGTAAAGGAACGGGACGGGCGTCTCACCTGGGATCTGGAGGCGCTGGCGGCCCATGTGAAGACGGGCGTCGGGATTGCCGGAGAACATTTCGGGAGGCTCGAAAGCCTGTCCGTGGACACCTGGGGCGTGGATTATGTGCTGCTGCGGGGGGATCAAGAAGTGCGTCCCTTCTATGCCTATCGGGCCGGGCGCACGGCAGCGGCCGTCCCGAAGGCCCATGAAAGAATGGGCTTTTCCGCCCTCTACCGACGTACGGGCATTCAGTTCCAGCCCTTCAACACGATCTACCAGCTCTATGCGGACAAGCTTGCCGGGCGGCTGGAGGGGGTTACGGACTTCCTCATGGTCCCGGAGTATCTTTTGTGGAAGCTTTGCGGCGTCAAAGCCCATGAATACACCAACGCCACCACCACCGGCATGGTGAGTGCGGAAACGGGGGAATATGACGCTGCCGTCATCCGGGCGCTGGGCCTGCCCGAACAACTTTTCCGCCCCCTGCAGCGGCCGGGAACGGTGATCGGAGAATACGAGGGCATCCCTGTCGTCCTCTGCGCCACCCACGACACCGGCTCCGCTGTGGAGGGCATCCCCATGGAGGGGAACCATCCCTACATATCCAGCGGCACCTGGTCCCTGCTGGGGGTGAAGACGCCGAAGCCCATCACCGACAGGGCCTCGGAGGCGGCCAACTGGTCCAACGAAGGGGGCGTGGGCTACAACCGCTACCAAAAGAACATCATGGGCATGTGGCTGGTGAACCGGCTTCGGGAGGAGCTTTGCCCGGGAAAACCCTTTCCGGAGATCATGGCCGGGGCGGCGGCCAGCCGCTGCGCGGAGACTGTGGACGCCAATGCCGAGGGCTTTTTGGCGCCGGCCAGCATGAAGGACGCCTTTGACAAGGCCATGGGCCGGCCGCTGCCGACCGCGGACGATTATTTCCGCTGCGCCTGCCGCAGCCTGGCCCTCGCTTACGGGGATGCCGTCGAAGAATTGCAGCGGAATACCGGAAAACAATACGATCGGATTTACGTCGTGGGCGGCGGGGCCAAAAACACGTTCCTGAACGAGCTCACCGAAAAAACCGCCGGGAAACAGGTGATCGCCCTGCCCGTTGAGGCCACGGCCCTGGGCAACCTCAAGATACAGATGGAGGCAGTCAAATGAGCTATATCGAAGCGAAAGAGAAATACGCAGCTCTCGGCGCAGATACCGAGGCGGCGATGGAAAAGCTGAAAACCGTCCCCGTTTCCCTCCACTGCTGGCAGGGGGACGACGTGCGCGGCTTCGACACGGACCCCTCCAGGCCCCTCACCGGCGGCATCCAGACCACGGGCAATTATCCCGGCAGAGCCCGCACGCCGGAGGAGCTGATGGCAGACCTGGACATGGCGCTGAAGCTGATCCCCGGCAGGCCCAAAATGAATCTGCACGCCAGTTACGCCGTCTTTAAGGGCGGGGAGTGGGCGGATCGGGACAGGCTGGAGCCGAAGCACTTTCAGCCATGGGCGGATTTCTGCCGGGAACGGAAACTGGGCTGCGACTTCAATCCCACCTTCTTCTCCCATCCCAAATGCGACCCGCTGACCCTGAGCTCTCCCGACGCGGAGACCCGCCGCTTCTGGATCGAGCACGGCAAGGCCTGTATCCGCATTTCCGCCTATCTGGCGGAGCAGCTGGGGGAGAGCTGCATCATGAATATCTGGACCGGCGACGGCTTCAAGGATATCCCCGCTGACCGTCTGGGGCCGCGGCTGCGGTATAAGGAGAGCATCGACGCCATCCTCTCCGAGCCATACGATTTCGGCAGGGTGAAGCCCTGCATCGAGTCGAAGGTCTTCGGCATCGGCGTGGAAGCCTTCACGGCGGGCAGCGCGGAATTTGCCCTCTCCTACGCGGCTATGAACCGGGAGAAGTGCATCCCCCTGATGGATAACGGGCACTACCATCCCACCGAGACGGTTTCCGACAAGATCTCCGCGCTGCTTGCCTTCTTCCCGGAGATCGCCCTCCACGTCACCCGGCCCATCCGCTGGGACAGCGACCATGTGGTGCTCTTTGACGACGAAACGAGGGAGATCGCACGGGAGATCGTCCGCTGCGGCGGCCTGGACGGACGCGTCCATATCGCGCTGGATTATTTCGACGCCTCCATCAACCGCGTCAGCGCCTGGGTCACGGGCTACCGCAATATGCAGAAAGCGCTGCTTTTCGCCCTGCTGCAGCCGAACGCGGAGATGAAAGCCCTGCAGGACGCCGGAGATTTTACGCGGCTCATGGTGGTGCAGGAGGAGCTAAAGAGCGCGCCCTTCGGCGACGTGTGGGACGAATACTGCCGCCGCTGCGACAGACCCGCGGACGGCGCCTGGTTCCCGGAGATACGGGCTTATGAAAAGCGCGTTCTGGCGGCGAGGGCATAGACAGCCTGTCCGCGTCTTTTCCGGCGGCGCCGGCGCGCCGCTGTACGGACAGATATGACCGCAGCCGCCGAAGTACGCCGGACCGCGCGGCCGCGCCGATCCCGACAAGGAGCTCGGGGCAGGCGGAATCATCCTGCAGACTCCCGCTGACTGAAAAGACGGCATTTGCCAAACGGAAGAGCTGGCGATTCCCCCGGCTCTTCCGCTGACCTGGCCGGGTAAACGGCCTATGGTTTAACGCAGCGATACAAGGGAATGATACGGCGAGCGCCCGCAACGGAGCCTGCAGAGAATCCGGTGCGAATCCGGAACGAACCCGTCACTGTGACAGCGAACCTCCGGCCGATGTGCCATTGGGTAAGAGCCTGGGAAGGCGGACGGAGGCGGCGGCCTGAAGTCAGGAGACATTCTTGCATAAGTGCCGGAATGCGAACGGCTGCGGCGTTCAGCGGGGAACATGCCTTGGCCCGGGCGGGCATGGCGCGTTATATCCAGGGCTTGATTCATTGTCTTCAATCAACGGCAGCCTGTTCACCCATTGGGGGAAAGGGGCTGCTTTTGCTTTGCGGAAAAGCACCGACGGGAAGCAGTACTGATCTTCCTGTTTACCTCCCAAAAGGGTTGACCGTAGGATCGAATTACGTGAAAGAGTTAGAAAAACCGGCCATTTCGTGAGAAATGACCGGTATTCAGTGGCTGCGGGGGAGGGAATTGCATTCGTTTCCGACTGAAAATCTCGTAAGAATCATCAGTAACAGGAAAATACATCGCATAATCAGCACAAATCTTGCCTGTCCATCCAACCGTTCTGCTGTAGTTGCCTTGATAAGGGTCAAAAAGTGGTCAATTACAGAAACGATGGGAGGAACAAGCATGACCGAAATCACATGCCGTCACGGCCAATTATCGTTAATGCTTTTCTGATATCTC
>JAEEGI010020516.1_pt1 | contig 13220 bp, 12 predicted proteins | sample 8958751 | NCBI WGS metagenome assembly JAEEGI01 (sample SAMN16246545, study PRJNA631951) | gut metagenome | biome: gut microbiome; feature: rumen; material: KS-attached | host: Bos | place: Iran: Karaj | collected 2018-10
ATGTTTATGATCTCGTCGTTTGCCTGCGCGTATCTTTCAAGCGCCGCATAATTATTGTTTGTCTTGTAAGGTCTCTCCTTCGGCCTTACAAAGGTCGCCTCGATAAGGTGCCGCAAGATAACCTCAAGATGCTGTCCATTCTTTTCGTACATCGCCAGGAAAAAGAAGGGCATCATGATGACCATCATTCCTATGGCTGCCGTACTTGTAGAAGCAATCTGCTTTATCAAAAAGAATGACGGCACCCCGATGAGTGCCGCCACACTAAAGCAGATCAGCTGTCTTTTTGTCAGATTGAACATCACCTTACTCTTTACCTTCGTCAGATCACGAGGCACCGAGATATATGATGCTGCCATAATAGTTCCTTTCGTTTAATGTGCGTGGAGAATGCTCTTTGCAACTGCCCCCGTCTTAAAAAGCGTGAATGCAAGAAGGATCGTATATCCCATAACTCCCCATAGAGAGCCGATGATATCCGATGTGAAAGCCACGGTCTGGATCAGCACCGCATAGATTCCCACGCATACCATGATTAAGAATCCCTGGAATCCAAGTGCAAACAGTGACCTTAAGTAGTTCTGCCCGATCATGCTCTGTTCCCTGTTTCCAAAGGTTGCAAAAGGAATAGGTGCAAGAGATACCATGAGATAGATCTCGATCATACGGGCATACACGATCACAAAGATCAGAGCCGATAAGATATACATCAAAAACTGCACCACAAAAGACTGCAGGAATATTGAAAGTAGTGGCCCGATATCCATGGCTTCAAGTGTTGTCTGCATTGCAGCCAGCGTACTTGCATCGATAGCCGTTGAGCTTCCGATGATGCCTCCCGCCTGGGAAACAACATGCTGAGCAACATCAAATACCGCCATAGTTATGTTCATCGTGTTTGTGATAAGGGTTACTGCTACAAAGGTTTTGAAGATCCATTTCCAGAAGATCCAAGTTTCAAAATTCGCCAAATTGTTATGGCTGATGACCAGCTGGATCAGCTCGTAACAGGCAATAAAAGTGAGTATCAATCCGGCGATCGGCATGATCACGTTCTCGGATAGAGTACGGATCATGTTGAAAATCGCCGGTGAAAAATTCGAGGGTGTCCGTCCAACCTCGGCTGCTATCTGTCCTACCTGATTGTTTACGGAATCAAATGTGTTGGTCAGATTGTTCATGATGCCTGATACAAGGAGATCTCGGAACCAGTCCTCAATTGACTGAAGAATACTGTCCACTTGTTACCTCCTTATTCCCGGAGCCGGGTTCCTCGCCCCGGCTCCGCATCTTCCTCTACTCCGAATCAGAAAAGACCGGAAAGGAGAGGTACAAGGGTGATACCGATGAGGGCCACACCGCCACCGGCCATGAGCTGCTTCATGCCCTGAGACTTCGCACCGGGGTTATCGTTGCCGTAACCCTCCATGAGGTTGATAGCACCCCAAATGCCAAGACCTGCACCAAGTGCAACTACGAGTGTCTGAAGTACGCCTACTGCGCTCTGAAAAAATGCCATATGTGTGAAAACCAAAAACGCAGATAATTGTTTTTTTGTCGTTTTTTGTATTTTGTGCAAAACCCAAATATAAAAAGAGCCGTTTTTTGTCTCAAAATACGGCTCTTCCTAACTGCGTTTTTGGTATCCTCCTTATAAAATGAATTTATTTGGGTTCCGCAGCTTATTTGAGTTTTCATGTCATTGCCCCTTTCTCGTGCTATAATTTGCATGAGTCTTAGGACTCGCCTGCATCCGGTGCTCATAGTTTGCCGACCATCTGCGCCGGGTGCTCTTAGACTGAAACTCAATCCAATATTCAGTTGTAATGCTCTAATGCTTGTAATCAGGTGACCTTATCCTAACCATCCTTACCTCCACGAAAAAAGGACCGCGAAGTTCTGCAGTCCTTTTCACAAAATAGCTCTTATAGTAGCTACATTATTAAGTTACATTTTGTTATCAAAAATACCTGTCGTTATGATTTACTTTCTCGATCAATCTTTTCAAGAGTGTCATTAAGAATCTCTTTTCTCAAATCTGTCAGCCATTCTGAGAAAGCCACAGTATCGAATGCGTATGTCTTGTTAAGGTCGAATTCATTATCCGCCCATGTATTGAGGGGCGATTCATTATGCTGTATCAGCGCTTCCAACTTATCCAGTGACTTATAAATCTTTGCCTCTTTTGTCTCCTGGGCATCCATTTCCTTATATAATGCAGAAATATCCTCAGATAATTCCTTCGGGAGTGACTTAACCCACTGGTCAAGCAGTGAATCTTCTACTTCCCTATCTGAATCTGTTTTTACAAAAGTCGGAATATCTCCTGTAAAACATTCCCCAAGATCATGGATCAGACACATATCAACAACCTTATCAATGTCTACATCCGTAAACTCATGTTTAAGCAGGAATGCCATTAACGATATCCTCCAGCTATGCTCGGCTACGCTTTCTGTTCTTCCCTTTGTAGTTGTGCAATGACGTGGTGTATCCTTCAGCCTTTCCGCAACATGCAATATTTCCAAGTATTCCCTCGCATTCATACGCATCCTCCTCAAATCTTCTTTTTTCTCATTCTAACATAAGCGATCCATAGGAAAAAATGATTTATTTTATGGTACTATCCTCGTCCTTGAAGGTAGCTGCCCTGAGCAGTATGGACAACCATGGCCTTTATTATGTGCATTGAGATTACTCCTGTAACTATGGCCATTAGGGCATTTCCACCACACCTTTCGGTTACTGTGAGGAAGGATTTCATCCGGGCTGAGATCAACATTTCTCTCGTAATCCCACTCTTTGGTATAATCACGGGCCTGATCAGCAAGCGAGTTGAATCCTTTTAAAGCCAGTCTGCCAGCACAGTATGGGCAGCCAACACCCTGATGCCTGGAATAAACACTGAGCTTGTACCTATGACCAACGCTGCACATCCAGTGAACTGTTCTCCCAGTCATGAAAGTAACATCCTCCGGAGTGAGACTTCCGTTAGACTCATAATCCCAATCCCTTGCTATATCAGGGTGGATACTCTTAAGATCATTATATCCAACAAGCACCCTCCTGTTGCTACATATGGGACATCCATTTCTTACAGCATCACTTACTTTGGATTGCCAGCTATGTCCTTTATCACACTTCCACCATGCAGATATCCTTGAAGTAGAAGCTATGGAATTAGGATCTATATCCGTATTCTTTTCGTAATCCCAACTTTTCGCTATAACATCAGGATGCTTGGTCTTCAGGTCATTGAACCCAGGCAGTATATCTTTTCCAACGCAGTATGGACAGCCTGTCCCACTCATTCTCCCCACAACAGTAGCTTTCCAGTTATGACCTTTGCTGCACTTCCACCAGAATTTCCTGGAGCTTCCTGCAGTGACTGAATCAGGTTTTTCACTGTTCTTTTCAGTGTCCCACTCTTCTGTGAGAAGTGGGTTGATAGTTGTAAGATCATTAAAACCCTTGACAACCTTTCTGCCTGTGCAAACCGGACATTTTCTCCCACTCACACGGGATGCAACAGAAGCCTTCCAGCTATGCCCTTTATCGCACTTCCACCATACAAGTCTGCTTGTCCCAGCAGAAACTGTCTGAGGAGACTCAACTTTATTTTTGGAGTAGTCCCATTCGTCCAGCAGTTTAGGTTTAACAGTAGCAAGATCATTGAAGCCTGTAAGAACCATAGTTCCTGCACAATAAGGGCAGCCATTCCCATTTTTTCTTGAGTATATGACAGCCTCCCAGCTGTGTCCTTTAGAGCATCTCCACCATACCTTCATATCCTTTCCTGCAGTGACATTCTCTGGAGTCCATTCTCCATTCTTTTCATAATCCCATTCTAAAGCCAGCTCGGGATTAGTGGTTACAAGATCGTTGAAACCAGTCCACACCTTCTGTCCTGCGCAGTAAGGGCAGCCTCTTTCCTTAAAAACACGTGCGTTTATTGTAGCCTGCCAGGTATGTCCATGAGTACATTTCCACCATACCGGCTCCTTTGATGCATAAGTGAGTTCATCAGGTGTAAACTGATTTTTCTCATAATCCCATTCCAAAGCCAGTTCTGGATTATAGCTTGCAAGGTCGTTTTCACCCTGCCTTACATTTGCAGACAGTGCCTCGCATTTCGGACAGCCATGTCCTGCCTTCCTGTGATAAACAGCCGTTTTCCAACTGTGTCCCCTGCTACATATCCACCATACTTTCTTATCACATCCGCTAAGGATTTCTGTCGGCTTAAGATCACCATTCCTTTCATAATCCCACTGGGCAGCGACTTCCGGCATGGTAGTAGCAAGGTCATTATATCCTGGCCATGCCTTCCTGCCTTCACAATATGGACAGCCATAACCACGTACTGCCCTGGTATTTATAATGGCATCCCAGCTATGCCCTTCACTGCATTTCCACCATGCTCTTATACCGGAACCAGGCATTACATCTTCCGGATTACGTCCTGCATTTTTCTCTGTATCCCATTCCATGGCAAGTTCAGGATTTAACGTCCTAAGGTCATTAACGCCCTTTATAAGCTTACTCATACGAATCCACCTGCCTCTCCAGCTCCTCAATCAATCTGTCCGTGGCAGACTTTCTCGTCTCTGTCTTTACCTGTTCCCCATCAAATGGCAGCGGACGTTTTCCTTCAATAAGCTTATTAAATGCATCGGGTCTGACAATCTTGTTGTCATCCGTCTGTATATGATGCTCCCTGAGAATCTGGTGGGCTATTTCGGGATAGACATTTTCCCTGATATAGCCGCGAAGGTATACATTCTGACGTTTTTCGGCATTAAGCTCCTTCTTTGTGTCCGCAAGCCCGGCCTCATTTTCCTGAGCAAGTTTCCTGTACTTTCTGACCTCAGCACGGTCTTTCTCTCTTTCCTGCAGAAGCCTGTTATACTTGTCAGACACATCAACAAGTTCAAGGTATGCCTTTTTCCAGTAAGCATCAATTTCATAAAGGTGCTTTATCAGCTCATCCAATGAATGGCACTGTTTTATAATTCCCTCCACATCAAGACTTTTATAAGCTACAATACCCTTGTCTTTTAGGGAGTCATGCAGGCTTTCTTTAAGCTCATCTATATGTTTCCTTACCTCTTCATCCCTCCGGAAATGGTAGCCTTCAAAGTCATAACCATTTCTGGTGGCATACTGTGCAATGCGGTTAAACATGAGCTTTCCAGGATCTCCACCAACTTCTTCCTTAAAATACTCATCGACTATGCTTATAAGCTGCGATGAATCTGCCTTTCTTGGTCTCCCCATCAGTTGCCACCTCCACGATATTTTCTTTTCAAAAGTTCTGCATATGAGCCTGCGTCTGCATGAAGTTTTAAGATGGACGATGCTATATCCTCCTGATACCCCATGCCCTTACGGACCAGTTCTATCATCTGCATCAGGTACTCTCCGTCCCTGTCCACAGCCTTCTTACGCTCACTGCTAAGGCTCAGCACCAGCCCCGGATTCTCAGGATAGAAGTGCCTGCAGTTGGTGCATTCACCAAGAGCATGCGTGCCGTTAAAATCCTTAAGGCAGTCATCTATACTTCCCGCAGCCATACAACAGGAATCACACCAGCCATCCTGAACGCGGATGCAATCCTTAGGAAGGTCAACCCAGTAATTCTGTGAGCCCAAAAGCTCGGCTCCATTACCCCAGCCATGATATTTTTCATATACAATGCTCTCAACTATACCTGAAAGATTCCCATAATAGTGGGCGCTTGACGCTATGTTCTCGTGACCTGCAAGTTCCTTACAGATAACTGGAGATCCTCCTGATAATATGAGGTTTATCATAGCAAGATGCCTTGTATCTCCAAGGTGAACGGGATAATCAGCATCGCCCATTATCTCCTTGCACAGGCTACGGAGTCTCTCACGGGCATGTCCGTAATTAAGGTAATCCGCACAGCGTACATCATCAGATATCAGAAACAGTGTCCCGAGGCCAGCCCTGGCATATCCTGTATTCTCCACCTTAAGGTTCTGATACCACGATACCTCTTTATAAAGGTGTTCGGGTATCTCATATCTGAACAGCTCATAGTCAGCCTCTACCCTGTATGCCAGTTTACGTCTGCCTTTCTTCAGCTTCGTCCTGCGGATTGTAAGAAAGTATTTTCCGCCCTCTTCAGCAAGGCAGTCATGTGGTGTAAGCAAAAACTCCGTAACCCTGAGAGGCAGTATTGAAGTGACATCCCACCACATATATATGGGAAAGTAGAATACTTTGTCCTGCATGCTGCAGCTTTCCCAGAACTCCCTTATAGCCTTGTCGAAACGAAGGTAGTATTTGAAATCGGCAAGTGTCCGGGTTGCCGAATAATTCTTCTGATAGCTGAACTCTTCCAGATCATCTATGACTGAATCACGTGTAACACCTCCCTCCGGCAGGAGTTTCAAAAGATTCAGGACATGTGCCTTTCCATCCTCATCAAGCTCCAGAACATCTTCATAATCCATTCCGGCCACATCCCTGAAAAGCCTTGTAATGATCATAAGTGTGGCTCTTGCATATGTTCCAAGGTTCAGTGCTACATAAGCCTTTATTGAATCCCTGTAACACTCAAAAGTGCAGTCTGTCCATTTCTCTGCATGCTCCACATATGCCGTTTCATCGATGCTAAATATAAGAGTGCTGTTACGCAGATCATCTGAAAGATGCCATGCATCATCATCGTATCTGCCTCCAAAAATACCCCCCTTCATTCTGAATCTGCCAAAGTTTGCCCTAGCTGCTTTTATAGTTTCGTCATCCAGGACTGTAATTGTCTGGAATCGGGAATAACCTTCTTTAATTTCTTCCTGCATCATCATCTGTGATCCTGCGCCCCCTTTCCGTGATCTCCAATATAGTCTCCATATCCGCATTGGGATACATCATCTGTATGCTTGATATAACCTCTGAAACACCTGGAATAATACCATTCTTCAAAAGCTTTTTTATTCTGTCCTTCTCCGTCCCTTCAGCTGATTCCAATCTGGTACAGAGCGCCCTGTATTCCCTCATCAGTATCTGGACTGATGATTTGGTATATATCTCATACCTGCATCCCATGCACCCACTTCTTGAGGGTTCCACACATCCATGATCTGCAGCCGTCATGAGGCACAGGAACTTGTCTGACTTTGCAGGAGCTGCACCCGCAGCAATCCTCTGCATTACGATTCCTATGTCTTTACGATCCTTTCCGTTCATGGCAGTTTCAACAACTTCCCCTGCCTTATAAAATGAGTTTGTAACCGTCTCCGTTATCTCTTCTAACTGGAGTGCACTCAGCCCCATTTCCTTTATCATTTTTGTCTGGGCTGCCACTCCAATCCTGCGGAAATCTTTTCCAGAGTACATCTCCAGAAGCAGTGCCGGTATGAACCCGAATATCCCGCGTTCAAACATCTCCATGAGGATAAACTCCGGAGTATATCCGGTAAATGCCGCGTCCTGAAGGTATACATCAGTGACATCAGAAAGCCCACCAAGGCTGCATTTATGACTTCTTGCAAGAGATGCCAGCATATATCCTTTGGGTTTTCCGACTTCATCGCCACCCTCTGCATCTATTCCCTGCATATATGATTTATTTGCCCTTCTTGAATGGATCTTAGTGGCAACTTTCTTTGTAAACCTCTCTCCAAAGAACTCCTCCACATCTATCGGGTCACTTTCAGTTCCGACAAATGGATCGCCTGCTTCCCTGAATGATAACGAGATTGCCATGATGATCCCAAGCGGAGCTTTTATACTCTCAGGAATCTGTATCTTTACCGAACCTATCCTGGAATACCTCCTGCTCTTATGGGGATTCTTGGGTTTCATCTCCAGGCGGAATTCAAACTCGTCTGTTACCGCCCTCGCCTCTTTATCTGAAAATGTCCCATCGCATATCCTGTTCCTTAAGTCCTCTCCCGCATAGGGAAGTGATGGTATGGGAAGCCTCTTGAAATCACTCTTCCTGACTGCTCCCATAAAATGCATTGCGGTGTAAAGCCACAGATCAGCATATCTCCTTCGCCCACACGCCTTTCTGACAAGATCGTGTTCTTCCCAGAATTCCTGGTCAAACACTGCATAGGCCATTCCGGCATACTCATTAAGCGAATATGCGCTCCTGTCCTGCTTTACAATCTGCCTGGATTCATATCTGTAGCTCCAGTTGCTAAGTTTACTGCCGTTATAGTCAAAGTTCAGGAATCTGCCAAACATGGTCAATACCGTCAGTTCCATTTCCCTGTTTCCTTCTTCTATAAGCGCATCGACCTCATCCTGCGTGTAAAATGCTATTTCCTTTGTTACTGATGCCAGTATGAAATCTGTCATCTTATATGCCGCAGGCTGATTCTTTATGTTCTCATCCATCATGAATGCAGCTATCCTGTCACAGGTATCCGGAAGCTTTTCATGATAAGCCTCAAGCATAAGGTCTATCTTTTCTGCTCCTCTCCTCTTATAAGCCCTGAGCCACAGCTCTAATCTGTCCCTGAAATGATCCACAGAACTCACATATACATCATGGTTTCTGAACTCCGGTGTAAGACCAAACCAGCCGTTCATGTCCATGAGTACCAGGAGGGCATCCCTTCCGGAAAGCGTATCCCTGTAGCGTGAATCGATACTCTGCGCTATTTTCCACACTTCCTGATACAGTGAAACTTCATTACTCATCATCCATCTCACCTCCGATATCAATAAGTGCAGTTATCAGTCTGTCAGCTGTGATCTTAAGTTCACGTACAAGGTCTCCCTTGTTCTGGAGATAATGAAAAGCACTGTCAGGACTCTTATCACCTCTCCAGAACTGGATATTTGCTATATCCTCACCACGAAGTACCAACTGCACCGTGAACCAATGCCTCATTGCATGAGTCCCCAGGTTATTCTCATAAAGCATCTGGCCATAAAGCCTGAACTCAGGATCTGTACTGTTTATGAGCCATGGCCTCAGATGGTCATTTATAAGTGCTTTAAACTTCCTTCTGTACGTCTCATAAGACATGGCCAGCCCATTTGCATTAACAAACATCGGAGCATACTCATCCTCAAAATCGACACTCTTAAGATACTTCTTGTGGAACTCATACATTTCCATAAACACATTTATGAAATCGGGATATACCCCCTGCTTCCTGTGCTTCTTGATGTTTCCGGTATCTTTTGTATCGCTTCTGAGCTTGTATTCCCTTGTGAGATCAATCTCTATCCTTCTTACCTGTCCTCCGATCTCAACAAACCTGAGTCCTGGTCCGTACTGACTGCATTCCTGTCTTACGTTACATACCTCTCCGGCTCTCATTCCTGCAAAAGCCTGAAGAGCTATTCCAAACGCAATGTCAGGAGCATACTTTTTTGCCATCGGAATCAGTATCTCCATAACCCTTGATGGCATATCCCTGAAAGGTCCATCACTCTCCTCAAATATGCCCGTCGCCTGAAAGTCCGGTATATGCCTTACTTCAAGCTTCCCCGTATGAAGCCTTATTGTTTTCTCAACATAAAGCTCCTCACGTTTCACTTTCATGAAGCCGCCAAACTTTCTCGACAGATTTGCCATAAAGGCTGTAACAACTGCTATGCATGTTTCAACAGTGCTCTCCTTGTGATACCCGCCATCCGGTTTCTCTGTCATGGCATAGCTGTTAAAGTACTCCTCCAACATGGGCTTGGTAATGTCAAAAACATGCTTTACCCCCAGTCTCCTTCCATGCTCAACTATCACATAGTTCAGCATTCCGCATATAAAGTGGAGCTTGGGTTCAGGGTCTGCCTGCAGGGGCTTATACGTCCTCCCCGAGTAGATCCCGGCATAATCCTCAAGCCTTGTAAACCTGACGATCATCCCATAGCCATTCTTCAGCACTATGAACGACCGCCTGTAGCTGATACCATTCTCCAGGCTGTTCCTGATGCTGAACACCGCATACCTCATTGTCCTTTCCGGATTCAGATGATTCTGTTCCTTATCCATATATTTTTTCTCCTTTCCGGCCATAGTCTTTTATGACCCAAGGGAGTATTATATGGTAAGGTGGCAACAAAAAAGACAAAACCTTTTCGTCTTTTTCTTACTCAGACCAGTTTTGTCTCTTCATAGTTTTGTCGCATTTTTATATACTGCAACAAAACTCATCTATTCCAGTGTTTATGCAGTTTTAAAGCTTGTTTGGGATTTTGTCTCTCGGAAGTTTGTTTTATTAAAATCCTCCATAAAGTTGATTGTTGTTCGGCAGTTCCTTGTTCTGCCGTGTTTGGGTTTACTGGTTACTGCAAAAGCCCGTCGACTGACTTTTGCGATACGGCCGTATTTGCCCTCCTCCGGAGATTCGGGCATAAGAAAAGGCCCTGCCTTGTCAGTCTTTATCACTGACAGGAAGAGCCTTAATCTTCGTTTACTTCGATGACTTCATATTTGTCATCGGGTCGCAATATTAAGTTGTGATTCAGGAACCTTTCGATGTCGAAGGTATTCCTTTTGTCCGCATCCGCAGTGAGCGGATAGTTCGGATGCTGTGTCAGGTCATACTTGTCGGATAGAAATGGTCTTACGCCTCGCACCTGCACGATGCATTTGCCGCCATCCATTACCGCCAGTTCGTCGATGCTCATAAGATCGTGACCTAACTTCTGATAGTTCATGTTGTAGCTCTGGCTCGTTCCTCTGGTCTCCCCCGTGTTATACATATCTATGGTCTCTTTACCGAGAATGGTGTTGAGGTCCTTAAGAGTCGTCTGCTCAGAGCCGCCCAGAAAGATCTGGGAATCGCAGTTACCGATGATGGTATCTGCATTGTCTTTGTAAATTGATTTCAGCTGCGACTTAGCTTGCAAGACAAGCGCCGCAGAAATCTCACGGCTTCGGATCGTCGCCATGAGTTTTTCCAGGTTCGGAATCTGTCCGATGTTTGCTGCCTCATCTATAAGGCACCTTACATGGATCGGAAGTCTCCCGCCGTACACATCATCTGCCTTTTCACAGAGCAGATTGAAAAGCTGGGTGTACACCATACTGATCAGGAAATTGAAGGTTGCATCCGTATCTGACATGATAAGGAATAATGCAGTCTTCTTATCTCCCAGGGTATCAAGCTCCAGTTCATCGTAGGCTGTGATCTCACGAAGCTCCTTTATATCAAAGGGAGCAAGCCTTGCACCGCAGCTCACAAGTATGGACTTCGCCGTTTTGCCGGCACTCAATTTATATTTCACATATTGTCGCACCGCAAAGTGATCGGGATCTCTTTCAGCGAGCTCGTCAAACATGAGATCTACGGGATTTTTGAACTCTTCGTCATCCTCCCTGACCTCCATCGCATTGATCATTTCAAGCAGCGTAGTGAAGTTCTGTTCCTCTTCCGGCGCTTCATAATGGATATAACCGATCAGTGCTGAATACAGCAGTTTCTCCGCCTTTTCCCAGAACTCATCACCGCTCTTTCCTTCACCTTTGGTGTTGGCGATCAACGTTGTCACAAGCTTTAAGATGTCCTTCTCATCATGTACATAAGCAAACGGATTATAATGCATACTCTTTTTGAAATTGATCGTATTAAAGATCTTGATGCGGTATCCGTTCTTTGCAAGTGCATTGCCTATCTCCGGTAAAACCGTTCCTTTCGGATCCGTTAATACGTAGGAACTATGCATCTGCAAAAGGTTCGGTTTGATGAAAAATCTCGTCTTACCGGAACCACTACCACCTACGACTAACGTGTTTTTGTTCCTGGCATACTTCGGTAACTTCGGTCTGCTGTTCATGGTCAGCCTTTCTGTCTGCGACAGGATCACGTTGTTTTGAAAGACAGGATCCATGTATGGCTCTATGTCTTCCCGCGTCCCCCACCTGGCAGAACCGTATTCCTGATTATGCCGGAACTTCTTTGCGTTCTTGCTTTTGATATAAACCGCAAGCCGGAGGATGCCGCCAATGGCCAGTCCCACTAAAAGATCTACGGGATGAAAACTCGGCATCGGGTTTGCAAAAGCTGTGCTAAAGCAACCGTCCAGCACAACGCTCTGTACCTTCTCGGAAGCATTTGTGCCTCCTGCGATTCGGAATGCCTCTCCGATATTTGTTGCTACCAGCCCGATCACAAAATAAGGGATGTTCAGGATGATGAGCTTTTTCAGATTCTTCTTTTTCATCGCTCCATCTCCTTCCTCTTTTCCTTATCCTTGCGGGGCATTGATGCAACTTTCTCTTTGAAAGCCTTCAGCTTCTTCAGGATACTCGGGCGCTCCTTTTCCGCCCTTTCCTTTTTCTTTGTCTGCTTTGCAGCATATTCCTTAAGAACCTGAGTGATGGCATCTGCATCCTTCGCTTTGAAGAAAACCGTGTACTTCGGTGGATCTGTGTCCTTATCCTTTACGATGGCAAAGTCCACGCCGTACTTGTTTGCGATCTTTTTGAAATCACGTATGCCGGAATCGCCTACTTCCATACTGGATACGCCCTGGCCCTGACCGATCAGTTCTTTTACGGACTGCTTGCCCTTAATCACTTCCTTCGACTTATCAATTGATTTCTTGTTCAGCCTCTTATTTCGCTGCTCGCGGGCCCATTCTTTTAAGCCTCGAAGAATATGCCGTAAGGATATTTCCGTCACCCTGACAGCCACACGTACCGCTCTATCCGATACTTCTTCGTTCAAGCTATCACTTCCTTTCCACTAAAATTTCACTATCCTTACACTATTCGCCGCATTCCAGCACCCCCTCCAATGTGGTAGGGATCACCTTGGAACGCTTTGCAACAGAGATATCCGCACGGACATCATCATTGATCTTCTTACCGCAAACTACGAGAAATCGCGCACGCTTCAGTAAATCCTCCGACATCTCCCTGCGCTTCTTCTCTCCATCGGGATCATCCTCTGCAATGATGCCGCTAAATGCCAGCACCGGACATAACGGAAGGTATCCTGCCTTCACCAGCTCACCACAGTATTTTCTTGCCTGGTCTTCTGCATCCACGCGGTTCTTGCTCCAGGCAGCCGTTACATAGGCTCTGGGAATCGTTCTGCTCATGCCACACCTCCTATATCAGTTCATAGGCAGAGAATTCCTGCCCGTTTCCAACTACTGTGATCAGTCTGCTTTCAAATTCCTTTTCAGCCTTTTCAAACTCGTCGCCGGAAAGCATCGCAAGTCCTTTACCATCGAATTTCATAATAATCGCCGTTCCTATAAAGCATTTCCCGGTCCCGAAGTTA
>JAEEGI010020523.1_pt1 | contig 13215 bp, 10 predicted proteins | sample 8958751 | NCBI WGS metagenome assembly JAEEGI01 (sample SAMN16246545, study PRJNA631951) | gut metagenome | biome: gut microbiome; feature: rumen; material: KS-attached | host: Bos | place: Iran: Karaj | collected 2018-10
CATTCCACCTTACCGCCCAGGAAGTGGTTGTCTGCCATCTGCCAGTTCACGCCGGCATTGCCATAGATGGAACTGCCGATGTATTCGTTCAGGAGCGTCCCCTTGTTCTCGAAGAGCCAGTCGTCCCCAGTGGCGGTCCTTCCGAAGGTTTGCTTCTCCAGGTAACTCTCCTGACGGGAAGTGTTGCGGGCATAGTTGACCCCGCCGAAAAAGTCCAGGCCTCCCGTGCGGTAGTTCACATTGATGGCGCCAAAGGGGTCGTTGCCCTTGGTCCATCGCAGTGACTGGGCATCCGAAGCGTTCAGGTTGAAGCCGAAACCGTCTCCCTGGCGCCGGATGGTGCGAATGCGCACCACTGCCCGCACCGTGGCATCGTATTGGGCCCCGGGATTGGTGATTACCTCTACACTCTGGATCTCATTGCTTTGCAGGCGGTCCAACTCAGTAGGATCGCTCACACGACGCCCGTTGATATAGACCACCGGCGAGCCTTTGCCAATCACCTCCAAGCCGTTCTGGCCCTGGATAAGACCGGGCGTCTTTTCCAGCACGTCGTTGGCAGATCCCGCATTCTCCAATACAGAACCCCGTACGTTGGTTTGCAGACCCTCCCCCGTGAGTTTTGTTTTGGGCATGACGGCGCTCGCTACGGCCCCCTCCAGCATTTGCGTATCGCCGGACAAAGTGATTACAGCACCGTCGACAGGCGCCAGATACACAGTCCTGTAGCCCAGCATAGCAACCATCATTATGCCGTCCGTCTCTTTAGTCACTATATTGAAGGTACCGTCCTCCTGAGTCACCACGCCGCACACGACAGTGGAATCGGTCTTGGAAAGCACGGCCACATTGGCGTAAGCCACAGGCTCGCCTTTCTCATCCACAATCTTTCCCTTCCAGTCACCCTTGGCCAGAGCGGGAATCGCAACTACTGCGAGCATTAACAATACAATCAGTCGTTTCATCGTTTGTCCATATTTTTTCGGATGCAAAGTTAGCGTATCCAGCGTTCCGAAATAAAAATCAATATGGACAATGATGTGGACAATTGAGGATTATTCTTGAAAACTGATTGGACATTCCGGCTTCAATTCTTACTTTTGTTATGTACTGAAACGGAACATCTATTATGGCAAGACCGATTACTGTCACAAAAGAAAGAATCCTTTCCGCAGCCCTTGATTTGGTGCGCGCGGGAGGTCTTTCGTCACTTACAGCCCGCAACCTGTGTGCGTCATTGGGCTGCGGTGCCAATGCTATCTTCTCTTCTTACGGATCCATTCAAGGTGTCCGGGATGCTGTCCGGGATGAAGCCCGGAAACTGTACCGGAAGCGGGTTGGTGACGGCTTTGCGCTCAATCCTCCTTTCAAAGGCTTTGGCGTGGCCTTTATCTGGTTCGCTATGGACGAGCCGTATCTATTCTCCATGATTATGGAATCGCAGACGCAACCTGCTTCTTACAAGGATTACATTGATTCCTACGTTGGCTTCAAACCAGAGTGCCTTTCTGCCATAACAGAAACCTTCGGTCTGCAGGGGGACGAAGCCGAAACGCTTTATTATCAACTCATTCTGGTGGCTCTTGGCCTTGCGTCAACCTGCATTGGCGGCAGAAGTGCTTTAACTATCCCGCAGGTGAGCGAAATCCTCGGCAAAAATGTCAGGGCTTTCCTGATGGTAATCCGCGCCGGAAACGACGAGCGGGAGGGATTCGTCCCGAAGGCAGGCGGAGGTCCTGCCGGCGAAGTTGATTCTTATGTGCTGATGCATGCGCTCGTCGGACAGAATCATCTGCTACAGCAGCTTCGCGCAAAGCCCCGCTATATTCTGGATGAAGAGTGGACCGAATTGGAACGGATGCTCCGGAATTCAGGCGGCCTTGCGCCAGAATCTCTCCGGGAAACGCACCCAGACCTCACGAAAGGTGATATACGCACCTATATCCTCTCGCACCTGCAATTCTCAGTATCTGAGCAAGCCATCCTGCTGGGGATCTCCCCTGCCTCTGTTACCAAGGCACGCCAGCGGCTTAAAGCAAAACTGTTAAAGGAGGTTTGACAGAATTGAGTCGAGGTCCGGGTGTGCGTCGCGGACAAGGATTTCCCCGGTCTTGCAATCAATCAGGTATATGGTCGGAATGGACTCGACTCCATAATCCTCTACAGCCTTGCGGTCTTTGCCCAGAACATTGACCCAAGTCATCCCATTCTCAGCAACGAAGGTTTTCCACTCCTTGGTTTTGAAATCCAGGGAAACGCTGTATATCTCCAGTCCCCTGTCGTGATAACGGTCATACACATCCTTCAGCGTGGGAATTGATTGCACACAGGGGCCGCACCAGGTCGCCCAGAAATCCAGGATAACATAGTGGTTTGCCGGATTGGCAACTATTGAACTCAGGCTGACACGATTGTTATCCACATCCGTATACTCCATATCGATGTATTGCTGATGAAGGAGATTCATACCTTTTTCGGCAGCGATTTTCCTGCGTTCTTCCGCTTTCGCCCGGCGTGCCCACCTTTTTTTCATAGTGGCGATATATTTCTTATAGTCCTTGGCCTGGTCCGGGGACAAACTGTTCAGTATCTCCGATGCTCTTGTGAGATCGCCGGATTCATTATCGGCATACTCTATGGCCAGGAGACTCGTCCGTTCATCCCTGATCGCTTCTTCCCAAAGAGTTTCTTTGGCATCATCATCCGCAGTCTGGATCCTATGGTAGGCGTCATTCAGGACCGTTCCTGTCGCACCCGTGTACATATCCGCCTCATCATCGGCGTGGACATCGACATTAATGGTGCCGGGTTCCAGGAAGAAATCCTTCAATTGGCCCCCGTCCAAAGGATTGGCATATACATCATTTGGATCCTTGGCATACAGGTACACGTGGGTGCGAGACTTGAATCTTGGATGAAACTCGAAGGTCCCATTATTGACACTGGCCGTGGCGACAACCTTAAAACTGTTCCAAGCATCCTGCAATTCAAGTTCGGCTCCTTCCTTGACACCTTGGATGGAGCCTTTCACGGTGCAATTATCGGACTGGGACTTGCAACCGACGAGGCTAATAACCAGGACGGACAGGATTGTAATGATGTGTTTATTTTTCATTTATTTCCGATTTTGACAGAATAACAATATCGTGAATGGTAAACAATCCGTTTTCATCAATGGTGATAGGCGCCGACAGCTCTGGCATATCGTCGTAGATTAGCACAAGACCTGTGGTGTATTTCACGCCGGGAGTGAAAATGACCTTTGGCTCACCGCTGCTGACATCATAGAACAACTGTTCACCTATCCATAACGGCTGTTCTTTGTCAAAGCCACCCATATCCTTCACGGAATTGGTTACAGTGGCCAACAGCTTGTCTTTATCATAGAGCGAGATGGTATCACCCTTGATGCTGTAACCCAGGCGCTGCAGCAGTTCTTGCTGCACGCCGTATGGGTTGACCTCTGTTTTCACGTACGCCAGGTCGTTATCGCCAAAGCGGATCTGATGGAGCCACTCTACACGGACGCCCGTGCCTTCCATTGCTGAACTGGTAAGCCAGAGGTCGCCCGTGCTGGCATTGTATTTGGCCTGCGGAGCACGAGTATTGCGGATGTTTGGAAAGGTGGTGGAGATTGCCGCTTTAGTGACATTGATGCCATAACCCTCCGTTGAGGTCAGGTCAACCTCGTCAATGCTGGATACGTATATATCGTTTTCTAGGTCGCTCAGCAGGTCGTGGCAATGGTACTTAATCGCCTTCGCGAATGCCTGCTGAACATTATCGGGCATTATGTCCGATGGCAGAGGCTCTTCCATAGTGCCTGCCGCCGGCTTCACTTTCACGCCGGAATTCTTGCACCCAGCCATCATCAAAGCAATAGCTATGATTACCAGGGCAAAACTGATAATAGTCTTTCTTTTCATATTCATTGGTCAGCGCCTGACTTATTTGTACCTGCGGAAGGAATAGGTAGTCATGCCTTTCTGTATGACCAGTTTCGTGCGGGTCATTTCCAGTACTTTGTATGTACCTGACAGGCGCATCTCATAGTTTAGGCCTTGCGTGAGCCAGAGGGTCTTCTCAAAACTGATCAGTTTCTTGGAGGCGTTGTAAGAGAACTGGGAGCCATCGACATCTACATCTTTGAGGTCGAACATCGTGAAACTCCCTTTCTTGGCAAGGGCGATGCGGGGTTCACTCAAAGAGAGATAGAAGTGGACTCCGGAGTAATCGACTTGATTTCTGGACTCGAGTGCCCACACGCCGTAGATGGTTCCCGTTGAATCTCCGGTGTGACCGACACTCACGCCGCAGGATGTAAACAAAGACAGGCTGGCGATAAGCGCCACAAATAACAACTTTTTCATATAGTTCATTTAGTTTCCATTATTACAAATATAGTTAAAACTGCTTACCTTTGGTGAGGTTATGACCTGCATTCCGATGAAACTCTCACATCTTATATGTATGCTGATGGCAGTTTCCCTCTCTTTGGCCGCTTATGCCCAGGAGCCTGAGCTGCAGCACAGCCTTGTTTTAAACCTGGGCGATATAACACCGGACGATGTGGAGCCAAGCGGCCACCCGCAGGGATTGTTGGTGCGTGACGGCTATGTCTTCGTATTCCATCACGGCGGGCAGGTCCTGGTCTACAATATCGATACAAAAGAGTTTGTTTCGTGCTATTACCTGCCGGGCAACAAGTCACACTGCAACAATGCCTCCTTTGGAGTGAAGAAGTATTCCCGGGCTTCACAGTTCCCGATGGTCTATATCTCCGACTGCACCTGGGACGGCTCCTGCTATGTGTATGACCTCTATACAGACCATGCGGTTGAGGTTCAGAGAATATTCCTAACCGACACTCCTGTCCCTGTAGAATGCGGCACTGGCTGGTTTATTAATGAGAAATCACGCCGGCTGAGTATGCACTGGAAGGGAGAGGTATGGGACTTCCCCATCCCATCCAGACATCGCAAAATCGTACGCCTTTCGGTGAGAAACAAAAAGGCTTCAGGGCTTATGAACAACCCCGTCGTGCATCAGGGCGCCTGTGCCTGGAAAGGATACCAATTCTTCCCCTGCGGATTTGCCGCAGAACCAACTTGCCTGACTGTCAACGACATCGCCACCGGCCAGACCTGGAGTTTTCCCACAGACAGCGTTGTGGGTCCCTTCGAGCCCGAAGGAGTATGCGGCTGGAAAGGCGGCATATATGTCACTTATGCCGGCCCATGGAAAGATCTGTACCTGTATCGGTTTGAGCTTAAAAGAAACGGATTACCTTTACTGCAAGAATAATTCACTACCAACGACAATAAATATGATCAAGAAAAATAACCTTCTAGCCATTGGCATGGCTGTTCTTGTTTGGATACTCCTGCCCTCCTGTACCAAGGACTATCCCGAGAGCGATGTCACGATCCAGGGTAAGATCTCGTCCTATAACGAGTTTGGCGCGGCTATGCTGGACTTCACCGAGTCCGATATGTCGGAGGCTGGATTTACACTTGGCGATGTCGTGACCATAATCGTTGACGGCAAAACAATAGAAATGCCCTACTACGATGGTTACTATACGCGCACCGGCGAGTTTCTGTGCGTGGCATACCCCACCTACCCCAGCATCTGCTTCACGGCCAACAACACCGGGCTGCCGGCAGAGCTGACCTCTCTTGAAGGGCATAAAGTAGTGATTAAGTTGAAGGAAAAGGGCGGCAGCATAGATGTGCAGGAGGCCTTGAGTATGACCTACACCAACAGCCGCACGGACTACTCATTTTTAAGCGATGCAGAGTTTGCAAATGCCCGTGCCGTGAAGGCGGGGAACATTAAATACGGCAAATTGCACCGCAGCTCTTCACCGTTCAGCAACGAGATTGGCCGTGCCTGGTTTGTGTCGGATTATCTTGAAGATGCCAATGTCAAGACTGCGCTCAACCTTGCCGATACCGAAGAAAAGATGCTCTCTTACGATATGCCTCCCTATAGCAATACATTATGGGAAGATGGCGACGTGATTCTTTGCCCGCTCAAGGCCGACCCCACGGCAGAGGACTACAACAACCGCTTGATTGAGGCTCTTAAAGAGCTCCCCTCGCACCCCGCTCCCTATGTGGTGCATTGTATTGAGGGCAAGGACCGCACCGGATATGTGTGCGCGCTGCTTGAAGGATTGTGCGGGGCGACTTACGACGAGATAGTGGCCGACTATCTGATCACATACGACAATTATTACCAGAAAACGCCTGAAACACATCGCGATGTATGCAACGCACTGGTGTCTTTAAGGCTGAATACCTGCCTGATGTATTACACCAGCGTCACCGACGAAGCTCAACTGAAAAACATTGACTACGCCAACGCGTTCTCTAGCTATCTTCTCTCTCACGGAATGAGCCATCAGCAAGTGGACGCACTGATTAAAGCTCTCGAATAACAGATATTAAGCTTCGCGGGAACATGCGGTCCTGAACATCTCTATCAAGGCCTGGATGGACTTGTGGATGTCATATTCCTCTGTGGACTGGGCGTAGCGCCAGCCCATCTCGTGCCTCTCTTCGGGATGGTCCAGCCAATAGTCTATGCAGGCGGCCAGCGCCTCGGGGTCCTTGGTCGGGAACAGGCTGTGCTCATCCAGGGCAAACTGGGAAGTTGCCGTCAACTCCCCTTCTGCGATGACAGGCACAACAGCCTGCTGCAGTGCTTCCAGGGCAGAAAGACCCTCTACCTCTACAGTGGCGCAGTGGATGTACAGATCGGCTTTTGCCGCCAGTTTCCTGAGCCCGTCGCGGTCGTGGAACTGGAAGATTGGGTCATAGGCAACAATGCCGTCCTCGTAGAGTTTATGGGCCTGCTGCTTTATGCTGTCGGCCTCCGGCCCGCGGCCGGCGAAGTATAGCTGTATGCGCTTGGCATATTTAGAATACTTCATCGCCTCCAGCAGCGTGGGCTGGTCCTTCTCCACGGCAAGGCGGCCGATGCAGGCTATAAGGAATGGCCTATTCGGGTCGTCGTCCTGCTCTATACGGGTTACTTTATCCGGGATAATACCATTGGAAATCAGGTGAAGGCGCGATTTGAAGCCGAATTTCTGCAGCCGCTCCAATACGTTTTCGGTGGGGCACTGAATGTCGGTACAATAGTTGAACACGAAGTCCCTCCAAGCCCGCAGCATATTGTAATTAAGGAATTTCCATTCTCCGAGATTCACAGAGCAGAACATGTTTTCCGGGTGGAGATGGTATGTAGCCGTGCAGGGCACGCCAAAGTGCTTGGCCACCCTGGCCGTAACCATTTGGATAATGAACGGCTCCTCAAGATGCACCACATCGGCCCATTGGACCGCCTCCTTTATGATGGAAATGTCGGTCTTGGCAAACTTATACCCGTGTGACTGGACAAGGCCGTCGAATACTGGGACGTGGAAATCTGCCAGCACATAATCAGGCTGCGGCGTTTCGGCTTCGTGGTTCCTGCCAGAAAGGACACGCACATCCTCACCTGCTTCTTGCAGATATTTGACTGTACGGCGTGCAGAGGCAGAAAGGCCGTTTCCGGGAGCATAGTAATTATTTACGACAAAGAGTATCTTCATAGCGGTTGTCTGGATCTAATAATTGAATTGGAATTCATCCACATACATTGTGCTGCCGCTGCCGCCGGTGAAATAGTCTCCAAGGTTGCTGGCAGCAACAACTATGACCACATACTTGGGCGTTTTGCCGCTCCGGTAGTCGATGGGGATGTCAAAATGGATGTAGTCGCCCGTGTCCTTGTTCAGCTTTAAAACACCGCGTCCAATCACGTGCGGGTCGGTGGCACCGTCTATGAATTCTTCATCGTTGGTGACTATATTGTATGGTTTGTCCCAGTCAGTGAGGACAACTTCTATTTTTCCGGAGTCCAACTTCCCCTTCTTTTCAAGGTAAGGAGCCTTGGCGTAATTGATGGGCTTGGGAATATAGTGGACATAGCCTGAAAGGCTTTTGGGACGGGCCTTGAAGGGGACTCCGAAATTCAGTTCAGCCCCCGCGAAATTGACGATGCGGACAAAATTGCCGGTATAGAGGTTGCCGGCCACAAACGCCCAGAGCACTTTTTTGCTCTCTATCTTTGCCGCCGCCTTACCTTCTCCGGCCACCGCCACGTGTTTGTATTCGGGCGTGGTGCCGTTGATGCCCAGCAGACTGAGCCCTTTATTGGCTGTGTCCCATATCTTCTGGGAAGATTTGGCATCCTTCGCATAAAGATTCCAGGCCCCGGAACTCTTGGACCAGTTGTCGAAGGACATATTATACACTTGCTGCGAAAAAAGCGGCGATGCGCTCAGTGTGGCCAAAATGGCTATAAAAAGGTACTTTTTCATTTGCGGCCACAAAAATATAAAAAAAATAGCTATTCTTTCTTCAATTCGGTTGCCGGATTGGTCTTCGCCGCCTTAAGCGTCTGCCAGAGGACGGTTCCAAAGGCGATGGTCAGCGAAATCAGGGCGGCCACCACGAACACCCATCCATATCCTTCAACACGGTAGGCAAAGCGCTGCAGGTATACCTGTGCAGCCCAGACGGCCAGCGGAATGCCCACAAGGCAGGCCACACCGACAAGAATCATATAACTCCTGACGTTCCTCCAGGTCTCGTGCGTCACATCAGAGCCAAAAACCTTTCTCACGGCAATCTGTTTGGTGTTTTCATCGGCAAAGTAGGTACTCATCGCCAGGAGGCCCAGCAGCGAAATGATCACCGCTAAGACCGCAAAGAGTTCCACCAGGCGCAGTGTTCTCTGGACAGGAGCCAGCACCTTCTTGTTGATGTCACGCACAAAACCATACCGCCAGGCCGGTTCTTCCACGCCGGAGGTCTCAAGGCGGTATTCCCGGTAAGCCTGCCGGATGGCTTTGTCGTATGATTCATCCTCTCCTGTGGTGCCGATAAGCATGCTGTTGGCATACCTTAGTTCCTCGGCCCGGGTCACGATGACGCCGCCATTGGGGTTCTGACTACTCTCAGAAGCTGGCCGTGCGGGGAAATCCGTTACCACGCCGCCGATGAATTCCGGCTGGGCACCGTTCATATTGATTCTCCGCGGGAATACGGTGGAGGTATCCGATACTGCCGCCGCATTGAAGGCACTGCGGCTCATCCAAAGCGAATGCGTCAGCGGATGTCCGAAGTCTTCCTCCACTTCCAGTCCCAGCAGTTTGAAGTAGGTGGAATCGCAGAGGATGACGGGCATATCCACGTGGTGCTCCTCGTCAACCTTGATGCCCATCGTCATATTGATGAGCCCCGGAATTCCGCGCCCTACGCCCGCCTTTGTCACAAAAGGCAATGCCTCCACCTTGTCCTTGAAGAGCTTCATCATATCATAGTCGCGGGCAGAATACTCAATGTAATAGAGATTCTCCGTGGCGGCGTGCATCGGCCGGGTGAGCATGTGGCGCATCTGCACCTCCATCACCAACGCCAGGGCAATCAGGAAGACGGAAAGGACGTTCTGCACCACGATGAATACCTTACTCATTACCATCTTGTTCCGGCGCCGGAGGGTACCCTTGATGACGTCGATCGGTTCGTAGCGCGAGGCGACGACGGCCGGAAAGAGGCCGCAGACGGTGCCCAGCAGCAGGATACCGGCGATATACGCCAGGATGTACCCAGGCGTCATCATAAAGGACAGTCTTACGCTGGTATCGCCCATTCCCAGCATCAGATCGTCCGGGTCGCTGGTAGAAACCAGGCTGTTCATCATAGGAACCAGAAGATCGGCCAACAGAAGTGCGGCCGCAAAACAAACGGCAGTAAAAGCCACAGATTCGCAGATGTATTTCCAGAGGATACCTGTTTTGTCGGCACCCAATAGCCGCCTGGTAGCCATTTCCTTGGACCGCTTACCAGTCAGTGCCAGGTTCAGGTTTATATAGTTGAAGACGGCGGACAGCAAAAGTAGCAGCACAACGACCGTTAGGAGCCGGAGCATCTGGGCATTGCCCTGCCGGGTAAGTCCGTTGCTGTACCCCGTTATGAAGAAGGCTTCATCCATACGGTACACTTTCCAGGAATCAACCTTCTCCGCGCTCCAAATGGGATCGTAGTTCTTATGCAGCAGCGCTTTCACTTTGTCCCGTACATCGGCGGGGTCCGCATCTTCGCGTACACGGAACCAGGTGGTGTAGTTGCCAATGCTGCCGAAGTTCCGTTCCTGCTCGGCGGCCCAGGCTCCCGAAATGTGCGTAATGATGTCGTAGGGCATGAAGAAGGTGCCGTCAAAATCGGCAAAGACGCCCTTGATGGTCCGGTCCGATTCATTCACGTTGATGACTTTCCCAATGAGGTTATCACCATCCACGGATAGTTTCCTGGCAAGGGATTCACTGATGAGGACATCGTCCTTACCGACAAAATCTTCCGCGCTTCCTTCTACCAGATGGTATTCCGGGAACACCTTGAAGAAGTCGGCATCGGCCTCCATACCGGCGCACTGGAGCAGCTCATTGCCTTCGCGGATGAGCGGCTGCCATAGCATGGCCAAGTGGGTTGCCGCCTGAACCTCCGGGATATTCATCTCCAGCTCCTCCTTGTCCCAATAGGTCAGGCCTATGAACTCGTCGGTGCCCAGCACGAAAGTGCGCTTCCACTGAGGCGACTCGTGAGCCACCTCATACTGCTGCACAACGTAGCTGCCAATCAGGATCACAAACGCCAGGCTCACGGCCAGCCCCACCGCCTCGATGGCGGTGTAGAGCTTGTTACGGGATAGGAATTTCAGGTAACTCTTCATATTGGGATTTACTTATTGTCTACTATTGTTTATATTTGCTTTGAACGATAAATGGTTGTGTTATGAGTGAAGATTTGATTATCGTCCAAAATCTGATTTATGAGATTCGTGGGCAGAAAGTGATGCTGGATTCTGATCTGGCAAAGTTGTACCAGGTTGAGACGAAAGTCCTAAACCAAGCGGTCAAGAGAAACTCAAAACGGTTCCCGCCCGACTTTATGTTCCAACTTGATAACAAGGAATTTGCAATCTTGAAGTCACAATTTGTGACATCAAGTTGGGGCGGGACAAGAAAACTTCCATACGCATTTACTGAGCAAGGGGTGGCTATGCTTTCTGGCCTTTTGCACAGTGATGTAGCCATCGATGCTAATATCGCCATAATGCGTGCTTTCGTGCAGGTGCGGCAGTACCTGCTCACAACGGCTTCCATGTCTGCTGAACTGAAAGAACTCCGGGCCAAAGTGGACCTTCTTGCCCTGCAGCAGGAGGAGAACCTAGGTGCTGTCAACGACCTTTCCGAGGATGTACGGAAAGACATAGACAACTTGTATCTGGCAATTGGCGAATTATCTTCCCGTATAGAGGAGAAGAAGCGCGAGCCGCGAAGGAAAATCGGCTTCCAGCAGTACTCGAAGGATTGATCTTTCATTATGAGCATAGCAGGAGACTATTCGTTTTTCAATGATTCTACCGGATTGGCGCGGGCGATGCGGAGGCAGTTCAGGACCACTACGCCCAGCACAATCAGCAGCACCAGGACCGCACCGCCGATGAAGTAGAGCGGATTCAGCGACACTTTTTCGGCAAACTGCTCCAACCATTTGTTGGCCACGAAGTAGGCGGCCACACAGGCAATCACAGCCATTACGGCGGACAGTTTCATAATGTCGGCGGCAAACACGCCAAGGATGTCGCGTGTCGTAGCGCCATTGATTTTCCTCACGGCCATCTCCTTGGAGCGCCGCAGGCTTTCGTCCCGGATGAAGCCGATGAGGCCCAACAACGCAATCAACAGTGAGAATACTGCCCCGAGGGCCATTGTGTTGCGCATCTTCCTGCTGTCGTCGTATGCCGCGCGCATCTGATCTTCGTAAGAGACGATGTTGATTTCCCGGCCTTCCAGGGCCTGCTCCAAGGCTACCTTTGCCTTTGGCAGGGCCTCCGGCTGTATCTTGAACAGTACGTGCGGCATCCAGGAAGTCATGCTCCCGATTTCTCCATAGAACAGTGCGCTGGGGCGCTGATCCACGCCGGTCAGGTTGCCGATGAGATAGCTCTTATAGACACCGGAGATGGTGAAATAACTGCGATCCGATTCGCGCGAACGATCGTGGCCGGTGATGAAAACCTGCTTGCCCACAGCGCCGTCGCTCCAGTCCGTAAACTCGTTCATCTTAGCCACAAACTTCTCATCCACAACAATTTCTGAAGAGTCACGGGGCGCGCGGCCTTCCAGGAATTCAATGCCCATCAGCTCGTAGAAACCGTCGGAGCATTCGTACTGGTCGGCAATGTTGAACAGTTCGCGGTCATCGTCCGGCAGATAGACATTGTCACCGTTGGAGCCTTCGAACGGCAGGTTGTAGGCCGCGGCCACACCGCTCACTTCCGGCAGGCTCTCCAGGGCGCGGACGGCGCGGGTAACGGCCTGACGGTCACCGTCAAAGAGGCTGATATAGTAGAGATTGTCGTAGTAATAGCCCGTATCGGCATGGGACACCTTCTGGTACTGCCTGCCGATAACGAGCATCATCACCACCAGGAACACGTTGATGAGCACCTGGACGCCCAGCAGACCGAGCTTCCAGTTGCGGGAGTTCTCCTTGTAGTTTTTCAAGGCGGCATAGACCGGAATCCGCTGATACAGTTCGGCGGGGACGACGATGGAGATGATGAGCACGAAGAGAATCACGGCCACGATGGCCACGATGCTCCGCGGCACCAGCAGCGTTGTAAACGGTACGCCAAGAAGGTTTTCCACGATACTCCTGCCTGCGAAAATGATAATGGCAGCCAGAGCCAAGGATAGGACGATATGAAGCAGCGCTTCCTTTGTCAGCATCCCGTAAATATGCTTTCCTTCAGCCCCATAGCACTTCCGGACGCCAACTTCCTTGGAACGCTTCACCAGGGAGGAAATCACGATGAGGATGTAGTTCAACAGGGAGATCAGGATCAGCAGCGCAGCTACAATGGTGAGAAGGATGACCTGCTGACGCACTTCCGGGGCCGATGTGTGCATCTTGCTGAAGGGCTTCAGGAAGTACTTGAAGCTGTTGCCCTGCGCCTCTATTTGCGCAAGCGGCTGGTGGGATTCCTGCATCTTCCGGATGCCATCGGTCAGGGTATTCGGGTCCACGCCCGGCATCAGTTTTACATAGCCCTTGTACCGGTCGTTGCCATTCCAGTTATCGGTGCTCTGCTTGC